>Ga0172379_10000043_pt1 | contig 306915 bp, 300 predicted proteins | sample GrowelOW334metaG_FD_119756 | JGI IMG/M metagenome (GOLD analysis project Ga0172379, IMG submission 119756) | Groundwater microbial communities from an aquifer near a municipal landfill in Southern Ontario, Canada - Groundwater well OW334 metaG | ecosystem: Environmental > Aquatic > Deep... | reverse complement strand
TTCAACTCCAAAACATATTTTGTTATATGAAGCTTTTAGTTGGCAAGCTCCGCAATTTGCCCATCTGCCGTTATTATTAAACGCAGATAAATCAAAATTATCCAAGCGCCAAGGTGATGTGGCAGTAGAAGATTACTTGGCCAAGGGCTACCTACCGGAAGCTTTGATCAATTACGTAGCACTTTTGGGCTGGCATCCAAACAATAACAATGAAATTTTTTCTTTAGCCGATTTGGTAAAACATTTTGATTTGAACAAAGTCCAAAAAGGCGGAGCCATTTTTGATGTTAACAAGTTAAATTGGTTTAATTGCTATTATATAAAACAACTGCCGGAAAAAGAATTGCTTCAAAGATGCGCGGAATTTTTACCGAATTTGGATAAAAATATTTTATTAAAAATTCTTAAAGTTGAAAAAGACAGATTAAATAATCTGGGGGATATAGTTGAAAAAGCCAAAATGTTTTTGGATCTACCCGATTATGATGCCAAAATATTGATCTTCAAAAAATCGACTAAAGAAACAACTCTTAATGGCCTGAACCTGGCTTTATCTGCCTTGGAAAGCGTTAATGAAAATGATTGGCAAAAAGAAACCTTGAACAAAATTTTATCAAAAACAGTCATAGATAATGGTTTGACTAACGGTGATATTTTTTGGCCTATCAGAGTAGCCGTTTCCGGGCAAGAAAAAAGCCCGGCTCCGGAAGAGATAATGGAGGTTTTGGGGCAAAAAGACAGTTTAAACAGGATAAACATCGCCATAAACAAGCTTTAAAGTTAATTTAATCTATTAAAGAACTCATTATTATAACAATGGGTTCTTTTTTTAGCTTATTTATGTTATAATTTTGATAATGAACTTAAGGAAAACAGCTAAAAACTTATTTTTTTCCTTTCTTTTGGCGGTTGGTTTAATATTTCCGCAAAATATTTTTTTATTGGCCCAGGAACAAAGCACCATTACTACCGTTGATTCATTGGAGCAAACCGACCCCGAAATTCAGCGCCTAAAAGAAGAAATCAATAAATACCAAAATCAATTAACGGAACTTGATAAACAACGCAAAACCTACGAAAATTCCATTAGAGTCAAACAGCAATCCATTACCACACTTAAAAACCAAACCGAAATTTTAAATGACAGTATCGCCAAATTAGCTTTAGAAGTACAGCAAAGCCAACTTCAAATAGAAAAAACCCAGTTGGAAATAGAAAATAACCAGTTGGAAATAAATCAAAAGGAAAAAGAAATTAAAAACCAGCAAGCAAAAATCGGTGAGGTTATCAGATCCATTGATCAGCATCAGCGCCAAACGAGCTATTTGCAGATATTGATCGTTAAAGGCAACTTAGGCAGCTTTTTTAAGGAAGCCAGCGAGCTTAAGGTTTTGGAACAGGGTTTGCTTTCACAACTGCAAAACCTTAATGATTTAAAAAACCAAGCCAGTCAAAAAAAAATCGCCTTGGAAAGCCGTAAAGCGCAGTTGGTAAAATTAACAGGAGTGTTAAAAGATAAAAACGATTTATTGGAAGGCGACAAATCCGCTAAAACCCAACTATTAAGCAGAACCAAGGGCCAAGAAGCAGAATTTCAAAAATTATTAGCCCAAGTTAAAGCCGAACAAAACAGCATTAACGCCGATATCCAGGATTTGGAATTAAAAGCCAGGCAAAAATTACAGCAAAGCGGACAACTAACCGACGAAGACAGCTTTATTTGGCCCATACCTTCCAGGACCGTAACCACTTATTTTCATGATCCGGATTATCCCTTTAGATATGTTTTTGAACATCCTGCCATTGATGTAGGCAAAACACCGCAAGGCACCCCGTTTAGAGCGGCAAAATCCGGTTATGTAGCCAGGGTTAAAATTAACGGCTCCTCTTACGGCTATATTTTATTGGTTCACAACGGCGGTTTATCTACCGTTTACGGCCATGCCAGCAAATCATACGTTAATGAAGGCGATTATGTTATTCAAGGCCAGGTAGTGGGCCTTACCGGCGGAATGCCTGGAACAACCGGTGCCGGCAATTTAACCACAGGACCGCATTTACATTTTGAGGTGCGACTTAATGGCATACCAGTTGACCCATTGCAATATCTTCCTTAAAAATTATTATTGGTTATAATATATTTTTGCGACACTTAAAATCGGCTATAACAAAAACAGGGTAGGGAACCCTGTTTTTATATTTAGCTTTCTGTAAAACCCACTACGGATAAAATAATTATCAGAGTAAAAATATAAAACCAAACATTGGCGCCATTTTGCATTAACACAAACATCGCCAACATACCCAGCAAAAGAAGTATTATTATTTTATCCATATTTATTTATTGGTTAAAATAGAAAGGGAAGAGGCCTAATTGCTTGATAAATTGAATAGGGTTGTGTCGCACAATATATCTTATACGACGCTATAGCATGGATTTTTGGTGCTATTTATAAATAACCTGATTTGGCACTCGTAGGTTAATATAACTTAAGCCATTTAAATCAATCTTGCCGGTATTTAACGAAGCTTTTAATTTATTAATTTGCTGATCCAAAGTACTTAAATAATTTACATGAATTTCAAAACCTTTTTTTGTAACAATTTTAAGGTAATTGGCCTGGGAACTATCCACTTTAAAATAATCAAGTTCAATTTGCGGCAAAGCATAGTTTTTAAGGTTCAAATATGTTTCCAGAATCAAATTAACCAGCTTATCATTAACTCTGGTTTCGTTGATTGTCGGAATCGCGTTAGAAAGGTCGTAAACAACCGGAATCGTTTGATTGGTTAAATCTGCAACATTAAACTGATTACTAATCAATCCGGAAGCTTCCAAAATATAATTTTGTTCGGCGCTGACCCAAATTAATCGCCCGAGCTTTTGCTGAATATCAACAAGCAAAGTTTTGGGAAATTTTTTGCTTAATTTATAGTCAGCCAATAAATTACCCTGATTAAGTTTGGATTGCAGCCCTTCGGTTGATGCCGTAAAAAAATTGTCACCCTTAAATAGCCAGGATCCGCTCTCTAACAACGATTGTTTTAAGTTTTCTGCCAGTTGTTCGTTAGTTTGCCCCTCAAGCTGGCCATTAATAACAATTTTACTGATTCTAAACGTTCCGGAATAAAAAAACAAATAAACCAGATAGCAAAAAATTAATCCGGCCAATACCAAAAAAACTTTTTTTCGCAACTTAACGGCGTCTCCGCGCGTATATTCATGAGCCCGTTTACTGCGTGGCTGGATAATTTCCCTTTTAGCCCTTAAAGAGCGTTGTTGTGACCAAATAACGTTTCTTTTCATATATCCCTGCCCTACATTAATTGGTTGTTAATTAAGTGTCGTAAAATATTAATACAAAACAATTTTTATTTTGGCTTTATAAAATAATAACCGCGTTTTATTCTTCTAGCTGTTTCAATCAGCCAATTAAAATAATATTTACAACTTAACGGTAAATCATAAGCATGCAATAAATCCACTTCCCTGCCCCCAAAACCCTTCTTAAATAAACTAACGCCTGCCAATGGGTGTTTGGGATTATCATTTGGGCTTACTCCCCAAAAATTGTAAACAGTGCAGCCGTTTTTAATTGCTTCTAAAATCGAATGCCATTGCAGCAAATACGAAGGAGAAAATTTTGGATGTAAAATATTAGTAGCCGCTAAATAATATGATGCTCCTTGGCCGTAAAAAATTATAATTGAAGCCGCCTCTACTACATCGTTATAAACGGCAAACTTTAAGCTTATTTGGTTTGGTAAAAAAAATTTAAAAAGTTTTTGAATAAAAGTTTTGGAAAATGCTTCGTAATTATTTTGTTTTGAATGTTTAAGGTGCAGTTGGTAAAATTTTTCAATATCTTGATCATTGTTATCCGATTTAATAATCTTAACCCCTTCTTTTTGGGCTCGGGTAATTAAATATCTGCTTGTTTTACGCATTTTAACAAATAACTCCTGGGCCGGCTCGTTTAAATCCAAAAGCCAGGTTGTTTCGGCATGAACATGCATTGGAGCAAAAAAGTATCCCAACTTATGTAACATATCTCCGTTGGCTACCGTACTGGGTAAAATAGTGCTAAGACGAATAAAGTCGGCCTGTTCCGTTTTACCTAAATCATGCAAATAACTTGTCCATTGCTTAAAAAATTCTTTGGCAGTTAGGGAATCTAAAAATAATGGTCCGTGCGGACACAATAAATAACATCCCCGGCGAGCGGTGATTTTTATGATTAGTCCGACTCCCACCAATTCATTATCCAGATAACATCCGATTCTAAAAATTTTCTGACCAAATGATTGTTGCAGATTCCCCCATTCCCAACTATGCAAAAAAGTATACCAAGAAGAACTGCAAACAAAATTTTGCCAGATTTGGGAATCAGTAATTAGCGAAAATTTTAATTCAACTTCTGCCATATATTTATCAAAGCGGTTATCTTTTGGGCATCATCAAGAGATATTCCCCGATGATTAGGTAAATTAAGTGTTTGTCGGGCCGCTTGTTCGGCCACCGGGCAATTTCCCAAAATATAACCGGCCGAACTTAAATTTGCTTTTTGGGGAGCAATTGTTTGATCATACCAGTTGCCGGCAATCACGCCATGTTGCTTTAAAAAACCAACAAGCGATTTTTTATCCTCAACCAAAATTGTAAAACGAAGGTAAATGTTCTCGCTTAATGCTTCAAGTGGATAAATTATTTTAATTTTTTCGGTATTTAAATTATGAGCATAATAATAAGCAATTTTTTGACGGTGAAAATTAACAACCGTTAATTTTTTAAGCTCTGCTAATGCCAATACTGCCAAGCAGTTGGGCAGGGCATAATTTAAAATTGACAAATCACGGCAATTATTTTCATTTGCCGAGGTAATTTTAGGTATAAAATTAAATTTCTTAGCTAAGGTGATTATAATTTTACCTAATGACAAAAAATCATACAGACAATAGCTTTTTAGGGCAATAACTGGATAAAAAATATTCTGCCAAACTTTAATCAACGGCAAATCAGCCAATTTTGTCGGCAAATTATTAAACAAATCTTGATTATTGGTGCAAAGCATTCCCCCATTGACCGCAGAAATAACTTTATCCCGGCCAAAACTAAAAACCGAAAATTCACCGAAAGTTCCAACCAATTGGTTTTGATACTTAGCTCCTAATGAATGAGCACAATCTTCCACTAATTTAAGGTTATACTTGGCACAAAGGTGCAAAATTTTACTCAAATCAATGGGCTGGCCAAAAGTGTGTTGAACAATAATAACCTTAGCACGCGGACTAATTAATTTTTCCAATTTTTCCAGATCAAAATTTAAATCTGAAAGATTAATATCGCCGTAAACAATTTTAGCGCCACAAGCCAAAACCGCATTAGCCACCGAAACGCAAGTATAGGCCTGAACAATCACCTCATCACCCTCCCCTATTTTTAGCGCGCGCAGCCCGTGATACAAAGCTCCTCGAGCATTGTAAAAAGATCGAGCGTATTTTATTTTAAAATTTTCGATAAAATACTTTTCCAAGTTCTTTGCACCTTGCCCATGCCTTATTTTAAACAAACGCCAGGGCAATAAAAAACTTAAAGCTAGCCAAGCCTGGGCCCAAGAAATCGTGGTAAAAAATGATGCAGTAAGAGTTTTCATAAGCAACGTAGAGCAAATCCCGCTAAGCAAAACGAGCCAACCCGCTTCGCCAGAGCTTCAGCGAGGCGAGGGAGTTTACATGTAATCATATAAATTTTAAATATTTCTGCGATCTTCTGCCTTCAAACAAAACAACCGCGTTCGAGTTTATTATAGAACTTAAATAATTAACAATCGCACTCTCGCCCTCTTTTTCCAATAAAATTACTTGGTGCTTAATGCCCAAAGCAATCAATTGGCTTTTAATTATGTTACAGTAATTTTTTCCAACCAAAATTATTTTTTCCAAATCGACTTTTGCCAAAGCAGAAGCTACTTGTTTGTGTATTTTAACGGAATCTTTTCCAAGCTCTAAGATATCATCCAAAATAACAACTCTGGGAGAGGAAAAATTTGTTAATGATTCCAGGGCGCTTAATACCCCGCTGGGATTGGCATTGTAACTGTCGTCAAGTAAAAATAAATTTTGCTTTTTTACCAACTTTAAAGTTTGATCCAGTTGTTTGATTTCAGCAACTTGTTGGGCTAAATCTTGAAAATCCAAACCCAATGCCAAACCAACAGACATGCCGGCTAAAATATTTAAAATATTATGGGAACCGATTAATGATGTTTGGCAATTAATACTTTGATTTTTATATTCTACCGTAAAATTTTGAACTCCATTAACAAAACTTATTTTTACTGCCCTTAAATCAACAACGGGGTGATTGATGCCGTATCTGATAACAGGATGATTTTGAGGCAAAGCAATATCTCTGATAAATTCATTATCGTAATTTAAAACCAAACAAGCATTTGGCTTGGCATAATGGATAATTTCCGATTTGGCTTTAATAATGTTATTAAGGCCGCCAAATAAGGCGCTATGCTGTAAATCAAGGCCGGTAATAACCGCCACATCCGGAGGAGCAATCTGGCAGCTTTTTTTTATTTCTCCTATTTTATAGGCCGCCATTTCGGCCACAAAAACCTTAAAATTTTGCAAACTGTGATTTAAAATAGTTTGGGCCAAACCAATCTCGCTATTTTGATTTTTAAATGTTTTAAGCGTGGGCAAATGTTTACTTAAAAACTGATAGGAAATTTCTTTAACGCTGGTTTTGCCGTAACTACCCGTAATGCCTACAATTTTTAAATTCGATTGATTGGCAATACGCGATTTTGCTCGTTTAATTAAAATATTCTTTACAAAATATGCAAACGGATAAATAATCCCCACGCAACTTGAAACTACTAAAGGCAACACAATTAAAATAAATACTAAAAAAATCAAAGAAAAATTGGATATTAAAGAAAAATAATAACAAGTTAAAAATGAAAATAAAATAATCAACCGCGCTTTTAAAGTCCATTTAGGCAATACCAATGATTTATTAACAAAAACTTTAAAAAGCAAAAATAGTTCGGCAAAAATAAAAATAAGGAATAAAAACTTAAAAAGCAATTGATCAGAAGGCAAACAAAAATACAGAATAATAAACGTCAAAATCTCTAAAATGTACGCCTTATTAAAGAAAGATTTTTTTCCATCAAGAGTTGAAAAATAATCAAGCAATCGATCTGTACGATATTCCTTGATTTGCCAAATGGCAACCCAAAAAATTATACTTTTGAGCAAAATAATAAACCAAACAACTAAAATAAATATGTTCAAAAAATTATTGGCCATAGCTATAAATTATTCAAAACAATTTTTTTTAATTGCTGGGGGTGGGTTAAATGCAAACCATGCCGACCATCTTCAATAACATAAGTTTTGGCTAAAGGCATGCTTTGCTTGATTTTTAAAAAATTTTTAAAAGGCGTGTAAGTATCATGTTTGCCCCAAATTATCGTTGTGGGGCATTTAAGATTGGCTAAAACCGAACTTAAATCATCAGCTAAAACATTTTTCATGGTTTGCTTCATCACCGGGTTGGTAAGCGAACCGTAATCAACAGAACCTATTAGGCGGTAAAAAAATTCCCTTAACTTTTGGGCCTTGCCTAACAGCAAAATTTTCATGATTTTAGCGCAAAAGTTTACAATAATTTTATATAAGCTTTGCCTGGGTCTGATAACGGCAGCTCCGACTAAAAACAGCTTATTAAGAACGCCAGGATACTCTGCGGCAAATCTAACGGCAATCTGTCCGCCAAACGAATGTCCTAAAATATCAACTTTAGTTAAACCAAAACAACTACTGACTTTTTTGATAAAATGGGCGTAATCTTTGACTGTCCAGGGAGTTTGTGGGGAATCGCTTTCACCAAAGCCGGGTAAATCAAAAATTAAAACATTAACGGGCTCACCCTTAAGTTGCCCGATGTAATTACTCCAGCTTTGAATACTGCCTCCCCAACCATGGATGATAACCAGATTATTAATTGACCCTTGGTTTAAATAAAGGCAGTTGATTTTTAAGCCGTCAACATTAATAAAACTTGTTTCCATTGGCAAAAAAATTATTTAATAACTTTTAAACCCAAATATTTTTGCAAAACTTTAGGAACTTTAACAGAACCATCGGCTTGTTGATTTTGTTCCAAAATAGCCGGCAACAAACGACTGGTAGCCAAACCGGAGCCGTTTAAAGTATGGACAAACTCCGTTTTACCCGCTAAATTTTTGTATCTAATATTGCCTCGGCGCGCCTGATAATCCATGGCCTGTGAAACGCTGGAAACTTCCTTAAATAAATTCATGCTGGGCAACCAAACTTCGATATCAACGGTTTTAGCCATGGCACTCGAGGCATCTTCGGCTGCCAATTTAACCGTTTGAAAATGCAAATCCAAACCAGCCATTAATTTTTCGGCGTTTGTTACCAATTCGTCAAAAATTTTTGTGGACTCATCAGGTTTGGCAAAAGCGAACATTTCTATTTTATTGAACTGATGCCCCCTAACCATACCCCGTTCTTCGGTACGATAACTCCCCGCTTCCCTTCTAAAACAGGTTGAGAAGGAAAAATATTTTTTTGGCAGATCCTTTTCTTGAAAAATTTCTTCGCGATGATAATTCAAAAGCATCATTTCACTGGTGGCATCCAAACACAGTTTATCCTGGGTCCAAAACAAATCGTCTCTAAATTTAGGCAAATGGCCGGAAGTAAAGGCGGATTGTTCGGTAAGTAAAAATGGTAACAATAAAAATTCGTACTTATTTTGGCGGTGAAAATCGATAAAATAATTCAATAATGCCCATTCCAAAACCGCACCGACACCCGTGTAGGCCCAAAAACCGGAGCCGGACATTTTAACTGCCCTTTCATAATCTATTAACCCAAGCGAGGTAGCTAACTCCACATGATCTTTAATTAAAAATTTTCCAACCGAAAAATTCGGTTTTTTTCCAAATACTTTAAGCACTTGGTTATTTTCTTTACCACCGGCAACCACATCTGAGGCCGGTAAATTGGGTAAAGCGGATAATTTTTCCTGAAGTTCCAAATTAACTTTAGCCAGTTGATCGTCCAACTCTTTAATTTCTTGGCCGACTTTTTTCATAGCAGCAATGACTTCTGGAGTAGGTTTGCTTTTGGAAACCTGATTTCTTTGAGATTTTAAATCATCGCATTTTTTAATCAATTCACGGCGCGCATCATCCAAAGAGATAATTTCATCCAGATTAAAATCATCCGACTTTAATCTTTTTAATAAGGCCTGCTCAATTTCATTTTTATTATTACGAATTTTATTAATATCCAACATATATTTATTTTTGCTAAACCGATTAATTCAGCAGATATTGTTTTAAAGATTCCAAATTTTTTAAACGATGGCTGATTGCTTCTCTTTCTGATTCCGTTAAATCCTGGACATGCTTATTAAAATCCGAACTGACAAAGCAACAGCGATAAGGGAAACCAACCGGATAATCGTCTCTGATATCATTGGTAATATATCCTTCTTTGGTATTTTTAAATAAATGGATTTGTTCCGGATTATTTACTAAACAGCTTACCGCCACAAATCTGGCGCTTCTTTGATCAATGGGTATTGTTGGGATGATTTTTTTTAAATGATTAACCAATTCTTCGTCACTGGCCTCGTATCCCAGCCACCTTTTGCTTTTAACACCCGGTTCACCATTAAAATAATCTATTTCAAATCCGCCATCATCTCCCAGCGTGGGCATTTGTGAAAGATTATAATAAAATAGGGTCTTATCGCGCGCATTTTCTTCAAAAGTGTTGCCAATTTCCTGATATTTTTCTTTTATGCCCAAATCATCAAGAGTACAGAATTCGACCCCGATTTTGCCCAATTTTTGACGGTACGATTGAATTTTAGCAGGATTATGGGTGGCCAATAAAATTTTCATTTATTTGACTTTTCTGCTTTCTTCTTCGGGTTTTAAAATTGGGAATAAAATAACTTCTTTAATGTTATGAGTGTTGGTTAAAATATTAACCAATCTATCTATACCCATACCCAAACCGGCAGTGGGAGGCATGCCGTATTTTAAAGCTGTTACAAAATCATTATCATTACCCATGGCTTCATCATCTCCTTTGGCAGCCAATTCGGATTGAAAAGCAAACCTGGCTTCTTGGTCTAGAGGATCGTTAAGTTCGGTAAAGGCATTCATCAATTCAATCCTTCCGCCAATAATAAGTTGGAACCTTTCCACGTAATTAGGACGATCGGTCATTTTTTTTGCTAAGGGGGAAAGTTCAATCGGATGGTTAATCACAAAAGTCGGGTTAATCAATTTTGGTCGAACGAATTTTTTATAAAGTTCATCGGCTAATTTGCCTTTACCCCAAGAGGACTCAACAGCCAGGCCTTTCTTTTTGGCTTCTTTAGCTAAAGCGGAAGAATCATATTTATCCAAATCGATTCCGGATTCGTTAAGCAGAGCTTCTCTAAAATCAACGCGCTGATAAGGACCGGCAAAATTTATTTTATGGCCGTCGTATTCGATCGTTAAATCCCCGCAAACCTCTCTAACCAAAGCAGGTAAAAATTTTTCCATTTCTCCCATTAAATCGTTATAATTTTTGTAGGCCCAATAAAATTCAATTTGGGTAAATTCGGGGTTATGCGCAAAATCAACGCCTTCATTTCTAAAACAACGGGCAATTTCAAAAACTTTTTCAAATCCACCCACCACTAATTTTTTTAAATACAGTTCCGGTGCTACTCTTAAAAACATTTCCGTATCAAGAGCGTTATGGTGAGTTTTAAACGGCTTGGCAATGGCGCCCGATGCCAGCAATTGCAAAATTGGCGTATCCACTTCGATAAAACCAAGATTGATAAAATAATTTCTGATAAATTGAACAATTTGGCTGCGTTTATTAAAAATTTGCCTGACCTCGGGATTGGCCAATAAATCCAAGTAGCGTTGCCTAAATCTGGTTTCCACGTCATTTAAACCGTGCCATTTTTCCGGCAAAGGTAAAAGGGCCTTTGAGAGCAGGGTAAAACTTTGAACTAATAGCGATTTTTCTCCCCTTTTGGTAGTAAATAATGTACCGGTTATTGAAATAAAATCGCCGATATCAAAACTGTCATTGAAAAATCCGTATTGCTCATCACCCAAAACATCCTGCTTAAAATAGGCCTGCATTTTTGCGGATTCATCTTCAAGATGAATAAAACAGGAACCACCATGCAAACGAATAGATCTGATCCTGCCGGCTAAAGATAATACGGCGGATGATTTTTCAAGTTCTTCAAAATCAGAGATTGCCTCATTAATCAAATGAGAACGTTGAACATTTTTTGGATAAGCATCGATGCCTAAAGCATTGATTTTAGTTAATCTTTGCAAGCGGATTTGATACTCATCCGAAGGATTTATGGGTGTATTCATATAAATTAATATCAATATATTATAGCTAAAAACGTCATTTTTGGCAAATTTTATATTTAATCATGTTTTGGCAAGGATTTATTTCTAAATTTATTAAAATAACTTAACCAACTGGCCAAATGGATGCGGGCCGTTTTGGAAAAAAAGGCCAGCCATAAACCTTTTTCAGCCGAAGTTCGCTGGTGAAAATGGATCACGCAGGCGCCGGCCACATACCAAACCTGCCACTTGTTTTCCCAAAATCTTCGGCACCAATCCAAATCTTCCATGTACAAAAAATATTTTTCATCCAACAAACCAACATTTTCCAAAGCGGATTTTTTAACTATTAAACAGGCGCCAAACAACCAATCGACTTTTTTATTCTCCTCATGGTTCCAATCCAGCATCAAATAACGGTTTAACCATAATTTACCCCTAGATGTCGCGCCTAAAGAAGTTCGCCTGTAAAAGGGCAAACGCCAATCAGGAAAACGCGAACAAGTATACTGCAAACTGTTATCCGGATTTAAAATTTTAGGGCCAGCCAATCCAGCATTTGGATTGGCTTCCATAAAATTATATAAACCCATGATAGCGTTGCTTAAAATTCTGATATCGGGATTTAAAATTAAAATATACTTGCCGCTTGCAGCTTTAATCCCTAAATTATTACCGGCTGCGTATCCCCTATTTTGACCGGCTTGAATAAACTTAACTCTTAAAAATTGCTCGCTGATTAAACGATCCAAGCCATCATGGGAATTATTGTCAACAACAATTATTTCATATTTAAGGGGAATATCCAAAGACAATAAATTTTTTAAGCAATATTTAACCAAGCCCTTTTGTTGATAATTTAAAATAACGATTGATAAATCCATATTAATTAAACCATTTAACCAAATCAAATGACGATATTTTTCTGATATTTTTTATAATATATTTACGTTTAGCTGACATTTTCTTTTTTTGCTTAAAAAATAACGATAAACCCTTAAGCGTTGCTGGCTCGAATATAACCAGATAAATCAGTTTTTTGCATTCATAAAAAAATATCGGCCAAAAATACTTAAATAAATTGGCAACAAACTCATTTTTATAAATGGCCGATAAATGATTTTTATAGGAATAAATTTTAACCTGCCTATCCTTACCCTTGCGGTACAAACGGGTCGCTTTATCGCTTAAATCATTATTGCCTTTTGTTGTTCTATCATGATAAGCTACGGCGCTTGGCAAATAAACGGCAGAATAGCCCGCTAATTGAAAACGATAAGCCAAATCAACATCTTCTTTGTACGAAAAAAAATCTTCATCAAAATATTCTGCCGCTTTACCGTGGATGGCTTCGATCTTAACTTGCTCCAAGGCACTGCGACGATAAATAGGCGCGGCTCCGGAAACGCCAAAAACCTCTTCTGTTTTTTCAAATTGCCCATCATCTTCTTGGCCTTGACCTATTTCTACCACCCGATGATTTTTAAAAATCTTTAAACCTGCCGTATCGATAATTTTTGTCTTTATATTTCCGTTAAAATCCCAATAATAAAGTTTACCCGAAATTGCCGCTGTTTGCGGGTGATTATCCAGATAAGCAACGGCTTGTGATAAATAATTCGGCTCCAAAATAATATCCTGGTTTAAAGGCATGAAATATTCGCTTTTGGTCCAGGCAATGCCCTGATTATGAGCCTTAGCGTAACCCAAATTTTGCGGATGGCGCACTAAGGGCAGATTTGGATAGGATTCTTGAAAAAACTTAACCGTATCATCACTAGAACCGTTATCAATCACTAAAATAATAAAATCTTTAAAATCTTGATTCATCAAAGAATTCAAGCAAAAAGGCAAATATTTACCGGCGTTGCTGGTTACCAAGCAAATGGCTAAACGTGCGCTTTTAATTTCCATGGTTATTCTTTAAAAATAATGAAATAGATGCCGTAAACAGCAAAATGCCTATGCCCAAAGGGTGGTTTAAATATGGGCTAAACATAGATACTATCAACAAGGCAATAAGGCCCCAAAATAAACCCATACCCAAAGGGCCGGATTTTAAGCAATCCATGCCTATCTTAGCAATGAATGCCAAGTAAGCCAAGAGCCCTAATAAACCCAGTTTAAGGCAAATATCCAAATATCCCCATTCAAAAGCATAGGTTAAATAATTTCCGTTGGGATTGTTTTTAAGTACTCTGGGATCTTGAGAAACATAGGTTACGGTTTTACCAAAACCGGCGCCCAAAAAAATATTATCAATAATGTTATTTTTTAAAGGAGTTAGTTGTTGCAAACGACTAATCCCGGCAGCATCAAGATTAATACTGCCAACCCTATTGCCTACAGCCACTTGCCAATAATTTCCGGTAATGATTTGCAAAAAAAATATTTCTCCAAACAAAATTACAACTGCCAAAGCCAAACCCTTAAAAATTATTTTGTAATCAAAGATTTTTTTTACAATTGCGTAAATTGTCAAAATTACCAAAGCACCCGATAGCCCTACCCAAAAACTTCTGGATAAGCTGGCCAAAATCGCCGTGCTGCTTAAAATTAAAGTTAACCACAAAACAATTTTATCAATGCGCCGGTTAAATTGAAAAACCAATAAAGCCAAAGATATAAAAAATCCTGTTAGCAAAAAAATCTGCGATTGCATAAAAATGCGGTAAAAATTTCCGGCAATAAAGGTTACTTCGGCCAAACCGCTTATTCTTAACCATTGGTAAATATCAACGGTCAGGTGTGGCGCGCTATAAGCAAACCAAATCAGTAAAAAAAGTGTTTTTACAGATAAATAAATCACGCAGGCAAAAAAAATGCCCAGAAACTCATTTATTTTCTGTCTGGAATTTATAACAATAAAAAATACTGGCGCCAACAGCCAAAACAGCCAAGCGTTAAAATCCTGGTACCAAGTAAGCCCTTGATTTCTGAGCCAACCCTGTAAAATTGCCAATAAAACAAACACGCCAAAAACTAAAAAATATTTCCAATAATTTGTTGTAAAAAATTCTAACTGTTTTTTTCGCAAAAATTCCCAAAGCCAAATCAATAAAACTATAGCAAATAAAACTAACCGTAAAGAAATTTTAAAATCCTGAATGGTTAAATAAAATAAATACCCTTTAGAGCCAATTAACAACTCGCTCAAAATCAAATACAAACCAAAGCGCAAATCATAAATTGATAAAATAATCGTTGCCAGTGCCAAAAATATAAAAATTACCGGATTAACGTAGGGAAAAATTGATCCCAAAAACGACAAAATTTCAATTGCCAAAAATATTGGCAAAGCAAATTTAAAATATTTAAAATTAAAATTAGCGATCATTTTTTACGGGCATAATTGATAAAAATAAACTGATTGGCGTTAGCAGAAAAATAAGCCAATATGCCAACACGCTTTGGTGTTTTTTAATATAATTTAAGCGGCTAAGGCTAAAAATCCACTGCTTTTTTAAATTGAATTTTTCTTGGTTAAAACTGCGTCCGCCATAATGGATTATTTCGGTTTGAGCAAAATATACTACTTTAAAACCGGCACCTATAGCGCGCTGGCAAAAATCAACTTCTTCAAACCATAGATAATATTTTTCGTCCCAAAAACCTATTTTATTCAAACATTGCCTGCTAACCAAAAAAAGGGCACCCATAACCTGCTCCACGTTTTGCGTTTTATCGTAATTAAAATCAAGAGCTAAGTAGCGTTTTAACAAAAACAAATGATGCAACTTAAACATCATTATTAAATGATCAAAAAGTGCGGGAAAGCGCCTAACCGATGGCTGCAAAGTCAAATCGGCATTTAAAAGTCGAGCACCTAAAATTCCGATTTTCTTATCATGAGCAATAAAATTAATGGCCCGAGTTAATGAAGAATCAAAAAATTCAGTATCAGGGTTTAAAAACAACACAAAATCGCCGCTGGAATTTTTTAGGCCCAAATTGTTGGCTCGGGCAAAACCCAAATTATTCCGGCTGGCTAAGATTTTGGTTTGGGGAAAATTACTTCGGACCATTTCTACCGTGCCATCTGTGGAATTGTTATCAACGACAATTACTTCAAAATTCAAATCCACCAATTTGGCATAAATTGATCGCAAACAATTTTCCAATAAATCTTTAACTTGCCAGGAAACAATAATAATGGATAATTTCATAATTTTTGAAAAATTATCTCCAACATCCTTTCGGATCGCTTGAGCCAACTGTGCTCCTTTACCAAGGCAATCCTTTGTCGTCGCAGTGCATCACTATCGGATCTCAATGCTTCCACTATGGCATCTTGAAATTTTTGATAATCCGTAGTTACGGCAACGAAATCCAAAAATTCCGGCAAACCTAAACTTTGAGTAGAAACCACCGGTTTGCCGCAGGCCAGATAATCGTAAATCTTCATGGGATTAGTTGATTTGATAAACTTATCAATTTTATGAGGAATAATGCCCACTTCAAACTGATGGATGTACATTGGTGATGCTTCATAGCTTTTACGCCCCAAAAAATATACATTTTTAAATTTTGCCAACTGATCTTTAATTTCTTTTTGCCAAACCGGCCCTACTAAAACCAAGGATTTTTCAGGATTGCTAATTGCAAGATATTCAACCAAATCAACATCAAAACGCTCTTGGATCGTGCCAATATAACCAATAATGGGATGAGGAATATGGCCGATATCGCGATTAATTAAAGGAAAATCTTTTTGAAAATGCTTTAAATCAACGCCATTGGGAACCCAATGGATTTTTTCTTTATGCGCGAATAAATTTTCCAATTCGTTGGAAACAGTAAAAATTATATCGGCTTTTTGATCAATAATTTTATAATTGTCTAGTAAGCGGTTTTTAAAGCGAATCAATGAAGGATGCTCAGACCAATTATCCACGGCGTCAAAAACTTTTAATGTTGGCTCCAGCTGATCAAAGTAATTGACAGCTAATGGATAAAACGACCAAATAATAAAATCTTCCTGGTTAAAAAAAGATTTTGCCAAATTAGCGATCTGTTGATAAAGTTTTTTTACGGAAAACAAACTTAAAATGGTGGAATAAATAACCAGCTTATCGCTAATTTTGGTTGTTTGGCCTAAAAATAAACGATTTACTTGTCCGCTTAAATTATTGGTTAATAAATCTTCTTTTAAAACCCTTAAACCTCTTTTAAAGGTGTGTGGCAAAAAATCTACAGCAATAATTTTATTAATTTTTTCATTAACCAATAGCTGTTGTAAAATTTGCCAATTGCGGTTAACTACGCCCCGACGAGCCCAATCGGAATACGAGGACATGTTAAACATTATTACATTTATTTTTTTATCACTTGGCATAGGATTGAATTATTTTATTTAATGCACCAGCTTGTTTACTCCAAATAAATTCTTGTTCCACTCTGGCTTTTGCAGCATTACCCAATCTTTGATGGAATTCCTGATCAGCTAATAATCGACTGATTTTTTCTATCAAATCTTTTGAGTTGCTTGGTTCAACCAATAATCCGGTTTGTTCATTTAAAACCGCCTCCATAACTCCCCCACAACTGGCCGCCACTACCGGTAATCCAAAGGATGCGGCCTCTAAATAAACAATGCCAAAACCTTCCACATCGCCGGCTAAATTTTGTGCCGGCATAACAAATACATCAGCCGTCTGATAATACCATGACAATTCTTCATCACTAACATTTGCTAAAAATATAACTTTATTTTCCAGACCCAGCTTTAAGCTTTGAGTTTTAAGCTTTAAGCTTTCCGGCCCTTCTCCGACTATTAAATAAACCAAATTTGGAAATTTTTGTAATAATTCCGGTAGTGCCTTAATAACCGCGTCCTGACCCTTTCTTTTAACCAAACGTCCGACCGTTAGTAAAACTTTTTTTCCTTGCAAGCTTAAATTTTGTTTTATCTCTTCAAGTTTTGAGCTATCAGCTTTAAGATTTAAGCTAACATGCGGACACGGATAAACCACTACCACTTTATTATCATCATAACCTAAATTTAAAAGTTCATTTTTGGTGAAATTACTGTTTGCCGTAATAAATTCGGCATTATCCAAAACCTGCTTTAGGGCCTTTTCTTTTCTAAGCGATCTTTGCGGCAGCATAATATCCAAGCCGTGCGTAGAAACAAAATACGGAATATGAAAAAACTTTTTAATTAAATAAGTTGCTTCGCCAACCGGCAACACTTGCCCCACCCAAATTAAATCAGGTTTTTCTTTTTTTATCTGGCGCCTGATTTCAAAAAACAATTTCAACCATTTTGGCCAAAAAAATCTATAAAATAACTTTGGCCCTACTTCAAATACCTTAATTTGTTGGCCAGTTAAATTTTTGACCAAATTAAAATAGTAATTCCCTACTCCTCCTTTAAAAGGCGGCCATTCCATGGTTACCAATAAAATTTTCATAATCAAACCCTTTTAAAAACACTTTGTAAAAATATAACAACCTCTTCTTTGCTAATGCCTTTAAATAACCATAGAATCAATAAATAAATAAGCGCGCCGATTGGCACCAGAACGATAAAGCTGATAGCGGGCAAAAGATAAATAATATATAAATACATAGCCAATCCGGCCAGCAAAGAAACTCCTAATTTTTTAAGCAAAAAACTATAGTTGATAACCACAATTTGTTTGGCCACAATCATTTGTAAAACAAACATTAAAACAGTGCTAACACTTGATGCTATGGCCGCGCCGATAAAACTAAAACGCGGAATCAAAATCAAGTTTAAAATAATATTAACTACCATGGTAATGCCGATATTTATAGTGTTGCGCGTTTGCCTATCACAGGCATTTAACAATGCACCCAAAGGAAAATTTAAAAACAAAAACGGCAATGAAGAAATTAAAATCTGCAGAGCCAGTACCGAGGGCAAATATTCGGCCGTATATATTTTAAAAATCAGGGGTTGAGCAATAGCAATAACGCCAAAAGTTACCGGCATGGCGATTAAACCAAGATAAACCATACCTCTGGCAAAATATTTAGCCAGCAGTTGCTTATTGGAAACAAAGTAGCTGGAAAAAGCCGGATACAACGAAGCAATAAAAGCCATAGGAATAAACTGCAAAGAAAAAGTCAGCTTATAGGGCAAGCTGTAATAGCCAACTGCTTCGGGCCCGGCTAATTGATGCAAAAAAACCGTATCAATATAGGCATAGACCTTGGTAAATATCGCTGCCAAGGCAAAAGGAATTGTAAAGATTACCAATGATTTAATAATGCTTTTATCAAAGGCCTTAAAAAATTTCAAACCCAATTTAACTTTTAGTAAAATTCCCGAATAAATAAAATTAAACAAGCTGGCAATAAGAATAGCTAAGATTAAAATTCTTAAATCCTGGGTTAAATTGACGATTATCACGCCGGAAATAAAAACAATCAACTGAAAAATTATTGTACCGATGGCCTCGAACTGTAAATTTTGCCTGCCTCGCAAAAAAGCGTAAAAAGTTAAGGTAAACGAATCAACCAACATAATCAAACCTGATAAATAAACCAATTGCCTAACCAATTCTTTATCCGATAAAAAATTTATGGCAATTATTGTTGCCGTGTAGGTGAGCAAAGCCAACGGAATTTTTAACGCCATTACCGCGCCCAAATATTGCTGACATTTATCTTTAAATTTGGCCGCTTCTCTGATTAACACGTTAGCAAGACCTAGATCAATAAAAACGGCAAAGATAGTTGTAAAGGATAAAGCAAATGTATAACTACCTAAATTACCAGCACCAAGCTTAACGGCAATGTAAGAAAAATAAATAAAGCTGATTAACTTTTGCAACACCAATGCTAAAGTAAATAAGCTGGTATTTCGAGCTATTTTGTTCTCAGAATATTCCATAAACTTCAGCATATTATAACAAAAATATTGCTTTTTGGCAAAAATTTATTTGACCGATATACTTGATTTATTTGAAAAAAACTGTTATAATTATTTTTACTTTAATATGGAAAATTTTTGGACAAAACTAAAAAAACCGATTGTCGCTCTTGCACCCATGTGCGGCGTGACTGATTTGCCGTTCAGATTAATTTGCCATAATTACGGGGCTGATGTTGTTTATTCCGAAATGACCATGGTGCAGGCCTTGGCCCACAAAGGCAAAAAAACCATGGATATGGTAAAAATTTTAGATGCCGAACGACCGGTAATTATCCAGCTTGGCGGCAATGATCCTGAATTATTTTATAAAGCCGCCCAAGTAGTGGCTGATGAAATTGGACCCAATGGTATTGATATCAACTTCGGTTGTCCGGCAAAAAAAGTAGCCGGCCACGGTAGTGGCGTTTCTTTATTAAGAGATCTTGAAAAATCCTATCAAATAATCCAAGCCACAATCGAGGGAGCGCATGGTTTGCCAGTTTCTTTTAAAACCAGAACTCAAATCAAATCAACCGATAAATGCTCTGTGCATTGCAGCTTGGAATTGATTGAAAAAGTTAAAGATTTACCGGTGGCCGCGATTATGATTCATGGTAGGTCATTTGAAGCACCTTGGGTAGAAGAAGTTGATTATGATTATATTAAACAAGTTAGAAAACAGTTTAAAGGAATTTTACTGGCTAATGGCGGACTTTACGACCCGCAAAAAGTTAAAGAAGTTTTGGAATTAACCGGTGCGGATGGGGTGGGTATTGCTCATGGTGTTTACGGTAGGCCATGGATTTTTAATCAAATTAAAGAATACTTAAAAACAGGTCAATTTACCGATTTAAGCTGGCCTCAAAAGCGTAAAATTGCTCTAGAACACGCGCAGGTGGCATTTGAGACAAAAGGTACCCATGGGTTGCTGGAATTGCGCAAACAGCTCTTATGGTACGTTAAAGGGCTTACCAATGCTACAAACTACAGGCAAAGTTTGGTAACATTAAATACTTTGGAAGAAATTGAACAAGCGCTGATGAATATAGAGAGTTAGGCGCGCCGCATAAAAATGACAACAAAAAATCCGTCAATTGATTTCGACGGATTTTTAAATTTATATTAACGTTTGGCAAATTGCGGCGCGCGTCTGGCTCTCTTTAAGCCCGGTTTCTTGCGTTCTTTCTTACGAGAATCTCTGGTTAGCAAGCCATCACCTTTTAAGGTTTTTCTTAAAGTTTCATCAAATTTTAAAATCACTCTGGCTAAGCCGTGTCTAACCGCTTCGGCCTGAGATTTTATGCCGCCACCAGCAAGTTTAACGGTAATAAAGTACTTGCCGAGCATATCCACCTTTTTTAAGGTTTGTTCAACGATCAATTGATATTCGGAGTAAGGAAAGCGTGTTTTATAATCAACTCCATCAACGATAAAATCGGTTCTTTCATCTTTGGGATAAAATCTAACTCTGGCCACGGCGGTTTTACGCTTGCCCACGCTGTAAAGATAAGGCAGCTTTTTGCCTTTTTTGGCCTCTGATTCATCGTGATGAATCGGTTTGCCCTGTTTGGCCTCGGCTTTGATTTCAATTAAAGCCGCTTCTTTAACTTCCGCTTTAACCGGAGCTTTTTTTCTGGCCGGCTTGGCTGTTTTTTCCGTAATACTGGTCATAAAAAATTTATCAGTTTATTTGTTTAAATGCAGCCGTTTAAGCATCTTGGGCCTAAGCTTGTTTTTTGGCAGCATGTTGGAAATAATTCTTTTAAAAACCTTGCAGGGGTCGTTTTCAAAACTTTTAGCTAAAGGCGTTGTTTTAAGGCCCCCTGGATAACCAGAAAAAGTGCGGGTAACATTATCAATCATTTTTTTACCGGTAAACTTTAACTTAGAAACATTGGTAATTTCCACCGTTGCGCCATGATCATAGTTAGGGCGATAGCTAGCCACGTTTTTACCCATCAATAAAATGGCAACCTTGGTGGCTAAGCGTCCGGCAACCTGATCTGTGGCATCCAGTAAATATTTGGCTCTTACTATATTTAACATAAATTTATAAATCTGATATTGCTTAAACAAAACTAAACCAGTTCAATTTGGACCATATCGGCGTTATCGCCCAACCTGTGGCCTAATTTAATAATTCTCAAATAACCTCCGCTGCGTTCTTTATATTTTGGTCCTAAAACTTCAAAAACTTTGCTCACTGCTTTTTTTATAGGCAATTTAGCCAAGAGCAAACGGCGGTTGGACAAATTATCAACTTTGCCTCTGGTAATAACTTTTTCCACCAACGGCTTAATGGCGTGCGCCTTGGCCTGGGTAGTGGTAATTTTTTCGTATAAAATAACCTGGCAAATCAAGCCGTTGAGCAGGGCCTGGCGAGGAGCTTTAGCCCGGCTTAATGTAATTTTTTTCTTGCGGTGTCGCATAATGCTTATTGCTTATTCAATATTCTTTATTCGCTTTTTTTGGTTCTGCCTTTTTTCTTAGCTTTTTTTTCTACTTCAACTTCTTCGCCATCAGCATCAACTGCTATCTTGCTCGGTTTAACAACTTCTTCAGCTTCAGCGGAATTTTCATAAACAAACATAAAATGCTTTAAGAGCAAATCGCTGGCTTCGGCAATTGCCGCTTTTGGAGTAACAGTTCCATCGGTTTCAATTTTTAAGACCAATCTTTCAAAATCAGTTCTTTCGCCTAAACGGATGTTTTCTACGTCAAAACCGACTTTGGTAAGTGGAGAATAAATGGCATCAACCATAATGGTGCCTAAATCTACTTTTTCTTTGATCCTATCTTCCACAGTTACATAGCCGTAACCTTTTTCGGCCACTAATTCCATTTCAAAATTAGCTCCCTTATCCGTTAACGTGGCGATAACTTCATCAGGATTGGCAATTTCTACCAAGGAATTTTTTTCAATATCCCCGGCAGTTACTATTTTTTCACCCTTAACATGTAAATTTAAAATAACCGGTTCGTCGCTAAAAACATGCACGCGGATTTTTTTAACGTTAATGGAAATTTCCACGGCATCTTCTTTAACAAAGGGCAAAGAAGTAAATTCATGCGGCGCGCCTTTAAGTTTATAAGAAGTAATGGCCGAACCCTTAATAGATGAAAGCAAAACCCTTCTTAAAGCGTTGCCAATGGTAACACCGTAACCCGGATAGCACGGTTCAACTACCACAGTTGCCCGATTGCCTTTGGCTTCTTTAAACTCTAATTTTGTGGGAAGTAATATGCTCATATTATTTTGCCCTCTTAATAATATTAAAAACTAACGAGAATAAAATTCAATAATCAATGTGGCGTCAAATGGTGCGATTAAATCCGCCTTGGCCGGCAAACTAATAACTTTACCGGAAAAATCAGTAGGATTTAAAGCTACCCAACCTGGAGTTTCTACTTTAGCCAGCTTGGCAATTCTCTCCTGCCAATATTTTTTGCCTGCTCCGGTGGCGCCTAAGGTAATAATATCCCCTACCTTTAAATCATTACTGGGAATATGAGCTTTTTTGCCATTCAATAAAAAGTGCCCGTGGCTGACCAATTGCCTGGCTTGATCACGGCTATCGGCAAAACCCAAACGGTAAACTATGTTGTCAAATCTGGTTTCCAATAATCTTAACAAATTTTCGGAAGTATCTCCGGCCAATCGATTGGCTTTGACAAAATAATTATGGAATTCTTTTTCCAACAAACGGTAGATTTTTTTAGCTTTCTGCTTTTCACGTAACCTAATACCATAGCCCGATAAACGCTTAGATTTCATGTTAGGGCCGTGCATGCCCGGAGGAAAAGGACGCTTAATAACCGGATTCTTGGGCAATAAATTTTTATCACCCTTTAAAAATAAGCTCATGCCTTCGCGCCTTTCCTGCTTTGATTTTGGACCTAGGTTTCTACCCATACGAGATAATTTAAAATATGAATTTTTAATTTAAAATAAACCTTAAACTCTTCTTGGTTTTGGAGCCCTACAACCGTTATGAGGAATCGGGGTCATATCCTTAATGGAAACAACTTCCAAACCATTGGCGTGCAATGCCCTGATAGCGCCTTCGCGGCCACTGCCAACGCCTTTAACAAAAACATCAACTTGCTGCAAGCCGATTTCTTTAAGCTTTTCCAACAAATTTTTAACTATCACGCCGGCGGCATAAGGAGTGGATTTTTTAGGTCCCTTAAAACCGCAAGCTCCGGCCGAAGAAGCGCCAACAACATTACCCACCGTATCGGTAATGGTAATTATGGTGTTATTGTAAGTTGCCTGAATATGGGCTTGGCCACGTTTAAGAACGCGCTTGATTTTCTTCTTTTTTTTGTTTGCCGCTGCTGGAGCCGCTGATTTTACTTCCGCCATCTTGATAATTGATTAATAAAATAATTAATTGCTAAATTGATTAGGTTTTTTGGTTAGCGTCTTTTCTACCTGAACCCATGGTTCTTCTAACGTTACCTCTGACTGTCCGGGAATTTGTTTTAGTGCGTTGTCCGCGAACCGGTAAATTTCTTTGATGTCTGGTACCTCTAAAGCATTTTATTTCTTTAAGCCGTTTAATATTGGACATAACCTCACGCTTAAGCTCGCCTTCAACTTTAAAGCTTTTTTCAATATGTTCGCGCAAAGAGTTAGCTTCAGCTTCGGTTAAATTCTTGATTCTGGTATCTGGATTGATTTTTAAAGCGGCTAAAATCTTTTGGGAACGCGGTAAACCAATGCCATAAATGGCACGTAAACCGACTTCCACTCTTTTTTCGTTAGGTAAAGTAACGCTTGCAATTCTGATAGCCATACTAAATTAATTTAAATTTATATTTAACCTTGCCTTTGTTTATGCTTAGGCACTTTACATAAGCAAACAACCCGGCCCTTGCGCCTGGTTATCTTACAATCTTTGCAAATCTTTTTAACTGAAGTGCGTACTTTCATATGTTACATTCTAAATGTTATTCTGCCCTTGGTTAAATCGTAAGGAGTCATTTCCACTTTAACTTTATCCCCAGGCACCAAACGAATGTTAAACATCCGCATTTTACCGGAAAGATGAGTTAAAATTTCATGCCCATTATCCAATTTTACCCTAAAACTGGCCGCCGGCAGCAATTCTTCAATGGTGCCGATTGCCTCTATAAACCCCTTTTTATTGGATTTTGATTGTTCGTCTGACATTTATGGTAACAAAAAAGGAATTCTCTATATCTGCCCGCCACTGTTTTAACCGTTTCTCGCGCTTGATAGAGAGATTTCCGCTAAAATAAGCTAATTTTTACTATTTGTAAATATCTAACAGCTTAATGGGTATATTCTACACTATCAAAAAAATATGTCAAGAAGGCGGACCGGCCGGTTAGTTTTGGTCAAAATCAAAGGTAGCCGGATCGGCATTAGGCACCATTTTACCTTCTTTATAAACATAATTTTTATCTTTACCATAAGCAGAATAATCAATTCCTTCAAAAGAGTCGTAATCAGCCCCAGCAACAACCTTATCATCAAAATAAATTACGTCTTTGCCCCTATAATAGCATCCCCTTTTTGCTAATTCTTTAAAATTAGCAAAATCTTCATTTTCATATCTTAAAAGCTTTTGCGTGCCTCCGTTGGGAATGCACAAATAGTTCTGCATAATAAAAATTGCGTTTTTATCTTTATACTTATCATATGCTTCTTTAACAAATGTAACAGTATCCGCAAAAGGTATAATGGTTTTATAAAAAAATACATTATTTTTGTCCTTTGCGAACCCATCACCAACGACTTCAAAGCTGTCATAATCGGCATTAATAATTACTGGCGTTGGCCCTGGTAGGTAATAAATATTCCTTTTTCCTTTGGCATAGACATGGTTGGATCCGAGGATTTTAATATCTTCAAAATTTTCATTATCAAATCTTAATAAACTGATACGCTGCTCGCCGATAAGTAGAAAAATAGAATCTTTGTCCTGATAATACGTTATTTCGTAATCACCGTAGCCCTTCAGCACGCCTTGTTTTTTCTCAAAACTAGTTGCGTCAGCTCCAGCTAAAATTTTTCCATAAGAGTAAATATTGTTATTATCTTTAGCAAGTGAATAATTAAAGATTTTAAAGCTATTTACGTCCGAACCTTCAATTTTTTGCACCTTAAAATAATTAAAATTTTTGTCCTTGGCATATTCCGTCGCTTCACCATTATTATCTTTTATTACTTCAAAAGTTTCAAAATCAACTCCAGGTTGTGCAATCACAACGTCGTTCTCACCCATTCCTCCGCCCATTGTTTTATATAGATTACTGTTATCATTCATATAACATTCTTCGTTGGTTTGTCTAAAACTCTGAACATCGGCGTTATTTATTGCCTGCCAACCCTCAGTGCTGCTATAAAAATAAACAAAATCCTGATCTTTGACAAAGCGGCATTTTTCATAAACAGTTAAAGTGCTTACGTTAAACAATTTTTTATCATGCAAATAGATAAAGTTTTTATCCAAAGCGTAGTCAAGATTATTATCTGTAGTTCTGGCTAATTTATCTAACTCCTCCGACTCGCCTTTGATTAAAAGTTTAAAAGTGAGCAAATCTACGCCATTAATTATTTTAACCTGTGATCCTTTGTTCTTAAAGCCAATGTGGTAAGCATTGTTTTTATCCTTTACATAACCAGTGGTATAACTTTTTGAGTTGTCATTTAAAAGTTCAAAGGTCTCGCCGTCAATTCCGCTAAGTATTTGATCATATTCATAAACATGATTTTTGTCTTTAGCAAAAATATTATTAACCATAACAAAGCTGGCTGGATCAGCTCCTTCGATTTTTTTTACTATATAGCCACGCATTTCTTTAGGCTTGTCTCCATCATATTCAAAATAGTAATAAAAAACATTATTCTTATCTTTAAAATACTCCTTTTCAACTGCCAATCCAGCTTTTAAGCTTATTGTTTTTTCAACTTCGTCAACAAATGAAAAGGTGGTGTAATCAATATTTTCTAGTTTTTTGCCGCCCAAATAGATATTATTTTTATCCTTAGCAAAACCAGCGACGGGCAAGGCCTTAAAAGTTTTAGGATCAGAACCGATAATGGGTTCACCGTATAAAGTAACATAATCGGCGTGCTTTAAATAACCCCTATCAGATCCGTAATAATCGTTTGGTTTACCATCATTAATCGGCTGAAAAAAAATAAGCCAAACAAACCAAATAAAAAGAGGTACAGCTACCACTAAGGCGAAAGCCAAACAAAGGACGGTAAAAGCGTCCAATTTTATGCTGCTAATATATCCTCTGATTTTACACAGAAAGCTGTTTAAAAACTCCATATTTGTAGATTAACAACAAATATTACTCTTTTTTACAAAGATGTCAATAGTTTTAGCTAAGAATAGCCTTAATCCTTCTAACTCCAGCCGAAACGGCTTCTTCTTTGGCTATTTTAAAGTGGCCCATAGTACCCGTATGTTCAACGTGCGGACCGCCACAGATCTCCTTGGAATAATCTCCAATAAAATAAACTTTGACCTTATCGCCATATTTTTCGCCAAACAAACCAACGGCGCCTTTTTGTTTGGCCTCATCAACACTCATTTCTTCAAAATGAACAGATAAATCCGCCTGAATTTGCCGATTAACGATTTCTTCAACCTGTTTAATTTGCTCGGGTGTCATTTTTTCGGGATGAGTAAAATCAAAGCGCAAGCGTTCGGCTGTGATATTTGAACCTTTTTGATTAGCATGAACTCCTAACACATCCTTTAAGGCCTGATGCAATAAATGAGTAGCCGTATGGTATTTAACTACTTGCTCGGAATTATCGGCCAAACCGCCCTTAAACATACCAACCGAGGCCGTGCGGGAAATACCCTGGTGTTCTTTTAATTTTTCGTTAAAATTTTTAATTAACTTTTCTTCATCAAAATTAAGACCCCTTAATCTCGCTTCCTCAATAATCATCTCTAAAGGAAATCCGTGATTTTGAAATAGATCAAAAGCCAATTCCTTATTTTGCAATCTATCAGAAATCTCTTCTTGTAATTCCCAAAATGTTCCGTCAGATTTTGGCCTGCGCGCAATAGCTTCATCTAATTTTCTTAAACCGTTTTCCAAAGATTTCTCAAAAGCATCTTCTTCTCTAATTAAAGCCAATTTTACTTTGTTTATATTTTTTCCAATCTCTGTATAAAATTCTTCGTATGCTTCAAAAATGAATTCAACTAAATTAGAGGTAAGTGGAATTTCTAAAGATATCCCTATTTTACGAGCGTGCCGAACGGCCCTTCTAATGAGTTTTCTGACAACATACCCCTGCTTAAGATTAGATGGGAAAATACCAATGTCATCAGACATAATAAACACAGCGGCCTTTATATGGTCAGCAATAATCCTTCCTGATTGTTCATTATAATCTTTAGCAATAGATTTTAAATAATCTAAAATCGGAACAAACAATTCAATTTCGTAAACCGAATTTTTGCCTTGCAAGGCAGCCGCGGTTCTTTCCAAACCCATACCGGTATCAACGTTTTTTTGCACCAAAGGTTCATAAACACCGGCAGTGGTACGGTTATACTGCATAAAAACATTGTTCCAAATTTCCACCCAGTTTTTATCTGAAGAATCAAATGTGGCCGGCGGCTGAGAAGCGGAAGTCCAATAAAAAATCTCCGTATCCGGACCTTGGGGACCGGGGTTTTTACCGCCTGCCGGCCACCAGTTATCTTCTTTACCTAAACGGACAATTCTTTCTTCAGACACTCCAACCGAACGCCAAAGATCATATGACTCCTGATCAAACGGACAATCTTCATCGCCGGCAAAAACAGTAATAGCCAATTTTTGAGGATCAAGGCCAAGCCACTTAATATCGGTTAAAAACTCCCAACTCCATTTGATTGCCTCTTCTTTCCAATAACTACCTAAACTCCAGTTGCCCAACATTTCAAAAAAAGTTAAATGGGTGGCATCGCCAACTTCATCAATATCCCCTGTTCTAATGCATTTTTGAACTGAAGCCAAAAGCTTGCCCGATGGGTGCTTTTCGCCCAACAAAAAAGGCACCAAAGGATGCATACCGGCGGTGGTAAATAAAACAGAAGGGTCGTTTTCCGGAATTAAAGAAGCCGAAGGAATAATGGTATGCCCTTTTTGTTTAAAAAATTCCAAATATTTTTGACGAATTTCGGAGGCCTTCATAATTTAATTTTATAGCTAACGTTCCTCACTATATAACCATAAAAGCGGGCATAAATCAACCAGCAGGCAAAAGCACCGCCGATAATATCTGCAATCAAATCCTCGCCCGTATCCCACAAAAAACTTTTATTATCTCCGAACATTTTGGAATGCTTAAAAATCAGATCGATAAAACTTTCATAAAATTCCCAGGCCACGGACAAAAAAATAATAATCAAAGCGTTGATGAATAAAGTGATAAAAAGATTGGTTTTTTTAAAAATAATTTTTTGCAATAAGATGGGGATCACCGCGGTTAATGTAAAAATCATCACCGGATTTATAAAATGAACAAAAGTATCGTAATAAGCAGTGTGCGGATTAGTGTAAAAACCTAATGATCCCAAAAGATTTAAAAATCCTGCTAAAGCCAAAACAAACTGAACTCTGATTAAAAACTCGGGGCTAAAAGTTTTTTGAAATCTTAACCAATTATCAAACAGATAATCGGGCAAGATTATAAAAATAATTGTTATGGCGTAACCGGCCAATTTTAAATAATCCCCAATGCCAAAAAAAACCACACAGGAAATTGCGATTATCCAAATAATCAAGCCAATAAGCTTTTTTTCCAATTTTGCCAGCATAACCTTATTATATAATCTTCCCGCCTCCCAGACAAACATCATCGCTGTAAAATACCGCAAACTGCCCCGGTGTTATGGCTCTCTGGGGTTCTTTAAACACAACTTTAAGCAGATGATTGGAAATTTGAAGTTTGGTATTTTTTTGTGAATTGTTAGCGGTAGATGGTTGCTTTTCGATAACGCACTCCTGATCACCTTGCCTGTATCTGATTTTAACCGAACATTTTAAAGGTAGTTTTGGCTCTTGATTGGAAATCCAATGAATTTCGGAAACCAACATCTCTTGTTTAAATAAGGCCTCATCCTGATCTCCACGAGCAACAATTAATCTGTTAGCCGTCAAATCCTTATCAACTACGTAATAAGGCATGCCTCCGCCAACACCAATCCCCTTTCTTTGACCAATCGTGTAAAACCAAACGCCCTCATGCACGCCGATTTTTTTATTTTCAGTAGTAACAATATCTCCTATTTGCGGTTTTATCCTTTGTTGTAAAAATTCTTTCATGGCAACTTCGCCCACAAAACAAATTCCTTGACTATCTGGTTTTTTAGCCGTTGCCAAGCCGTATTTATCAGCCAGTTGTCTGACAGCCGGCTTAGCATACTCGCCTATTGGAAATAAACAATGAGACAGTTGTTCCTGTGTAATTTGATATAAAAAATATGATTGATCTTTATTGGGATCTAAACCTTTTAACAACTGATAACTTACACTTTGTTTTTTGTCGCTTGTTGATTGTTTATTCCTGACATAATGTCCTGTGGCTACAAAATCCGCGCCGCGTTCAAGAGCGTAATTTAAAAACGGCTTAAACTTTACTTGGCTGTTGCACAAAACATCCGGATTGGGCGTTCGTCCCTCTTGATATTCGTTAAATAAATAATCCACCACATCGCGCCTATATTCTTTTTCAAAACTAACCACAGAAAGTTTTATGCCTAATTGCGAAGCCACCAAACGCGCGTCTTTTTCATCAGAATTTAACGGGCACATTAACAAACCTTCGGCTGTTGAACGCGGAGTCCAATTTTTCATAAAAACCGCTTCTACCTGATAACCCTGTTCTAATAACAAAGCACAAGTAACCGAAGAATCTACTCCGCCCGATAGCGCCACAATTACTTTTTCTTTTTTTAATAACATGATTCTATTTTCCTATATTAAATTTAAGATAATGTCCGATTTTGGCCTTGGCCTTAGATGCCTCAAAATTCTTTTTAAACTCCGGATCAACTTCGGTTAATCGTTTATCTTTAACCCAGGGATTGATGACCCTAAATTTATTTGGGTATACTAAATCATAATCATCACGACTCCCTTTTAAATTAATTTTCCTAATTCGCTTGATAAAATTCAGCCTGGAATTTATCCAAGGGTCTTGTATTAAGTTTAATTTGGCTAGTAACTCTTTATCGCCCAACCAAAAATCTTCAATACTGATAATCTTTTTATCAATAGCATGTTTCAAAATTTCTCCCATTAAATAAAAAGATAATTCGCCCCAATCAGAATGCCAAACTTCGGCCTGCATTTTTAACGATAATTTTCCTAATAATTTTGCCGGCGCTAAATTGTTAAAAACAAAACCCCGCTTATCAACACTTAAATCATTTAAAACTTGTTTAATCAATTTTTTACTAGCTAAACCGGCCGCAAAACTATCTCTTAATGTATAATCCAACCGGTCAGCACATAAATTAGGCAGATCATTGTCCAAAAGCGACCAATTGGCAAAATTACCAATTTTTTTTGATGATAAACCTTCGAATTCAAGAATCTTCTCAATTACCCTGTCATTGATAAAATCTTGATGGATTGAATCCTGATGATCGGCTTTGATATTGTTATCATAAAAATAATCAATCACATGAGAAAAAGCCTGGTGGGAAATATCATGCAATAAACCAGCAACCTGTTCTGCTAAACCGGCATTAAACCTTTTTAACAGCAACATAACGCCGATTGAATGCTCAAATCGATTAGTGTTAAATTTTGGCCAAAAATAAAAATAGATGCCATTTTGGTGAACTTTTTTCAACCTTTGCATTTGAGGCAGTTTAAGTAATTTTAAAATAATCGGTTCATTAATTTCGAATCTGCCGTAAACTTTATCGTTGTATTGCATGATTTTTTATGAGTCTTTATTTTTAACTGTTTACATTATATAATGGTAATAATTATAAAAGCAAATATGGAAACAATAAATAGACCAAAAGTAGGTATTGGTGTAATTCTGATAAAAGAAGATAAAATCCTAATGGGCTTAAGAAAAAACTCTCACGGAACAGGCACCTGGGGTTTTCCCGGCGGTCATTTGGAATTAAATGAATCTATTGAAGAATGCTCCATTAGAGAAGTGTTGGAAGAAAGCGGTTTAACCATAAAAAATATTAGGCACTTGGCCTTTACCAATGATATTTTTACCGATGAAAACAAGCACTACGTTACCTTATTTATTTTAGCCGATTACAATTCGGGTGAATTAAAAAACTTGGAACCGCAAAAATTGGAAAAATGGGAATGGTTTAAACCCAGCCAACTCCCCTCACCGTTATTTTTCCCGATTTTAAATTTATTAAAACAAGATATTAAATTATTTAAACAAGAATGAAAAAAATAATTCTAGCTTCAAACTCGCCTCGGCGAAAGCAAATCCTAAAAATTACCGGTTTACCTTTTACAGTTGTAGCCAGCAACTATAAAGAAAATATGGATCTTAAAATGAACCCGCTTAAACTGGCTAAATTTTTATCTCAAGGCAAGGTTAAAGATGTGGCTAAAAAATATTCCAATCATTTGATTATCGGAGCAGATACATTTGTGGTTCTTAAAAATAAACTTTTAGGCAAACCTAAAAATAGTGCCGCAGCCCGAATTATGCTCAAAAAAATCAGCGGCCAAATTGTTGATGTTATTACAGGTTTTAGCGTTTTAGACAGCCAAAGCAAAAAAATAATCTCTCACTCACAAACAAGTAAAATATATATTAAAAAATTAAGTTTGTCTGAAATTAACAACTACATTAAAACCGGCGATCCTTTGGATAAAGCCGGCGCTTTTGCCGTACAAGGGATTGGCGCATTAATCATCAAAAAAATCGAAGGCGATTATTTTAACATTGTGGGCTTGCCTTTATTTGCCTTGTCAAAAACACTAAAAAAATTTGGAATTTCTATTCTTTAATTCGAATTAAAAAAACACCCTGGATTTATCAGGGTGTTTTAATTATTTACAATTTTGGCATATTTTGAGGTGCCACAGGTGGAATAGCGTTAGGTTGCTGCTCTATACCTCTTCTGGCAGGCATTTGCCCCTCTGTACCCTGCCTTAATCCTGGCTTAAGGGGCTGGGTATTGGGTCTTTCATCATTTTTATTTGCTTCATTTTTTGGTTCTGCCGAATCCTCTTTGTCTTTTTCAACTTTTTCGGCTTTTTTAACTTCTGCCATTTTTCTATCCATTTTTTTTAGTAATTCCGGATCAGCTTGCCTAATAACCCTTTGCATAACTGGCGCGGGATTTATTTCTTTCTTTAATTCTTGGATATTTTTCTGATTATCCATTTTTTCCAAACGATTATTAAGGTTTTCCACCTTTCTTTCTTGAACTTGCTGTAAGGCCTCTTTAGCCCGAGCATTTTTAACTTCTTGGCGTAAACGATCAATTACTTCAATAGATTTGGTATCACCGGAATCTTCCAGGGGCTGCAACAAATCTTGTTGCTGTTCGGGAGTTTTGGTTTCTTCTAAAAGCTGTTTTAAATTATTCAAGCGATTTTGCTCAAATTTTTTAAGCGGTACCATTAATGCCTTTAAATTCGGATCAACTTTGCTTTGTTCATCCAAACCCTCTTTAAGAAAATTTATCACCCTTAACTGATCGGCATCTTGGCCGGACAGGCCATCCAATTGGGAATTAAATTCTTTAGCGGATCCGCTGCCCTCTTCTTTCATTTGCTCGAAAAACTTTTCCCTAACAGCTTGATTGGCCTCCCTTACGCCCTGGCGCATTTCTTCATCTTCCATTTTATCGCCTAATTTTTGGATAACTTTTAAATTTAAGAGCTGATCGGAAATTGTTCCGTTTTCGCTAGCAGAAGATTCAGCCGCTTTTTCCAAGCGCTCCTTAATTTTTTCCTGATTCTTTTCAACTCGTTGTAAAAATTGGCCGAATTTTTCCAAAGTTTTTTCTTTGATGGCTTCAAATTTTTGCTTTTGCTCTTCGGTTAAGCCAGCTGTTTTTTCTTCAATCTTATCCATAACCTGCTGTTGCTTGAGCTGGTTATCGGTAATTTTATCCAACAGTTTTTCGGCGCTTGCGCTATTTTTTTCTTTTATGGCCTCAACCCTGGCTTGCACTTTATCCATCATTTCTTGGTATTTTTGCAAACTTTTTTCTACCATGGCCTGGGCCTTGGCATTATCGGGATTTTCTTGAGCAATTTTTTTGGCTTCCAACAATTTTTCATTGGCAATGTTTAACTGTAATTCGGCTTTTTTTTCTGCATTAAAAGTTAAGGTTGTTTTGATTGTTCGGCCTAAATTTTTAAACCAGTAGCCAAAGGCATTGGTTGGTAAAACCGTTGGTTCAGCTACTCCTAAATCGCTCGAAGTAACTTCGGCCGTGGCTGTTGATTCAACAACTGCCTGGTCTTGCGCTAAAACAGGCCCAGCCAAAGATAGGCAAAACAAGGATATTATGAAAAGAAATAATAATTTCCGCATATTTATTTTTGTTTAATGATAAATCTTTTTAATTATATCACAAAATTACTAAAAATCATACTTTAAAAAGCTACTTAATCTCCCCCTTTTTATAAGATATAACAACTGAAACAATAGCCAAAAGCCAAATAACTATTTCCAAATACCAGTACCAATGATGAAAATAATTATCCACCAAAAATCCGCCGGTAAAACCAACATTATAAACTCCAATTAAACCATCGTAAAATGGCCATAGCCACCTTACGCCCACAAAAGCCGTATCCAAGAACAAATGCAAAAATACATTGGCAAAAATGATAATTGTTGAATATTTAAGCCAGGATTTTTTGTAAATTTTGTAGAACAGCCAGCCGATTAACACTAAAACCAGCCAAAACAATGGAATGTAGGTAAAAAAATATCGATGGCTACCAATGGAATTCTTGAATAAAATCGGATAAATAATGTCAAAATCCGGTAAAACAGAGCCCAATAAACCCAACCCCAGCCACAATTTGCTGATTGGCAAACGATTTTTTTTAATCAGCCAGCGGGTTAAAAAGTATCCAGCCGGCAAATGTCCGATAAGCATATTTGAATGGTAGATTATTTATCAGTTGAATTCTATTATACCAAACTTGACAGAAAAACAAAAATCAGTTATTCTATTAATCAAATAAGCTATTAATCTATTATTTCATATGGCTCATAAAAAAGCAGGCGGTTCAACAGAACTAGGCCGCGATTCACAGGCAAAAAGATTAGGAGTTAAAAAACATGCCGGCGAAATAGTTAAAACCGGAATGATTTTGGTTCGCCAAAGAGGCACAAAAATTAGGCCAGGCGTAGGCGTTAAAAAAGGCAAAGATGATACTTTGTTTGCCATTAACCCAGGCGTGGTTAAATACTCAACCAAAAAAATCAAACGGTTTGACGGCAATTTAAAACCCGCTAAATTCGCCAGCGTTGTGTCTAAATAAAATTAAATTGTTTTAAAAAATCCAACCCTTTCTGGGGTTGGATTTTTTTGATCTTTTAAACTATTGAATTAAACCTTAATGTAGCGCCTTACTGCCAAATAACTGCTGGCCATGGTAATAATTACGGCAATTAATAACTGCCCGCCGAAAAACATTAAAAAGTTTTTATTAACCAAAGAAATCAAGTTAACGGTGTAATCGCGGAAAAAACTGTCTACATAGGGCTGAATTAAGGATAACAACGGATAAATTAACAAGCACAACAAAGCAATACTAATTACGCTATACACAGCGCCTTCTATTAAAAACGGCGACCTGACAAAATTATTGGAAGCCCCAACTAATTTCATAATACCTATTTCCTCGCGATGAGTGTAAATGCCCACCTGAATGGTATTAAAAACCACTAAAATGGCAATAATGATAAATATTAAGCTGACTACCAAACCACCTTGCTGAATTTTTCCGGAATATTCTGAAATACCCTGGACCAATGTTTTGGCATCGGCAAATTCTTTATCATCAATTTCCAAATAACTGGCATATTCCTTTTTGGATAATTCGTTTAAAATTATAGGAAAATCTTCGATCTTATAAACATTAATGCGAATACTGCCTCGAAAGGGATTTTCGGCCAAAGCATCAAGCGATTGAATGATTAAAGTGTTATCCTTGTGCCTTTCTCTAAAATTAACCAAAGTTTGATCGGGCGTGATAAATTCTGCTTCTTTAATGGCCGATAATTTTTTAAGCTCGTCAATTAAAGTTTGTGCTTGCCCTGCCGTGGCATCCTGAGTTAAATCCACATATACATCGGTTTTGTTTTCCACCACCGCCAGAACATGCGTGGATACCAAATTAAACAACGATAATATGCTGATGGAAAATAGCGCCAGAACAATAATGGTAATAGTAACAATGGAAAGCCAAATATTTCTGAAAAAACTTTGAAAAGCGAATTTTAAAATTTGATTTAGTTCGGAAAAAAACATAGTTTTAAAAAAATTTATAATTTAAAGTAAGAAACTATAAAACGTATCTACCCTTGCTTTGATCGGAAATAATCTGCCCCTGATCAATGGTAATTACTCTTTTTTTAAGGCCGTTAACAACCTCTCTATCATGTGTAACTAAAACAATGGTTGTACCCAACTCATTGATTTTTTTCAGCAAATCAATAATTTCCAAAGTATTAATAGAATCCAAATTTCCGGTTGGCTCATCGGCCACCAATAATTTTGGCTTATGCACTAGCGAACGGGCAATAACCACTCTTTGCTGTTCCCCGCCCGAAAGCTGGTATGGATAGCGCTCTTCTTTGCCCTCCAAACCCACGATTTTAATAACTTGAGGCACAATGTGGATAATTTTTGACCAAGGTGAACCGCACGTTTGCAAGGCAAAAGCGATATTTTCAAAAACCGTTTTTTTGGGCAATAGCTTAAAATCCTGAAAAACCACACCGATCTGCCTTCTTAAATATGGGATCTCCCGTTCGCGAATATCCGTTATATCCCAGCCGCCAATGGTTACCCTCCCGCTGGTGGGCTTTTCTTCGGCAATTATCAAGCGCATAATGGTTGTTTTGCCGGTGCCCGATTGGCCAACAATAGAAACAAATTCGCCCGGAGCGATTTGCAAATTAACATCCTTAAGCGCCATGGTATTGGGCTTATAAAATTTGGAAACGTTGATAAGTTCAATCATGTAAAACTTCAATCTTAACCGGCATAACGCCGCTTGATAATAAACCTATTTCTTTAAAAGCGACCTTGTCCAAATCAATAATCCTATTGGTCTGAATCTGGGGACCATAATCATTAACCTCTACCACCACCGATTTGCCCCGGTATTTACCGTTGGCCTGATTAGTCACTTTTAATTTGGTGCCCTTGGGGAAATCACGCGATGCCGCGAATAATCCTTTTTTCCAGGAATACCAGCTGGCTTGACCTACCCATTGGCTACTTTCTTGGAACAAGGCAACTTGTGCCAAATCCTTCTCTATTATAGCAGTTACTGTTTTATTTTTGTAGTCATCAAATGATTCTAATTTTTCCCAAGTTTCATTATTAAGCCAATAAGCGCTTTTTGCCTGCTTGGAAGAGGTTTCGTAAGGCAAAATTATTTCATAAGAATAACTGCCGGGATTTTTTTGGCAATTAATTTGATTGATTTTAGCTAAAGTCGCCCCCAAAACCCAGCCAGTACCTTTACTTAAACCGGACGGTTGCAAAATATCGGCCGAATACCTTTCTTGAAATGTCTTAACCGCGCCAAAAGTTACATTGCCGTAATAACCACTAATTGGCAAATCATTAAAACCCTCGGTTTCTTTTAAAAACAATTGGAGTTTTTTTACCTCTGATGTAGGGTTGGATTTATCCGACTTAAAAAAATTTTGCAAATAAGGACGGCAAATTTTACTAAACATTAATTGGCTGGATTCCTCGCCAACGGCAAAAGAAAATGTTTCTGAAATCTTAATCGGTTCCTGATTTTGAGTTGGTGTTTGAGTTAAATTAGAGCCGACAACCACCAATTTATTTTCCTTGCCCTTTAAACTAAAAGTTAAATTATTATTAAAGGCTCGATTACTGGCCATGGCCCATTTTTGAGTCAAGGAATTAAAATAATAAATTGTTTTACCTTTTTCCGGGCCACCCGGATAATTTATTGTTATGGTAAATTCCGATTCTTCAGTTATTGCCGAGGAATAAATATAATAAGAAAACACCTCGCTTAAGGCGTTTAAATCAGCAGGCAACTGTTCTTGGGGATGGCGGTAAAAATAAACATCCAAGGGCTGTTGATATTTTTGGCTAGGAATTTTAATTTGAAATAAATTATCGCTTGAAATAAATTGACCACCTCGCCAGGTTTGGTTTGCTTCAAAATGTAAATTTTCCGCCAGAGCCAGCTTGGGCGAAAAGCTTAAAAAAATTACAATCATCAGTAAAAAAAAACGGCCGAATTGCATATTTCAAAAAAAGTATTATAATATTAATCTATGCAGGTATAGTTTAACGGTAGAATATATCCTTCCCAAGGATAGGGTACGGGTTCAATTCCCGTTACCTGCTCCATTCGACTCGTCCCGACATTCGTCGGGACTCGCTTTAATTCCTGCCGATGTAGCTCAATTGGTAGAGCAACGGTATCGTAAACCGTAGGTTGTCGGTTCAATTCCGACCATCGGCTCCATTAGATTTACTCCGACATTTGTCGGATCTAAAGATATAACTAAATTCTAATTAAAGTCAGTACCTTGGCTTTTTTTATTTGTTCGTTTAAATAATCTTCAAAGGAAGCTTTTTTCAAAAAAAGCTGACTGATATGGTAATAGGGCTGGCCGTTTTTGCTATCCACTACCCTTTCCAATAATTTAATTACGTGGTAACCGGCGCTGCTTTCAAAAACCTGACTTAATTCACCCGGATTTAAACTGATAAATTGCAATTCAAACTCGGGTAAAATTTCTCCCAAATGAAACCAGCCCAAATCACCGACTGTCAATTTGGTTTCATCTTCATTTATTTCACCGGCAACTTGGGAAAAATCATTTTCTTGATTAACCAGCTTGGTGCGATAATCTTCCAATTTGGCTTTAATTTCCTGATTGCCCTGGGTTTGATTGAAATTTTGTTCCACCTTTTGGGCTAAAATTAAAGGTCTGATTATTTTTTCGCTATACTGGTTTAAATCCCAGCCGTACAAATTTTTAATCGCCTGGGCGAGTTGTTCCAAAGTGCCGGAATTGGCAACCATAAAATCAATTTCATTTTGCACTTCATCATCTTGCACTTTAAACTGCTGTTTTTTAGCCATTTCGGCAATAACTTCTTTTTGCAGCAAACTTTGCAAAACCTGCTTTTGAGCGGAAATTTTACTATTGGAACTTGTTAAAACTTTAAAGCGTTTTTGATATGCCAAAAAAGCATCCGTATCTTCGTAAAAAACTTTTAAGCTGATAAAATGGCCGTTAACATAAACAGCCGGCAAAGGAATTATAGCTGCTGTTTTTCTAATTAAAGTATTATCCCAGTTGGCAAAATAAATTCCTGCTAACGAAACAACGGCAAAAATCATCACACCGGTTAAGATGCTGGATAAAGGCAGCCAAAGCTTGGCCCAATGCTTTTTTAGAGGCAAAGAAGGTAATTCTTTAACTAACGGCTTTAATTTTTGGACTAAAGGAACCGGATCAATCAGCGGCTTAACCAAGTTTTTTATTACCGCAACCGGTGCCGGCTTATTTTTTATTAAATTTGAAAAATCGGTTGAGGCGTTGCTGCCGGCTAATTGTTCTAAAACAGCCGAACGGATTGCAGCAAGAGGCAAATTATTTTTAGCTTCTGCTCTAATTGGACCAGGCAAGGGCTTGATTTCTTTTTTAACGGTGGTTGAATTACTTGGTTCTGCTTCCGGTTTGGCTGGAGCAACACTAACAACATTATCCACAGGCAGCTCCGCAATAGCTTGAGTGATCTTTTCCTTATAACCTTCTTCAATAATTTTTTTGGTTTTTAGAGAAATCTTTTCTTTGTTAACGGGCGTTAAAACAGGCGTTGTTTTTTTTGTTTTTTTATTCGCCACAACCTTGGTTTTAACTGCGGGTTTTTTAACCCTGGCAACTTTCTTTATCACCTTAATGGGCTTTACCACCTTAATCGGTTTTTTTTCTTTAATTGCCTTAGCCGGCTTGGCTGGAGCTAAGGGTTGTTGAGGTTCTTGGGCAATAGAAAAATCTTTTTTAAAGCTATTAATAACCATCTTTTTATTTTAGTTTGTTTTAAAAAAATAAATCCACCATTTTACCGGATTGGGCACGTAGTCGGGCAAATTTTGAGCGGCTAGTACCGAAAGCTTGTCCGACATTTTTGAATCATTAATATTTTCCGGCACAATGATTATTTTTTCCCCCGGCTTTTTTAAATTTAATTTTGTTCTGGCAACTTCTTCCACAAAATCGGGAGTTTTATAATAATCTATCAAACTGCCCAACTGTTGATTTTTGCCTTCCAAATCATTTATTTGCCCTTGATAAACGGCTATTTCACCTTCCAATTCGCGACGATTAATAATTTGGCTAACTAAATTAATCGAAAAAAATAGCAAGACCAATAAACTGGCCAAAAAAAGAACTTTTGAACCCAAAATTCTTCCAATTATTGACCTTTGTCCACTCATACGATTACAAAATTATAACACAAAAACAGTATTTCTGCCAATTTAATTCTTAATAACTAATTGCTGGCTTCTTTTTTTAATTCCAATAACAATTGCTGAACTTTATCTGGCCTGGGGATTTTACTAACAACCAGGGCATTTTCCAAACCATGGGCCTGAATTCTTAATGAGCCATATTTACCGATTGTTTGCCAAAAACCCTTCTTTCTATAAGCCACATCTTGAATACTTGGATAATCGGTTTCTGCTACCAAACGGTCAAAAAAACCCTTTTGTTTGATTAAAATCAACCGCTGGTTGGTAATTAAAAAAACATTATATGACCAAATCAAGTAAACTCTGATAATGGCCAAAATGCCAATAATTGTCAAAAAAAGAAAAATTCCCAAACCCAATTTTTGCCATCTAAAAAGCAAAAACATTAAAAAAAACGGCAAAACAATTAACAATAAAGCCAGTAGACCTGGCTTAAAAAAAACCAGAACATGCTGATGGATAACTCTCAACAGCACTTCATTATTTTTTAAAAATCTGCTAAAATTAAGCATGTTGCTATTAATATTTAACCCATTTGCCTTATGAACCGCAAAACCATCAAAATAATTTGGATCGTCTTAAGCTTTATTATGATCCTATCCATGCTCAGTTGGAGCTTAAGTTCTCTGTTCTACTAATATTTAGTTTACAATAAAAAGGTCTTTTTCAAAAGCTGAGAATTTCAGCTTTTTAATTTTCTGATAATCCCCTTGTTGGCGTCAACCTCAACCAAATCCCCGTCATGCAAAACCTGCGTGGCGATTTTGGTGCCGATAATGCATGGTATTCCTAATTCCCTGGCCACAATAGCGGCATGACAGGTGATACCTCCTTCATCGGTAATAATAGCACCAGCCTTTTTCATAGCGGAAATAAAGTCGGGCGTGGTCATAGGTGAAACTAAAATTTCATCGGACAATAAAGAGCCGACTTGATTTTTTCTCTTAATAATTCTAACCCGGCCTGTGACATGTCCAGGCCTAGCAACTTGACCTTTCAAATAATTTGAATTACCGACTTTATGAAGAAAAAAATGATACTTTTGGTTGTGCCTGACAAAATTTTCTATTGAAGTTATCTTTGGCTTGCTACTAATGATCATTAGGCAATTTTTGAATCTCCCTTTTAATACCTTTTCATTTGGCGGCGCTTCAATCTCGTTTATTAAAATTGATATAGCCATGCCTTTAACGCGCGGATATAAGTATTCAAGAGTATTTTTAATCAAACAATCCATGCGATCATAAAATTCGTCTTTGCTTCTGGCACGGATAGCCGTATTCCTAATTGGTTTAGGTGTTTTATCATCAAGACCCGAATAATAAAACGCGACAAATGTACGTGTGCCGCGCTTTAACAATTCAATTAACTTTTTTAATTGGCCCACTGAAGTTAAACGATTTTTTTTAACAATCGGCTTAAGTTCACTTAATACTTTAGCGTGTTCATTAATAATGACATTTAAAAATTCTTTATCCTGAATATTTTTCTTAAGCAGTTGTGATGAGAACCATTTCATGGCTCGCTTATTCTCCCATATTTCAACGATCCCGTCATTAACGTAATTGACGATGGGAGGAAAATTAGGATTAACATTGCCAAAATAATCATACAAGTGGGCCTCACCCCAAACTTCCTGGATAATTAAACAGTTATCGCGGGTGTACTTTTTTTCTAAAAAAATTTTTTCCATAATCATCTTTTTAACACAGCCATAAACGCTTCTTGGGGAATATCAACTTTGCCAGTGCCCATAGCCATCATTTTCTTTTTGCCTTTCTTTTGTTTTTCCAATAACTTGCGTTTACGGGTAACATCACCGCCATAAAGTTTGGCAGTTACGTCTTTTTTCATAGCGCTAATGCGTTCTCCGGCAATAATTTTTCCGCCCACCGCGGCTTGAATTTTAACTACAAACATCTGCTTGGGCAAAATATCTTTTAAGGCAGTAACAATCCTTTTACCGGCTTTAAAAGCATCATCTTCATAAACAATGGTGGAAAGCGCGTCTACCAAATCATCAGCTACTAAAATATCCATTCTCACAACTCGAGCCGGACGGTAATCCAATAATTCGTAGTTCATGGAAGCATAGCCCGATGATAAACTTTTTAAATTATCGTAAAAATCAGTCAGAATTGCAGAAAGTGGAATATGGTAATGCAAAATTGTCCGGTTCTCATCCAGATATTCGGTTGTTTGGTATTCTCCCCTGCTTTCCTGAATCAGCTTCATTAAACCGCCTAAATAATCTTTAGGTGTAATAATATCCAGCTTAACATAAGGTTCTTCCACCTCGGCCACTTGCCCCGAATCGGGCAACTCTTGAGGAGAGTGAATGATTGTATTTTTGCCGTTTGAAAGCTTAACTTTGTAAGCTACCGAAGGCGTGGTAATCACTAGATCCAAGCCGTATTCCCGGCGCAAGCGTTCTTGGAAGATTTCCAAATGCAACATGCCCAAAAAACCGCACCTAAAACCGTAACCCAAAGCCGGGGAATTTTCCGGCTCATAAAACAGGGCGGAATCGTTTAATTTTAATTTATCAATGCCTTCGCGCAAACGCTGGTAATCATCCCCTTCTTTGCAAAAAACGCCTGCAAACACCATTGGTTTTACTTCTTTATAGCCGTGAAGCAATTGCGCCGGATCAGAAGCCAAGGTAATCGTATCGCCCACTCTGGCTTTATCCAATTGTTTTAAACCGGTAACGATATATCCGATTTCCCCTGATTCCAATTTATCGGCTTTTTGAAATTCCGGCTTAAAATAACCTACTTCCAAAATTTCACTGGTTTCATTTGCGGCTAGAAAACGAATTTTTTGGCCGGCTGTTAACGAACCGTTCTTAAGCCGAACATATGCCACAACGCCTTTATAGTCATTAAATTCCGAATCAAAAATCAAGGCCTGGACTTGAGCCGAACTATTGCCTTGCGGTGGCGGAGTTTTTGCTATTACCTCCTCCAAAACTTGCGCGACATTTTGGCCGGTTTTGGCGGAAACTTCAATAATATCATCAGGTGCGCAACCTAATAAATTTACTATTTCTTTACGCACTTTTTCCGGATGAGCGGCCGGCAAATCAATCTTATTCATCACCGGGATAATGGTTAAATTTTGCTCCAAAGCCAGATATAAATTAGCTACGGTTTGGGCTTCTATGCCCTGCGAAGCATCAACCAGCAAAATAGCCGATTCCACGGCCGCCAAAGATCGTGAGACCTCGTAGGTAAAATCAGCATGGCCCGGAGTATCAATTAAATTTAAAATATATCCCTGATAATCCATGCGCACGGGCTGAAGTTTTATGGTAATGCCCCGTTCGCGTTCCAGATCCATCCGATCCAATAGCTGATTTTTCATTTTCCGGCTTTCCACGGTTTTAGTGATTTCCAAAAAACGATCAGCCAAAGTTGATTTACCATGATCAATATGCGCGATGATACAAAAGTTACGGATATTATTCATATTATCTAAACAACGGCCTTAAATATTTAGCCAGCCAAATTCTGATTATTTGAATTTCTTCACAGCGGGTTAGCAAACTGATTAACAGATAAAAACTTAATCCGGCCAAACCGGCTACCAGGCCTTGGGTAAAAATTCCCAAAAAGCTCCTCATATCCACTGCACTGGCCATAATTCTTAAAACCACATAAACAACTAAGCCGGAAATAACGGAATTAAAGGAAATTTTAAGCGTTGACCAGATGATTTTTTTATCGTCCAAATACCCAACTCTTAAACGCAAAACCATTAGTAAAATTATCATATTAACAATGGAGGAAATGGAAAAAGCCATGGCCAGGCCTGCCACTCCGAAAAGCTTGCCCAAAAAAACAGTGCCGATAATATTTAAAACAATAGCCAAACTGCTGATATAAACCGGGGTTTTAGTATCTTCCAGGGCGTAAAAACTCCTGGCAAGCATAGGAATCAAACTTTGGGCCAAAAGTGAAATTGTAAACCAACCTAAGGTTTGGGCGGTATCATAAGTGTTCTGCCAATCAAAATTTCCTGAACCCAAAATTACCCTAACCAATTGTGCCCGAAGCAACAAAATAAAAACGGAAATCGGAATCAGCAAAAAAACCACCCGCCTAAAGTGCAAAGAAAAAACCTGAACAAATCTGCCTGATTCATTTTGTGCCAAGGTCTCCGAAAAAACCGGAAAAACAGCAATAGCCAAGGAAACGCCAAAAATGGAAATAGGAAACGATTGCAAATTATTGGCCAAATTAAAAATAGCCAAGCTGCCGGTAGCGAGTGTTGAAGCTACAACGGTAATGACGATTAAATTAAACTGATTGGCAGCCAAGCCAATTGTCCGAGGAATCATCAGTTTAAAAACTTTTACTGCTTCCGGATTTGGGCGCCAACTCCATTGATAGCGCCAGCCGGATTTTATAACTTCAGGCAGTTGAATTAATAAATGCAAAATAGAACCAAAAACAACGCCCCAAGCCAATCCACTTAAGCCAAAAATCGGGTAAAAAGTAGTTACGCCCAAAATAATACCCAAATTATAAAAAACCGGAGCCAAAGAAAAGGTAAAAAACTTTTTTAAGGAATTTAAAATTCCACCCACCACATTGCTGATACCGAAAAAAATAATGCTCAACAACATGATTCTGGTTAATAAAACGGTTTGCTCAAGCTGATCGCCGGAAAAACCAGGGACAATTAAGGGAACCAAATTTGAGGCAAAAATTATCATGCCTCCTGCCAAAACAATTAAAGCCACTAATAAATAATTTAAAATTATATTGGATAAAATTAAAGCTTTTTCTTTATCCTTAAACCAGGCCTTGGTAAAAACCGGAATAAAGGCCGAAGCCAAAGCGCCTAAAACCAAAGTATTAAATATAATATCCGGCAGCTTAAAAGCCGCGTAGTAACTATCCAAAATACTGCCCGCGCCAAAATACGAAGCCAAAAGCCGATCGCGCACTAAACCCAAAAGCCGGCTGATTACCGAAAAAAACGCGATTAATACCGCGCCCCCGCTAACTGTTGTGATTAATTTTTGCCAAAAATTCCTCATAAAACAAACCAGCTTCTTATAACATCAGAAACTGGTTAAACTATACTATAAACAAGGGCTTTTTTCAATCCCACCCTTCTTATTTCTTTAACAAAACACTGTACAAATAATCTTGATCTAACTTGACCGAAAAATCTGCTCCCTGGGGGTTGGCCTTAACCTGTTGACCGTTACTTGCGCCGGACCAAACAATGCCCCAGTTATTTGGCAAAACCAGGTGGCTACTTAGATTGGTTTGGGTAGCGCCAGACTGTTTTTGAACCAATAAACTGTAGCCGGCCTTGGCAGAAGCGCGATTGAATCCGACAAATGACAAAATTTGATTAAGCTTGCTTGATTTAAAATCAAGCTTAAACGGCAAAAGGTAAGAAAAAGTTAAGGTTTGGCTTTCTCCTGGATTTAATTGCAGCCAAGCGGCCATAACTGATTTATTCAACTCATCATAAGTAACTACCCCTCCATCAGAGCCAAAATTTTGTTGATTAGAAACAAGAGCAGATAAATCAGGATCTTCCATATAACCTTCGTAAGGTTCTTTAAACAAAGATTGATCTAAAATACTGTAACCACTGGCCTCTTGGAGTTTTGCGCCTTGGGGGACGTAAACCCTAATATAAGCATTGTTTTGAACCCGCTCAAAAACATCATTTTTATTGCCATAATGGTTTAAAGTAACGGATACGGTATCAATTATCGAACCGTCGGCCAAAACATGAGCGTAATGATCAATTTGCTCGCTTAACACGCTATTGGATTTTCCTCCGCCGATATTGGTGTTAATAACGGCCAAATAATCTTGATTTGCTTGTTTAATTTCACCAGCCCAATTAAAGGCCTTAGCGCGCTGTTCCATAGCCGAATCGGTAAAATAAAGCTGAACATCTTTGCTGTTTAACCCCTGGCCAAAAACAGCCAGCAATCCGGGCAAAGAAGAAGCTGAACCCGAAGTTAATCGTTCCAAGACAACTTTAAACAGATCACCAATAATCTTTTTGGGTTGATTGGAAATTTTATCGTATTCAAATTCCGTTTCATGTTGCAGGGCTAAAATAACATTTTCGGGAGTTAATACCTGATCGTATTGGGGCAAAATTACATTGCCGGAAATTTTTAAAATCTCAGGCATTAAATTTGAATTGATTAAAATAACGCCGTCAACTGTTGGGCCACCTGATTTGTAATAAAACCATAACAGCTTATTCATGGAAGTTGGCACATCAGGCGACCAATTGGCATCCCAGGGCATCCAAGGAGTCCCTAGTAAGTGCATTGGCTTAGGTGAGAGCACTTTTTCGCCCGAGGCCTGAAAATCCTGCTTTAAATCATACAAACCGCCTGGAGGCACCTCTAAATTTGAAATCTTGCCCGAAACAATATCAGCTAAAGCATAACTGCCCATAAAACCTCCGGTGGCCTTGCGTTCATTTGTATTTTGAAACACTAGTAAATAGCGCTTGGCTGTTTGATAACCCAAAACATCGTAAGTAAAGTTTAACAATTCATTGGCCTGATCCAAGCTGGCAAACAAAACCGGCAACTGGCTTTTAATTTCGGTAAATGCCGGTCGATAATTTTTAGGCAAAGCATGTGCATCCACTTGGTCTAAATTATTCAAGGCCTCTTTTAAATGCTCTAAGCCCATAGCCAAACCTTGTTTTAAAATTGCAAAATTTTGATCCAACGGAGAATTAACATCGGTCGTTCCTCCGGCTAAAGCCACGGTTTGAGAAATTTCCGAACCTGCCTGGGTTAATAGCTGGCCAGCAGCGATTAAATGCTTGCCACCATTAATTTTGCCGCTTGCTACCGGAATATTTTCCAAAAAATTCAAAATTGATTGGTTGTAACTGTTTAAAACTTCGGCGGCTTGGGAAAAATAATCGTTGGCCAAATTAAAATTAAAACCGGCTTTTTGCCAATCTTGCGCGCCAACTGCCAATAAGCCGTCTTTGACTTGCTGGATAGCCTCTTCTGTTGCGCCTAAAACTTTAACCTGGCTTTTATTAACTTGGCTGTAAATAAAATAACTGCGCATTGGTACAATAAACAGCAAAGCAATTAAGGCAAAATATAAAGTATTTTTTAAATTAAACCAATAAAAAGAAGTGGTGGTAATTGGTTGAGAACTTAATTTTTTATAAGATGGCTTGAATCGAAAAGTGGGAAAAATTCCTCGTGAAAACTTAACAAAATCCGCAACAATTTCTACAAAAGTCCGTTTCTTTAACAAGGTTGGGGCATCGAGCAGAGGTAATTCTTCAAAATTATTTTGGCCAAAAACCAAACTCGGTTTAAACTTAGCCGGTTTGGTAAATTGGGCACTAGCGGATTTTTTAAGATTTAAAGTATGGGCGGAATTTTTGGGTAAGGCCTTAGGGCTAACGCCGGATAAACCGCCTTTTTTATCCAAAAAAACGCTAAAACTTTTTTTATTTAAGAATGATTTTAAAGAATTTTGGAGTTCCTGTCTGTGAGTCGGTATTGATTCAACCGTTGGTTGATTTGATAAAAAATCTTTTTGAAAAGTTTGCTGGGTTTTGTTTGATTCCAAATTCTGTATTTCTTTATATATTTGCACTTGCTCATCAACTAAAAAATGATCCAAATTGAAATCAATTTTGGTTTCAACAGGTTGGTTTAAGAGCTGTTTAGCTTTCTTTTCGGCTTTGGTTCGCTGGCTTTTAACCAAACTTTTTTTAGTTTTTTGGCGAACCGTTTTTTTTACCGGTAGTTCTAAAAAATCACCCTCAAGGTTATTTTCTAGATTTGATTTTTGTTTTTCTTCCATGTTAACAAATTAAACAGTAAAATTACAAATAAATGATTCTTTTATTTGATCAAAAAGGAAAAAATTCTCCTCTCCCTTGTTGCCAATTATAACATAATCTGGCCTAAAGCGACAAGTACAATGCCCTGGTTTCTTTAATCATCTTATCCCAACTAAACCTTTGGACATTTTTTAGGCCATTAGCAATGATTTGTTGGCGCAAATGCCTATCATTTAATGCGTTATTAATAACATTAAACATCTCGGATTCATTGCTTGGATCAAAATAAACAGCCCCTTGGCCTAGCACTTCAGGCAAGCATGATGAATTAGCCGAAACTACCGCTAAACCATGGGCTTGGGCCTCTACCGGCGGCAAACCAAACCCTTCATATAAAGAAGGAAAAACATATAAAATTGCTGATTGATACAAAGCGGCAAGTTCGCTATCGGCCACAAAACCCGTAAAAATTACACTGGCATCTGCTGCAAAAGCTTGTTTAAGCTGTTGATAAAAATAATCAATCCGGCCGGCTAAAACCAGTTGATAATTTTTACTGCTATTTATTTTTGGCCAAACTTTTAACAATTGTTCCAAATTTTTATGGGGGTAGGCCGCGCCAACATAAAACAAAAACGGCTTGGTTATTTTAAAACGACTGATATCAACGGCCTGTTGTTGGTTTGACAAAAAATAGCTTTCATAAATCACCTTAACTTTTTCGGGCTTAAGAGAAAAAGTTTTGACTAAATCGTTTTTAACAAATTCCGAAGGCGCAATAATTTTTTTTGCCTTTTTAGCCGCCTGAGCAATAATTTTTTTATAAAACCATAATTTAATGGCATACAGCCATTTTGGCAAAGTGCTGGCGCGAGAATCGGGAAAATGATTGATAATTAAATCATGGATCGTAACTACAAATGGGCCACGATAAAAATATGGCACATTAAAATGAGGCCAATGCATTAAATCCAAATTCTCCCGAGCTATAACCCTTTGTCCAAATAATTGTTCTCGCCAACCGTACCAAGGCATATTAAAAAGAACCTTTTTGACTCTTGGCGAATCTGTTTTAAAATCATCAAAATTATCAGCGGATAAAAAAATAACAAAAGAATTTTTTTTATCATCGGTTACCAGGCCGTCAACCAATTTTTTAACATAACGGCCTATCCCCCGCTGTTTTGTGCCGTAAAAACGCGCGTCAATGCCAATACGCATAGTTACTGATTATTAATTACTAATTAAATCTTCCATTAAAAATTATTTCATCCAAATTCTTTCTGGTTCTTTCGGCTAATTCCGACTGCTTTTGTTCCGACGTTAATTTTTCCAAATCAGTCAAAGTTGCCGGGTAGCCAACGGCAATCATTGAACCGGCCTGATATTCCTGCGGATCCACACCTAATGCTGTAACTGCTTTATCTTTATCAAAACCCGCCATTTGATGAGCTACTAAACCAAGATGCACCGCTTCCAAAACTAAACTCATCGAAGCCGCTCCAGTATCGTGCAGAGCATGATAATTAGGTAAGTTGTTTTTTGTTTGATTTTTTTTGGCAAACGAAACTGCCAATAAATAGGCCTTGCCCGCCCAACCCTGGTTAAATTCTCCCATTAACGAAAATAGAATTTTAAATTTTTCGGGCTCATTTGCTGTTGCATAAACATAACGCCAGGGCTGTTCATTATTAGATGAAGGTGCCCAGCGGGCTGCTTCAAATAAACTCATTATTTTTTCATTTTCAATAGGTTGACCTGAAAAAACTCTAGGGCTCCAGCGGTTTTTAGCTAAATCGTTAATGGGATAAACAACCTTTGCCGGTTTATTTGGATATGTCATATGGGTTTATTATTTATGTGAACGAGGGTAAGTAAAATTTTTTTCGGTCCGAGCCGGGTCCCCCCGAACGAGCCTGGGCGAGCGATTCGAGCGAGACCCTGGCGAGTTGAGGAAGGGAGGCGCAGGACAAAAAAATTTTACTTACCCGAGGGAACATTCAAATTAAATTCTCTAAAAACTTCCAACATTTGTTTGGCTGATTGTTCCCAAGAATACTTTTTAACCTGCTCAAAACCATTGGCGATAAGTTTGCTTCTTAAATTATTATCGCTTAATGCCAAATGCATGGTTTGGGCGATTTCTTTAATATTATATGGATCAACCAAAATGGCTGCTTGAGCCAAAACCTCGGGCATTGAAGAATTAGCCGAAGCAATTACCGGCACTCCGGCTCGCATGGCTTCGAGCGGTGGAAAGCCAAAGCCCTCGTAAAATGACGGCCAAACAAATAAATCGGCTCGTTGATACAACTCAGATTGTTGGGCGGGCGTAACATAGCCCAAAAATTTAACCCTGTTGCCCAATTTTAATTGACGGACCAGTTGAATTAGCTTGCTATACTGCCAGCCCGCCCCGCCGGCTAAAACCAAATGATACTGGGGATTATTTAACAAATGAAAAGCTTTAATAATCCCAATAATATTTTTGCGCGGTTCCAATGTGCCCAAAAATAAAATATATTTATCCGGTAAATCAAATGGTAATGTTTTAGGCAAATAATTTTTTACCTCAATCGGCCCTGGATAAATCACTTTGATTTTATCTGGAAGTAAATCGTAAGTAGTTATCAAATCATCTTTGGTACTTTGCGATACAGCTACGATTTTAGCGGCATTTTTTAATTTTTGGTTGATTCCTATGGCCTTATGCCATAAGCGCATTTTAGGCGAATAAAGTTCTGAAGTTTTGATAAACGATAAATCATGGACAGTAACTATTGTTGGGCAACCGGGCGAAACGGACCAAAAATTTAAATTGGGAAACCAGAAAATATCAGCTCCCCCAACCAAACGATCAAGATAGGGCTTGCCTAAAAATTTGAGCGAAAAATTAAATAATTTATTGGGAATTTTTTTGGAATAATAAGTTGTATTTTTACCTTTAACCAGCTGCTGAGCGATTTTATTTTCCTTGATTGAATTGGAAAATAAAACGTATTGGTTTTCTTGATCCAATTCAAATAATTTTTCCAACAACTTGTAAGCGTAAAATCCAACTCCGGTTAAATTTCCTCCGCCTAATAATCCCCTTGCATCAATGGCAATTTTCATAATCAAAGGTAAAAAATTCCGGTTTTAAAACAAAAAAATGTTGAAGTATGCAAAACCCCTATGGTAAGGGGTTTTGAGCCGATATTTAAGTTTAACTGTTGCAACCGCATTCACAGCTGGCTGAGCATTGGCAGCAGTTGGAACAATGGTCTCCGCAGGAGCATTTGTTAACATCATTTAAAGGCATATCGCATTTTGAGCAATTCATAGGCATAAAATTAATTATTATTTAAGCAAGTTGATTATACCAATGGCCATAAAATCTTTCAAGACATGGCCAGCCGATTAAAGAGGTAGTTTTTTGCCCGAAAATTCCTGCCAGCTTGAAGCGGCAAAATCCTTGATTTCCCTTTCAAATCTAGAGGCGGAAAATTTTTCGGCATAATCTTTAATTTTATAAGGGTCAAAATCTTTAAGACAAGTTTGAAAATTTATAACCGCATCGGCTAAGGCCTCCCAGGATTGTTCATCAAAAAACTTACCGCTAAAATTATCAATAACTGTTTCCAAAGCCCCGCCTGATTTATAAGCAATAACCGGCCGGCCGCTAGCCATGGCCTCAACCGCGGCAATGCCAAAATCCTCTTCTTGCGGATGGATAAAAGCCAAAGCCCGGCTAAGTAGCGAATTGCGTGTTTTATTATCCACTTCGCCTAAAAATTCTATATTGCTTTTGGCGATTTTTTTTAAACTGGCTTCTTCTTCTCCGCTGCCGATTATTTTTAAAGGCAAATGCAATTGGTTAAAGGCCTTAATAACAATATCCACACGCTTATAGGGCCTAAGACGGGAAACCAAAACGTAATAATCTCCTAAATCGGGATTGATTTTAAATGAGGTGGTATCAACCGGTGGATATATAACTTTGGCTTCGCGCTGATAATATTTTTTTATTCTTTTGGCCACAAACTCGGAATTGGCGATAAATTTATCCACCCGCTGGGCAGCCGTGTAATCCCAAGTTCGCAAACTGTTTAAAATAAAAGGCAGAATTTTTTTGATGATTTTGGGTTGTTTTAATTCTTCCACGTAACGATGAGCATCCGACCACAAATACCTAACCGGCGAATGGCAATAACTGATATGCAATGTGTTGGGCGCCGTTAAAATGCCCTTGGAAAAAGCCGAAGAAGAAGAAATTACAATATCGTATTCGGAAAAATCAAAACGCTCCCAGGCAATGGGCATTAAACTTAAATACCACTTAAAGTGGCTTTTGGCAAAAGGCAACTTATCCAAAAAAGAAGTTCTAACGTCAAAATCCCTAAAAAGTTCCGTTTTTTCCGGATTATTTATTAAGGTATAAACCGGGCTTTGGGGGAAAATTTTATGCAATTCCAAAAGCACATTTTCGGCTCCGCCGATTTGAAATAAATGATCATGAGTTAAAGCTATCTTCATACTGATTGCCTCCGGCTAAAAACCGCTTTAGGGGTTCTTAGCATAATTTGCAAATCAAGCCCTAAGCTCCAATTTTCCACGTAATAAGTATCCAAGCCAACTTCATCTTCCCACAACAAATCGCTCCGGCCGCTAACCTGAGCCATACCGGTTATACCCGGCTTGATGGCTAATAATTTTTTTTCGGCCCCTTGATAGTTTTTAACTTCTTCCGGCTCATGAGGGCGTGGCCCGACCAAGCTCATTTGCCCCAAACAAACATTAACCAATTGAGGTAATTCATCCAAGCTCCACTTTCTGATAACCTTGCCAAATGAGGTTAGGCGAGGATCGTCTGCCATTTTAAACAATGGGCCATCGGCACGCTGGTTATAATCTTTTAATTGATTTTTTAGGGCTTGCGCATTTTTAATCATGGAACGGAATTTATACAACTTAAAAAGTTTGCCCGAACAACCAATCCTTTCCAGTGCTACAAAAACAGGTCCGGAGGAAGTAAGTTTAACCAAGATAGCCAAAACCAAAAAAATCGGGGATAAAATTATCAAACCCGCAACGGATAACAGCAAATCAACCAATCTTTTTAAAATCCTGCCCCAACCGTCAAGCCGAGTGGGCCTGACTTCAATTAAAGGGATTCCCGAAATCGTGCTTAAATCAAAATTAATCAATTTGGTATCCAATAAAGAAGCAACATATTTGTAATTAAGTTGGTGCTCGGTGCAAAAATTAACCAAATCATTTTTTTGGATATTATCAAGCCCCGGATCTGCCAAAATCAGATCATCCAACTTCTCTTGTTTGGCTAAAACCTCCAATGACATTTTGGTTTCCTGGTCAAAAAAAGGATAGCTGGCCATTATTTTAAAACCGTGGCCGGGATTATCCGTAAACGACTTGTTGATTTCGGCCGCGTTTTTATTAGCTCCGATAATAACCACTTGCCTTAAGCCCAATCCTTTTTTATAAAAAAGTTTTTTAACGTAAAAAACAATCAAGCGTTCCGCAGTCACAATCACTACACTTAACAGCCAGCTAGTGATAATAATCAATCTGGAAGAAAAAAGCTGGAAATTAAAAAAGAAAGCCACCACAATAATCAGGGTCGCTGCGCTACAGGCAATAAAAATTTTAAAGAAATTGGCGAAAAAACTTTGTCGTTTAATGGAATAAAGACCGGAAACGGCAAAAACTGCCAGCCAAGCCAAAGCCGCTACTGCTAAAATCTTAAAAAAACTTTCGTAGGAAAGTTCAAAAACTACCGGTCTAATTTCGGTTACAAAGGATTCAAATCGCAATAAATAGGCCAACGTTCCAGCCAGCAATAAAGCCAAATAATCCAATGGCACCAGTATGGCCGCAAAAGCCAATTCCAACTTTTTCATAAACGACGTTAGGCGAGCGAAATACCAAGGCAAAGAATTGGTATTTCCGAGCCGAGGAGTTTGTATTTAATTATATGATTGTATATTAGCAACTTATCCAACTTTTAACAACCTATTAACATACAAAAAAGGCGGGCTATTAACCCACCTTCTCTGATGCTTACTTAAGTTAATAAGCCGAATTCTGTATCCAGACTTTTACATCTGGACAGCGATCATCTATCTAGAGCCGTAAATTGCTCTACGGCTTCGAGCTCTCAACCCGTCGAGCTTAGCTCGACCTATGCGAGATTGCACCGGATAGAGTTTGCCTCTTTTTCCTTGTCGCCAAGGAAACGAGCCAAGTCATTACTTAGCTATTTCACCCTTATTCTAAAACCTTGCGGTTTTAGAAAGGAATATTTTCTGTTGCGCTTGTCCTGATTCGGCGGTTACCCGCCTAATCGGTTGGCGTTACCAATTATCCTCCGAGTTAAACTCGGAAAAACGGTGTTCGGACTTTCCTCCCCGATTTTGCAAAGCAAACACCGGGGCGATCACCTAAACTCAAATAAGTAAAATGATAATAACAGATATTAAACAAATTGTCAACTATTTAAAATTGAAAGGGTTTCTGTGGCGCATTTTTCCCAAGAAAAATCTTGAACCCGACGCATACCTTTGGCAATTAAATCATCGCGCCAGACCTGATCTTCGTTGATTTTAATCATGCTTTTGGCAAAGGCCTCGACATCATGGGTATTATGCATCACGCCCGCATTACCGATAATTTCGGGTAATGAACCGGCATTGCTGGCAATTACCGGTACTCCGCAAGCCATAGCTTCCAAGGCCGGCAAGCCAAATCCTTCATAAATTGAGGGAAACAAAAATGCCCTAGCACCAGACATTAAAACCGGCAACTGCTCTAAATCCAGCCAACCGATTTTTTTAATTTCATCACGATAAGGTGAAGCTTGAATTTCGGCATCAATATCCTGTTGTCCGGGCTCGGGAGAGCCGGCTAAAACCAAGTTAAAAGGCCGTTTTTGCTTTTCTCTAAAACAATTATAAATCCTAATCAAACCGACGATATTTTTCCTTAATGCCAAGCGACCGATAAAAACAAAATAAGGATAATGTATTTTTAACGTTTGCAGTAATTCGGCCACTGCTTCTTTAGGCGCCGGGCGCCAACGCTGATTGTTAATGCCCAAGTGCACCACTTTAATCAAATCCGGCTTAAGACCGTAGTATTCCACTAATTCATTTTTAGTGAATTGAGAAACGGCAATAATTGTATCGGCCATTTTAATCATGCGCCCGGCGCCTTGCTTAAGAGATTGCAGATCCCAGGCAGTATAAGTTTCGGGATATTTTTCATAACCGATATCGTGCCAGGTAATAATATTTTTATGTCCGCCGATAAAAGGAAAAGTATGCGATGGCACGAATAAAACATCCGGTTTGTGAGTAACCATTTCCCAAGTTAGGCGGCCTAGAGTCCACAATTTTTTAAACGGCCACTCCAAAACTTTTTCCTTAAAATTAGACGATCGTGGAATTAATGCACCTGTTAATTTTTGCGGGGTATATAAAAGATATTGGTTTTTTTTATCCAATTTGAAAAACTGATCCAGCAAATGGTAAGCGTACCATTCTACTCCGCTTTTATGAGTTAAGTTTGCTCTGGAAACGTCGATGCCGATAAGCATAAATATGCAAATGACAATTCACAAGTGACAATCAAAAAACATGGGATCTTTTTTGTGAATTGTTTTTGTTGATTGTTACTTAGTAAATAAAATACTGCGCTTATATGACTCTAAGTTATCCAAAGCAATCCCGGTACCCTTGGCCACGCAGAGCAAAGCATCATCAGCCACGTAGGCGGGAACGCCTGTGGCTTGCGAAAGCAAGTTGGCCATATTTCTTAAAAGAGAAGAGCCACCTGTTAAAACCATGCCTTTATCCATTACATCGGCCGAAAGTTCGGGCGGGGTTTTAAAAAGCACGGATTTAACGGCTGCAATAATACCTTGAAGTTCGTTTTGCAGGGCCTCGGTTACATCGTCGGAATTAACTTCAATCGTCCTGGGCAAACCGGAAATCATATCCCGGCCCCTGATATTCATTTTTAATTTTTCTTCATCATCCAAATACATCGCGGAACCGATCTGGATTTTTATCTGTTCGGCCGTGCTTTCGCCAATAGCTAAACCGTATTTTTTTCGGATAAATTCACCAATCGCCGCATCAAACTTGGTGCCGCCGATTCTTATGGAAGTATTAGCCACAATGCCGCCTAAAGAAATAACGGCAATTTCGGAAGTACCGCCACCCATATCCACAATCATATGCCCGGAAGCCGAACCAATAGGGATATTAGCGCCAATGGCTGCAGCAATCGGTTCTTTAATGATATAGGCCGCTTTGGCTCCAGCCGCTACCGTAGCATCAATAACCGCTCTTTTTTCGGTGGAAGTTATGCCAGCCGGAACAGCAATCATTACTTCGGGCCTAAATAGTTTAACTCCCCCAATGGCCTTGTTAATAAAATATCTTAACATGCTTTCGGTGGTTTTATAATCGGCAATCACGCCATCCCTTAACGGCCTTAAAGCAATTATAGTATCTGGGGTTCGGCCCAGCATTTCTTTAGCTTCTTCACCCACGGCTAAAACTTTTTTATCAATAACCGAAATAGCCACAACCGAGGGTTCATTAATAATAATGCCCCTTTTGGGTATATGGACCAGGGTATAAGTAGTACCTAAATCAATGCCTATTTTCTTGGTAAACATAAGGTATTAAGCCAATTTATCCTAACATAAAATTTCTGACCCCACAATACTAAAATTCCTTAAAAATAAGGGGTTTTACAGGCCATTAAACAAAAAAAACCGTCTTTTAGCGCTAAAAAGAGGGCCTCGAATCAAGTCAATTGTTAATTTATGGACTTAATAAGATAGGTGGCCAGGCCTCGGGGAGTTTCTACTGGAACGCGTTCTCCGGCTTTTTTGCCCAAGACCGCTTCGCCAATAGGAGAATCGCAGGATAATAATCCCAAATCAGGATCGCCTTCATGCGAACCTACGATGCTAAATTTAAAATCCTTGCCATTAATCTCTAAAATAATTTCGGAACCGACTTGAACTTTGCTATTGCCTTCGTTTTGGGCAACTACGGCATTTTTTAAAATATTTTCTATTTCAATAATCCGACCCTCGGCAAAGGCCTGCTCTTCCCGGGCATCATGGTATTCGGCATTTTCTCTTAAATCACCGTGCTCTTTGGCCAGTTCGATTCTTTCCACGATCTCCTTGCGTTTAACTGTTTTTAATTCAGCCAACTCTTGCTCTAATTTTTTTTTGCCCTCTGGGGTTAAAATTGAATAATCACTCATGGGGATATGATAAATAATATTAAGTATTCTGTCAAACCGTAAAAAGTTTGCCTCATGGGCTATTTTCGCCTATTGGTAATATACCAGTTTAAGACATCATAGGCAATAGGCACGGCAATATCGGTGCCATCGCCACCATGCTCGATTAAAACAGTTAACACCAGTTCGGGATTATTGGCAGGCAAATATGCGGTAAACCAAGAGTGAGGATTGCCGTTTGAGACCTCGGCAGTACCGGTTTTTCCCGCCACAGGCACGCTTAAAGTTGCCAAACGTCTTCCGCTGCCTCTTTCCACTGTGGCCCGCAAACCTTCATTAACTATGGTAAAAGAGGTTTGATCGGCCTTAATCTGGGTGATAATTTTTGGCTCAATTACGGTTTGGGCGCCTGTTTCAGGATTAATGATTTTTTCTACCAAGGAGGGCTGATATAAAGTTCCGCCATTGGCAATGGCGCTGGTGTATAAAGAAACCTGCAAAGGTGTGGCCAACAAATCCCCCTGGCCGATAGCTAAATGCAAAGTATCGCCTGGGTACCAGGCCTCTTCTTTTGTTTTTAATTTCCATTCCTTGCTAGGTAAAAAGCCGGGCCGCTCGCCGGCTATATCAATGCCGGTAATTTTACCTAAGCCAAAAGAAGAAAAATATGAAAGTATTTTATCCAAACCCAAACCGCGGTGCCCGTCAAAATTTTCTAATGCCAAATAATAAAAAAAGGTGTTAACTGATTCGGCTAAGGCCTTAATAACATTGGTTTGACCGTGCCCGCCCGCTTTCCAATCCGGAAAAAACCATTTATCATACCAAACCCCGCCCGTACTGCTAACTTGGGTATTTTTATCAATCACCCTTTCAGCCAAGCCGGCTAAACTCATTATCAGCTTAATGGTGGAACCGGTAGGATATTCGCCGGTAATAACTCTGTTAAATAAAGGATTAAGCGGATTATTAAGCAATTGCTGATAACTTTCTTGGCTTATGCCTCGGCTAAATTGATTGCTATCATAAGTTGGCCACGAAACAAATGCCCGAATTTTACCCGATCTTGGATCAAGTGCAACTACTGCCCCGGATTTAACCGGAGCCAAACGATTTAAAGCTAAAGTAATGCTTTGCTGTAAACCCAAATCCAGCCCTAAAATCAAATTACTTCCGTTTTGGGGCGCTTCTTTGGCAATAACTTTTTTTTCCCTACCAAAAGCATCAACCTCAATTTGCCGTTTGCCAAATACTCCACGCAAAAATTCCTGATAACTTTCTTCCAAACCCAATCTACCAATTTTTTCGGTTAGTTGGTAACCCAAGGCCAGATATTTGTCTTTTTCTTCTTTAGTAATTCTACTGGTAAAACCCAATAAGTGGGCCAAAGAACTGTTTTCGAGATATTTTCTTTGAGGGTCTATGATGATTTTTAATGAATTAATGCCATTTAACTGCAACATCAAACTAATGGCCTCATCGTATAATAAATTTTCCTTAACCAACACGGGCACATAACCGCCTGTTTTAAGCAATTTGGTTATTTCGATTTCAGCCAAACCGATATTTTGAAAAATTTTTTCTATTTTTTCTTTTTCAGTCGAACTTATTTGGCTGACTGCCGGCTGGAAAAACAATGAAAAAGTGCCTACATTTTCCACCAACGGAACCCCGAAGCGATCAAAAATAATGCCTCTGGAAGGCGGGATTAATTCCAAACGCAAACGGTTGCCTTCGGCAATCGCCCTAAATTCCCCTCCTTTGATAAATTGTAAATAAAACAAGCGCCCGAACAAGCTTAAAAAAAGAAAACAAAAAATTATAAAAAAAAGATTTAACTTGCTTTGGGTTACAATCCTGCCAAGCCACAAAGAACTTTCGCCGACCAAAAAACTTTCGCTAACTTCTTTGGCGTTGCTAAAATTTTCCATGCGGCCGATCTTTTTATCGCTTGCCCGGCCAGGAATAACAAATGGATCATGAGATTTCCACATACTTACTTCTGATGATTTTGTTAAACGGCGGTGTTAACGCAAAAATAAACAAAGCATTAAGGCCTAAATATACCAAAATAGAAAAATCAGCGGGCATAAACAAACTTAAATAATAAGTTTTATCGGTCAACTCAAAACTTAAGCGGGTAATTAAAAATAAACCCAGCAAATTAATAAACAAGCTTCCTAAAATGGTTAAAAATTTGGCAAAATAGCTGTTTAAAGAAACCAAAGAAAAAACCACTTTAACTGTCAAAAAAACCAATAAAAAACCAAATAAAAAAAATCCCGGTGTTCCCCAAAAAATATCCGCCATTACTCCTCCGGCAACAGCTGCCAGCAATCTGCCCGGCAACTGATAAAGGTTAAGAAAAATAACAAACGAACAGAGTAAATCCAAAGGCAGGCGCAAACCGATAAAAAATTGCTGTAGCAAAAAAAACAGCCAAGTTAAAAAAACAATCAATAGAATTTTTGTCCACTTCATGTTTATTTTTGCAGAACCTTAATCACTGTTAAATTGCGCAAGTTTTGGTAGCTAAAAGGAGGTTCGATTCTGGCTTGCTTAAAAATCTGCCCGACTTTTTGGTCGGTTTTGGAAACATTGCCTACCAAAAGGCCTCGCGGCACCATTTCTTCCAAACCGGAGGTAATAACTATTTCCCCATCCGTAACAACTTGATCCTGAGAAATTAAATCAATCACCAGGCTGTTGCCGGCCTGTCCGGTTAATAAGCCATTGGTGTTATTGGATTCTCCAAAACTAATAGCTAATTGGCTCGCTGTATCGGTTAATAATCTGCCATAAGAGCGATTTTCTTCCACTTGGGCTATCTTGCCTATAACTATCCCCTGGTTGACAGTCAGTGGCATGCCTATTTGCAAACCCACATTAGCCCCGGCATTTAAAATGACCATATTGTCGTTTAACGGCAAACGGCCGATGATGCCGACAATCTGGTAATCAAATTTTGATAGTTGTAAAAAATTCAGTTCTTTCCTTAAAGCGTCATTTTCCGCGGCCAAGCCGGCTAATTTGATATAATCCACGCTTAAGCGGGAAAGTTCTTCTTTTAATCTTAAATTTTCTTTGGCTTGAAATTGATAATTTTTTAAATTGCCCAAATATTCGCCTTGCTGATAAAATTTCTCAGCCACCGGTGAAAATAATCTTTGCAGCCAAATTTTGGGATACTTTAACCAACCAAAATAATTAAAAAAAATCAGGAGTAAAATAACTCCCCCGAATAACCAAGCATGTGGTCGGCTCTTTTTCATATTAAATATCTAAATTTGAAAAAATCAATCCGTAGCCGAAGGCAATAAAACTTCCTGCAGATTATCCATATCTTCCAAAATAATGCCCGTGCCTCTTACCACCGCGGTTAAAGGATCATCAACAATATGCACCGGCACTCGGGTTTCTTGAGCAATTAAGGCATCCAAACCTTTTAAATTAGCGCCACCGCCCGAAAGCAACATTCCCCTGGTATAAATATCAGCTACCAATTCCGGCGGGGTTTTTTCCAAAGTATCCCTAACTGCTTCTACAATCTGCCTTACCGATCTGATAATCGCCTCTCTGATCTGCAAACTGTTAACCGCCACTTCTTTAGGCAAACCGGAAATCAAATCACGACCCCGCATGACTGTTTCTTCTTTTTCGTTAGTAAAGCCGGAAACCGAACCGATCTTTATTTTAATTTCTTCAGCAGTTTTTTGCCCTAACAAAAGATTAAAATTCTCGCGGGCATACTGAATAATATTATCATCAAGCTCCTGGCCGGCAATGGTTAATGAATTAAAGGTCACCACACCGCCCAAAGAAATAACCGCCACCTCGGTAGTGCCGCCACCCAGATCCACCATCATAAAACCACTGGGCTCTTGGATAGGAACTCGAGAGCCAATGGCAGCTGCTAAGGGCTGTTCCACTAAATAAACCTCCTTGGCTCCAGCAGATCTAGTTGCATCTTCCACGGCCTTTCTTTCCACTTCGGTAACGTTTAACGGTATGCCAATCACCACTCGCGGTCTGGGCGATAAGCTAAAATTTTCTTGATGGATTTTTTTTAAAAAATGACTGATCATTTTTTCGGTTATTTCAAAATCCGAAATAACGCCATTGGTTAAGGGCTTGGAAATTAAAATATGACCGGGAGTTTTACCCACCATGCGCTTGGCATCTTCGCCAATGGATATAATTTGGTTATTGCGGGTATTAATGGCTACCACCGAGGGTTCATTAATAACAATACCCTTATCTTTAACGTAAACCAAAGTATTGGTGGTTCCTAAATCAATACCGATATCCTGCGAAAATTTTCCAAAAAATTTATTAAACATAAAAAATGATTACTAAGAATGCGGATAAGTTTGAGTTAATAAATTTTCCACTTCATTAATTTTTACTAATCCTTTTTTACTGCCATTGCGCAGGCAATATTCCACGCTGCCTTGGGTGTTTTTACCGATAATCAACTGTAAGCTTATACCCATTAAATCAGCGTCTTTAAGCTTGCTACCTGCGGATTCCTGGCGATCGTCATAAAGAATTTCCCAACCCGTTCTTGTTAAATCACCATACAATTCGTTGGCTACATCTTTTTGGCTTTGATCCAAAAGAACTAAATGAGCATGAAACGGAGTTAAATTTATGGGCCAGCATAAGCCCTTATCGTCATGATGTATTTCCGCCACCGTGCCCATAATCCTGGATGGCCCAATGCCATAACAGCCCATTAAAACCGGTTGTTGTTTACCTTGCTCATTAATATACTTATACTCAAAGGGTTCGGTAAATTTAGTCATTAATTTAAAGATATTGCCCACCTCAATGGCCTTAACCAACACTACTCCTTGAGAACACTTAGGACAAGCTTGATCGGATTTAAGCGAACAAATTTCGGTGTTTTGCGCAAAATCGCAATGATTACAAACAACAATATTATCCTCACCCGACTCTGTTAATACCTGAAATTCATGGGAGTATTTGGAAAAAGTACCGCCGCTCGCTTCCACCAATCTGCTGTCCAGGCCGCACCTGTTAAAAACACTAAAGTAGGCCTGAATCGCTTTTTGATAAAATTCTTCCAAATCCGCTTCGGTAGCGTGAAAGCTGTACAAATCTTTCATGCTAAATTCCCTACCCCTAAGCAAACCGGATTTAGCGCGCGGTTCATTGCGGAACTTATCCTGAATTTGATAAACGGATACGGGTAAATCTTTGTACGAAGCGGCAAATTTTTTAACCAGAGGCGTAACCACTTCTTCGTGAGTTGAACCTAAGGCAAATTCTTTTTCGCCAGCACCAACTAATTTAAAAAGGACATCAATTTCATCCCATCTTCCGGTGGTTTGCCAATTTTCCTTGGGCGTTAAAGCCGGCATTAAAATTTCTTGGGCGCCAAGAAAATTCATTTCTTGCCTAATGATATTTTTTATTTTATTTAAAACTCTAAGACCTAAGGGTAAATAAGAATAAACCCCGGCCATTAATTTATCAACATAACCTGCTCTGGTAAGCAAAATGGCATTTTGGGAAACTTCGTCTTTGGGCGCTTCCCGCAGAGTTTTGGCAACAAGCTGTGATTGCAACATAATTTTATTTGGTTACTTAATTCCGTCAAGGTTAAATTTTTGAAAGCCGAGGACCGTTTAAGCCTTACCTAACATGACCTGGAAAAATTCAGAACGGCGGGCATAACATAAAGGAAAAAATCTCAAGGGTCTGGCGCGTTCCGCAGGCCGAAAAAATTTGACCTTGACGGAATTTTGACAAAAAATTCTTATAAACTCTCAAAAATATTTATAACTCTGGCTGCTTCAATGTGAACTACTTCATCATCATATTCGGCATTATGGGCTTTAGCGCCCTGATAAATTGGTTTTTTTTGATCCAAATGCAAGCTGAAAACGTACGATTCATCGGTTTCCTGATTTAAGTAAATATGAAACCTGGGATAATGCTGGTTTAAAGATAAGCGCCTAACATAGCCAACCTTGCCGTTAAAACTATTATCTATCCCGAAGTAACCGCATTTTCTTAAGGCGTCCCGCAAATTATTCCGCAGTCCGTGTTTGCTGATTTTAAATACCATGGCCGCAGTTAGAATAAATTCTTTATTTTATCAACAAAACCGGTTAACATGTTTATATCACGGTAAGTGATTAAAACAATCAAAATCATTAAAACGCTAAAACCAAGATTATGGACGATGTTTTCCATATTTTGATTATTGGGCTTGCGTCTAATTTTTTCTATGACGGCAAATAGGAAACGCCCGCCATCCAGCGCCGGAAAAGGAAAAAAATTAATCACCGCCAAATTCAAGGAAAGCATGGCGGCAAATTGCAAAACATAGCTAAAGCCCAAATTAACGGCTTGGCCGGTAAGCATAGCCACTCCCACTGGTCCGGATAATTCCGCGGACATACCGGAACCGATAAACAAACCCGCCAACAAACCGTAAAAAGCCATCACAATTCTGGCCAGTAAATTACCCGTTGAAAGCAAACCATGATACCAGCTGGCAAAAAAACCATAGCGCACCAGACCTGTCTGCAAAACATTAACGCCCAAAATTTTATTCTCGCCGGAATCTTTGGTTAAGGCCGGTTGCAGCTGCAAATCCAACACATCTCCTGCCAGTTTTTGTATTTTAAGCGAGATTAGCTGATCCTGATGGTTTTTAATGTACTCGGAAAATTCATCTTGCCTAAAAAAATTATTCCCGTCAACCCCTAAAATCACATCACCTTCAGTAAGAGATGCCGCCTGAGCGACTGATCCATCTTTAACGCCAACAATCCTTAATTGAACATTGCTGACATTAGGACTGTTTAAATCTTCTGAAGCCAAGCCCGTAGGCAAGCCCACCATATAACCGATTGATAATAAAACATAAGCCAAAATAACATTCATAATAACGCCAGCAGCCAAAACCAGACCTTTAACGTAAAACGGCTGATGCCCAAAGCTATCGGGTTCTTCGCGGAGTGAACCGTCTTCACCTTTAATCCTAACAAAGCCACCCAAGGGAATTAAATTAACGGAATACAAGGTTTCACCCTTTTTAATGCCAAATAACCGCGGAGGAAAACCCAAACCGAATTCTTCCACCTTAATCCCCGCTTTTCGAGCAGTTAAAAAATGACCCAGCTCATGAACAAAAACCAAAACACCTAAAATGAGAATAAAAATTATTATTGTAAATAGCATGTATTAAATTAGTTATTGATTATGGCTTTAGGCCTAAATTTTCATAATCTCTTCTTCTTTTTTATCGCCTAATGACCTGATTTTTTCGTTATAGCTTTTTACCAATTCTTCCAATTCATCCAAATTCCTGAATTTTTCATCTTCCGTAATTTCTTTATCTTTTTCTTGAGCTAAAGTTTTTTCCTTAATTTTTTCTCGTACGCTTCTAATGGCCACTTTGGCTTCTTCCAATCTGTGATGAAGTTTTTTAACCACTTCTTTGCGAGTTTCTTCGGTTAGAGAAGGAACGTTTAATATTACCACGCTTTCCCTAACCACCGGATTAATGCCCAAATCGGCTTTGATTAGGGCTTTTTCAATTTCTTTTAATAAAGCTTTATCCCAGGGCTGAATGGTTAAGGTTTTAGGATCGGTAGCTGTGATGCTGGCCAAATGGGGCAAGGGAGTTAAAACGCTGTAAGCATCAACCAAAACATTTTCAACCAAGGATGGACTGGAACGGCCCAAGCGCAAAGTGCCAATTTCTTTATCCAAAAAAACCAAAATTTTATTAAATTCATCCTTATAGCTGTTAACAAAATCGCTCATAAATTTAAGATTATAAAATAAAGTTTATCTAATGATTATTTTGCCGTTGATTTAACTCCTAAATATAAAATTTTCGGATTTTGATAATCCAGCAGCATGAACTTGGGTGCGCGGGCCGTGGGAATGCTCCGGGTAATCCAATTTTTTCCGTTATCTTGGCTACGATACAAGGTTTTGGCCACGCCGTAAAAAATTTCCTGGCCGTTTTTTGGATTAATGCCAATGGAATAAATTTGGGAGGTTTTGGGCGGAGTTAGTAATTTTAATTCCTGCCAACTTGCCCCGCCGTCTGTTGAGCGAATTAAGCCGTAATCGGAAGCGTAAAGCAGGCCATCATCTGTTGTTGGATCAATAACCAAATCTCGATAAACAAATATGTCTCCGCTGTTTTTAAATTTTTCGGCTGTAAACAAATTATGCCAGGTTTTTCCCTGATCCGTTGATTTATACGTTCCCTTACTGGCTGTAACAACATAAATTATGTTGGAATTTTTTGGGCTGATTAAAATCTTAACTATCCGATCATCAAAATAATCAACTACGTGCCAGGAAAAAGCCGCGTCTTCGCTAACAAACAGGCCTTTGCCTGAAGTGCCTGTATAAATTAGCCTGGAATTATTAGGATCAACGGCAATAGTGGTTATTTGATTATTAGGATTATCTCTGGTTTCAATAAGCTGATAATCCCAATGCCGGCTACAATCGGCTGTTTTATAAACCCGATTACCGATAGCCGTGTAAACTACGCAACGATCGGCATGGTCAATGGCAATGGCATTGATCTTACCCGATGTAGCCAATGACTGCTGCCAGCCATTGCCTCCATTATAGCTGTAAAACAAGCCGTCGGTTTCGGTGCCCACATAAATGGCCTGGCGATCGGTGGGATCCATGATCATGGCGCTAACATCCACTGTGCCGAAATTTTTAGCAACCTCGCCGACCCGATAAATGGCTGCTGTTTGCTGCCAATGATCGCCCGCGTCTTCAGTTTTAAAAACTCCGCCATCAACGGATTTTGTGGTTTTTATAGCAATAGCGCAACCGGTTAAAACCAAAATCATTAAAGGCAAAAGGTATAGGATTTTTTTCATATATTTATAAAGATATTTTCTAAAATCAGCCGCGGGCTGACATTAAAGGACAATTGTTCTTTTGATTTTTTTAATAAAGCCAATAAATCCAAAACTTTAGACACCCCCAAATTAGGCGGAGTAAAACTTAAATGAGCTAAATGGCTTAACTGATAGTTGTTTAACAATAAAAACCTGAATAAAATTTCGGCTTGGGCAATTAATAAACGCGCCGATTCCAATTTAGCCGGTGCCTCTTCGTGCTTGGCTAAAAAACTTTCCAAATACCTAATTCGGCCGTTTAAATCCAAATTGAACATTTCACCCAAAGCCGTTTGCTGATCAAGATATTCCTTTAACAAATCTTCGTCTTCGCACATTTGTACTGCCAAACCCGTTCGCCCCCCGCTTAAGCCGATAATTTGTTTGGCTTTAGCAGGATCTCCGGTTTTTTGAACGATGAATTTATAAAGATCCGGCAATGGTAATGGCGCAAATTTTATCAACTGGCTTCTGGAAGCAATAGTGCTAAGTAAAGCTTGGCGATCGGAAGTTAAAATGATGATAACTGTTTTAGACGTTGGCTCTTCCAAGGTTTTTAACAAAGCGCTTGAGGATTCGTTATTAAGCCGTTCAGCTTCGTAAATTATGCCGACTTTAATAGCATCATTAAATCCTTTTAACGTAAGCGATCTACGCCAATCCCTTACCTGCTCTATGCTGATATCTTTTTTATCGGGCAAGCACTCCAGCTTATAAAAATCCACGGCTTGCATCAGGCCTTGCCCCAGCAAGCGTTCGGCAAAGGCCTCGGCTACCTTAGTTTTGCCTAAATTTGGCGGACCGTAAAATAAATAGGCCTGGGCCAATTTATGGCTATCCAAGCTTTGCTGTAAAAATTTGATTATTTGATTGTGCCCGGTAACTCCCCAATTATCCATAAATCGTTTAAATTATAGCAATTTTAAAGGTTTTTTGTCAATCAAAATACAAACTATTGTTTAGCTTGTTTATCCAGCTCTAAATTAACCATTTTGTCCGCTGCTTTGTTTTGCTCTCTGGGAATATGGGTATAAGTAATTTTTTTAAAAGTTTTGCTTAAATTCCAGGCCTTTAAAAATAAAACTTGTAGCCCGGCCTCTTTGACTTTGTATTCCAAACTTAATTGCTTAACCACTAATAAGCTATCCAAATAAAAATCTATTTCCAAAACTCCCAATTTTTGAGCTTCGGCAAAAGCCAATAAAACTCCTTCATACTCGGCCTGATTATTGGTAGCTACGCCCAAATATTTGGAATGTTGGCTAATAACTTTTCCTGTCTCATCTTTGATAACCACTCCACAAGCGGCCGGCCCTGGATTGCCGCGAGCTCCGCCATCAGTATAGATTTTAAGTTTTGCGTATTTAATATTCATAAAAAATTAATCAAATGAAACATATTACATAGATATTTTTATATCAAGCAATGAAAGCTGTATCTCCCTATTGCCGTTCCATTCATTAATACTAAGCTCACAAACAATATCGACTTTTTCTCCGGGCTTAATTTGTTTGGCAATTAAGCCAAAGCCAAAGCAGATAATTTTCCTTTTGATTTGGCCATCTGATACCAACATCCGTAAATGGCTTTTATCCGAGCCGATAATTTCGGCGGAAATAACGGTTAAATTTTTGATTAAAAACCTGGGTTTAAAATTACTCTCGCCGTAGGGGCTAAAAGCTTCCAAAAATTCCACCAATTGCCAGTCGGCTTGCGCCAAAGTAATTTCTTGATCAATTAAAATTGATGGAACAAAGGTGAAACCGGCTAATTTTTCCGCGCCGTAAGCCAAAAATTTTTCCTTAAAATCAGCCAGTTGATCTTTGCTCATGCTGAATCCGGCCGCACCACTATGCCCGCCATAACGCAAAAAATATTGGCTAAACTTATCCATGCCTTCGATTAAATCAAACTCCTTAATACTCCGGCCCGAAGCCACATAGCGATTGCCGTCATCGGATAGCACAAAAGATGGCCTGGCAAAATCCTGAGTTAGCTTGGAGGCCACCAGCCCGATTAAACCGGGATTCCAATTCTCTCCAACCGCAAACAAAATCGGTTTATCAGCGCCAACCTCCCCTAACTGCTCTTTGGCCTCATTAACCAGCTTTTCGGTTAATGATTGGCGTTCCAGATTTCGCTTATTTAATTGAGTGGCTATGGTAATAGCTTCTTCAATATTTTCGGTAGTAACCAGCTGATAGGCATTGTTAGCATGGCTCATGCGGCCGGCAGCATTGATTCTGGGCGCAATTTGAAAACTAATGGAATGGGTATCCAATTTTTCACGGTTAACTGTGGCTACCTGCATCAGCTTATCCAAGCCCAAATTTTTGGTTTTAGCCAAAACAATCAAACCGTATTTAACCAATGTCCTGTTTTCTCCCAGCAAAGGCACCATATCCGCTACCGTACTAATGGCAACCAAATCCAAAAGCCATTTGGCAAAACTCTCACCTTCCGAAGCGTTAAAACCGGACCTGGTATCCAAAATTAATCCTTGAGCCAGTTTAAAAGCCACACCGCCACCGGATAATTTTTTAAAAGGATAAGTTTTATCCCAAGCGGGATGAATAATGGCCAAGGCCTCAGGCGTTTGCTCGGGCACATGGTGATGATCCGTTAAAATAACATCAACGCCCAAGCTATTGGCCAGCGCCACTTCCGCGTTATTAGAAATCCCACAGTCAACGGTAATTATCAGCTTAACTCCTTGATCAGCTAACTCGCCAACCGCTTTATTATTTAAACCATAGCCGTCTTTTTCCCGATCAGGCAGATAGGTGACAAAATCAAAATTTAATTTGGTAAAAATTTTATGCAAAATAGCCGAACCGCAAACGCCATCGGCATCATAATCCCCGTAAATGGCGATTTTTTCCTTTTTATCCCGTGCTTGATATAATCTTTCAACCGCTTGCTTCATTTGGCTGAATAAGAAAGGATCATGGATATCCTGCGAATAATCGGGATGCAAAAACTCATCAATGTTGGCTTGAGTGGTTAAACCGCGATCAAAAAGCAATTGCAAAATTGAAAGAGGCACCTCGGGAAACTGCTGTTTTGCCGACTCATTAATCGCCTCTTTTAAAATCCATTTATACTTATTCATACTCATCTATAATACACATTTACGGTGTTTTTGACAACCAAAAAAACCGTGCATGCATCTGGCAATAAACACGGTTTTTTACTTCTTTTTCATCATTTCCTTTAAATTGATGACATTGTTGGGCAAATCTTGCTTTTTAACTTCAGGTCTTACTGACAATGGTTTAACGAGGCCAACTGGGGTTTGATTTTTTGGCCGAGGCGCAAGAGAAACAAAACTTTTTTCTGGCATCAAAGAGTTTAGCTCACTTGGTTCTTTATCTTTGTATTTTAAATATAAAGCTACTAAAACCGCAATTGCCGAAAATATCGCTACTAAAAGCCATAGCCAAAAATTATTCGGGCTAAAAAAACTTTTGCCTTGGCCCGAAACCTTTTCCACCATATCATCCAATTTAGCTAAAGGTTGATCGTTAATCTTATCCGCGGCCGCTTCGCTGGCAGTTAGATTATTAAGCTGATTCTGTAAATCCTGCAAACTTTGCTCGCTGCCGGGATTTTGCCCTGCGGCCGCGGCCTCATTATCTGTAGAATTTCCTTGATTGGGTTGGTTAGAATTAGCAACCGGCGGCTGAAAAATATTCCTTTCTTTTTCTTGAATGGTTTTTGAAGAATCCAAGGGATAAAAATCCTGCGGGTCATTGGTGCCATCGCCATCGGTATCTTTACGCAACGGATCTGTTCCCTTGGCTTTTTCCTGCTCATCAGACCAGCCGTCATTATCATCATCAACATCGGCATTATTGCCGATCCCATCATTATCACTATCCAACCACTCTTTGGAATCTAAAGGAAAAACATCCGCCTTATCGTTATAACTGTCACCGTCGGTATCGGCTTTTAAAGGATTGGTGCCCAGCTTGGCTTCATCAACATCGCTAACACCATCATTGTCATCATCGGCGTCCAAACGGTCAACAGTATTATCGCCATCAGTATCTTTATCGGGTACGATTAATTTTGTTTGATTGGAATCATTGGCCGCATTCTGGTCTGCAGGTTCCGCGCCACCTATTTTGGCCTGAATGTTAAACGAATCATCCGGTACGGTAAAATCCACAAAAACATCAGCATAGCCCGTTGGCCTAACCGAAATGGACCTGGAATTGCCGATTAAAGTATTGCCTCTTAAAAAAGAAACATAAGCAGTCATGTCTTTATTGCCCACGTTCCTAACTCGGGCGTAAATGCGCACACTTTGTCCGCTGATTAAAACAGTGTTAGAAAATTCCAAATCTTCAGCCGAAAGAGACAAATCATAATCGTACTTGGCGGCTTGAATTTTACTTGTTGCAAAAAAACCCAAAGTTAAAAAAATAAAACCAGCCAGCAGAATAAAATATTTTTTATTGAACATAATTCAAATCTTTAGCTTCTTTTAAAGTCAACAAACCGTTTTGCGCGCCGATTTTTCGGACCACGAAATTGCTCCTAATAATAGCCAAATGCAAGGATTTTTCCACATCACCTTGATAAAGAATTAAACCGCCAATCAAGCTGGATCCAAAGGCGTCACCGGCGCCGGTGGTATTAACGGCTTTAAAAGGCAGGGCTTTTTTAAAATAAACTTGTTTTTGGGAGTAAACATATGCTCCTCTGGGCCCATCGGAAATACTAACAATACTGGGCCCGAGTGAAGCCAAGATTTCCAAAAGTTCGGGCACTTTAGAAACTTTTTTGCCAAAACTAGAAACCAATTCCATGGCTTCCTGTTTATTTAAAATTAAAACATCGCATTTCCGCAGATATTTTTTTAACCATTGGTATCCTTTGGCTAATTGAATCCCGCCGGGATTCCAAGCAACTTTAATTTTTCTTTTTTCGGCCGAATCAAAAATTATCTGCAAATTATCCTGCCAAAATTCGCCAGACAAGGAAGTAACATAATACCACTGTGTTTTAAATGATAACAGATTGCTTATCGATAGTTGAAATCGGTCATTGGCGGCGCGATGAGTAAAAATAACATGATCATTGCCTTGGCCGGCCGTAATAACAAATGATAAACCGGTCCAATAATGAGCAATTTGCTGCAAACCCTTAACATTTATGCCTTCTTTTTTAAAATGCTGGATAATTTTTAAGGAAGAAGGATCAGCTCCAAGAGCGCCAACTAAAGCAACTTTTAGATCCAATCGGGCAAAACCAACAGCACTGTTTCCTCCTCCACCGCCAAAAGTGTAAACAACTTCTTTATCGCTAACAATTTTATCACCGGCTTCAAAAGCAAACAGCTTGTTCGCTCCACCTGTTTGAGGATTTTTTAAAACCTGAAGATCATCCGTGTGGAACATGATATCTTCGGTAATTCCGCCAATTGAGATAACATCGTATTTCATAAATACTGTGTCATTCCGACCGAGCGCAGGCCAGCTGAGCTGGTCGAAGCGAGCAGAGGAATCCCTTATACCTTAGCTTAACCGATAAGGGATTTCTCGACTCGCCCTGCGGACTTGCTCGAAATGACAATAAAATTATTCTTTTGAATACATTTCATCTTTCTTTTCTTTCAAAAAAGCGATCCATTCTTCAATAACTTCCAAAAATATCTTTAATGGCGCTTCAATGATGAAATCCAAGATAAAAACAAAAACGTTGATTTTGGAAAACTTTTCCGAAAGCCAATGACCGGCTTTTAAAAAAGGCAAAGCAAAAAGGTTGACCAAAAAAACCAAAGGATTTTCTTTTTTATCAATGACGGTTAAATCCTTAACTTTCATTCTCATTTTAATGCCAAAAAAGCTGACTAATGATAAAAACAACAAAAAGATCAGCTTACTAAAAATATTAAATTTCAATAAATTCAACAAATACAACAAAACGCTAAATGACAAATAAAATAAAGCCAAATAAAGAGCGTAAAATACAATTACAAAAAATTTACTTCGCTTGATTACCCCGCCAATGGTAGTTTTAACCGATGTTGCCAAGGGCTGTTCCACCACTTCCTGAGCCAAAGCCACTACCCGATTGGTATTTTTTTTGGAAGGAATCCTGATAAATATTCCCAGCAAAAAAATCAAAAAAGGCGGGAACAGGGCGTTAATGGCCAAAGGCAAATACATAACTTTATGGGCAATGTAATAATCATAAGGAAATTCCAAGATCAAAGCCAAAACCATTTTAGTTAAAAACAGATAAATTACCACCCGCACAATGCTGCGCCTAAGCTTTGTCCTGGTGTTTTTATACATTTTATCGCAAGCGGAACGAATGGCCAGCTCCAGTTGAGCGGGATTTTTAAACAACCGATCCGCGTCATCAGGATTTTCGGAAATAATATCCCGCAGGACATAAAAAACAAAAGCGGATTTTTTAAAGAAACGATAAAGCTTTTCGGCCAAATAATATTTTCTTCTTTTTTCAATTTCCTTCTTTAAATTGTTGATTTTTTTGGCTACCGGCAATAAATCAACGGGCTGAACGTTTTTCCAATCGGGATAAAAATAACGCAACAACTTATAATCCATCATTACTTCGTCGGATTTTACCAAGGCCCGATAAATTGCCAGATAAATATACAAATCCTTTTCCAAATCGCTTGAGCTAGGATCATTAATTGCCACTACCGGGCGCATCACCTTAAACATGTACTCGACCAATGCCTGATTGGCCAGCGGTGGCATTAAGCATTCTTCAATTTCGCAAGAACAAAGCCCGAGTAGCCATTTAAACAATTTAGCCCCGTTATCACTGCTTTTTTTGGAACCGCTTAAATTATACAGGGTTAAATATTTGGTAATGATCTTATCAACTTCTTCGGTTTTGCTAAAAGGAATAAGATTGTTTTCCAAATAACCGGCACGGATCAGTTCTTTAACCAGGCCAAGCGATAAATCTTCAGTCGTTACCTTAATCATCAAGCGCCTTTGCAAAATCCTAAAGATCGCCGCCTTTCTCATTAAGTGATCCTCTTTATAATCAATGGCGTTGCGGATTTTCTCGTAAATAAAAGCAACCCTAGAGACAAAACTGTCTACTTGGATTCTGGAGATTTCTTCTGTTGAGGAGTAAAAAACTTTCGGATCGGACCGTTTAATTTGCTCAATAAACCTTCTGGCTGATGAAGTTATGGGCATAATATTATGTTCTACATTATACAACAAATATCACGATTTGGCAAAAATAATCTATCCAGATTTATTGTCAAAAAGTTCCGACCAACTTTTCCAACCTTTATCTTTATACGTTCTGTTAGGATGAGTGGGCCAGTTTAGTTCAGGATTAGCTTTTAAATATGCTTTATAGGAAAGCACGTTTTTAAAACTCATTTTTTTTACCTCTATTTCAAATTGTGAAAAACTCAAAAAAATTTTACTTTCTCTTTTAAATAATTTCGGCCAACCTTGCCAACCTTTGTCATGATAATAAATTTCTGGTTGAGACGGCCAACTACTTTTTGAATTTTCTTTTCTATACCTATAATAATCCTTTTCGCTATCCAATTTCCTACCATCTGGAAAAGTAGTAGCACCCACTTCTAATTGAAATTCATCATAATTAAGTAATTTTTCTCTACCAAATAATTTATACCAATCTTCCCAGCCCTTATTTTTATAAAATTGATTTGGATTCGAAGGCCAATTCAGCTCAGGATGGTTAATTAAATATTCAGCATATTCTTCCAAACTTTTTAAACCAGCATCTCTGACTGCGATTTCAAAATCCGAATAGATTAAAAATTTTTTCCTTTCTTTATTAAAAAGCTTTAACCAGCTTTCCCAACCTTTGAATTTATAATGTAAGTCAGGCCTTACTGGCCAGTTTAACTCAGAGTGATTTTTAACGTAATTTTTGTAATCATCTACTGTTAATAAACCAGCAAATCTTACAGATTGCACGAAGTCATTAAATGTCAATTCCTTTTTTAGATCACTATCTATTCTTCCTTTTTCAATAAATTGCGATAAAGACCAGACCTCTTGAGGATCCACAATTACTCGCAAATTTTCTATCTGAATATCTGGATTAGAAACGTAACCATGACCAGCGCCCTTCTTCTCAAAATCTGACCTAACTTCTTTTGGCTCAAGCTCACTAGCCCTCGCGATTTCCGAAAAAGTTATACCCGGCTGACTAGCTTTTTCGTCCACAAAATCAACAATGTAAGACCATTTTTCTTGGTTATTGGGGTCAAGGCGCAAAACCCGTCCAGCCCGCTGTTCCGCAACCACCCTGGAAAGAGTTGGTTGTAAATTTAAGGCCACGCTGGCTTTTGGTTCGTCAAAACCTTCTACCAAAATACGCACATTGCATAAAACCTTTATTTTACCTGATCTAAAATCTTCAATTATCTCTTTTCTTCTCTCCGGAGAAGTATTTGCTAATAAAACAGCCGAGGAAATGTTTTGCGCCATAAACATTTGTTCCATTTCCTTAGCATGATCTGTTCCACCGCAATAAACAATGGCGCTTTGCCCTTCAAACATTTGTTGATACAGCTGGACGGCGGATAAATTACGAGCATGATTATTAACGACCTGCTTCAAAGATGCTTCGTCGTAATCATCCCCTTTTATTTTGACTTCGGAAAGATCGGTTGAGGTATAAGCCAAAATCGCCTTAAAGCGATTTAGCAGACCTTCTTCCACAGCTTCTTTAATAGACATCTCATGGATTTTATTGCTCAAAACCTCGCTCACGCCTTTTTCATAGGAATATTGAGGCGTAGCCGTAAAACCCAATTTAACGCAATCAAAAGAAGCTAAAGCGTTTTGAGTTTTTTCGCCAATGGCTTTATGGGCTTCATCTAAAATAAGCAATTTAAAATCTTCGGGCTTAAAAGTGCCGTCAGCCACTCTTTGAACTAATGATTGATAAGTGGTAATTGTAACCTGCTTAGCTAAATCTTTATTTTCTTGAAAATAACTGCCATGTTCCAAATCCGTAAACTCATCCAGTTTTGATCCTGTTTGGCCAACTAAAACTTTGGACGGCACAACAATCAAAGTTTTTACACCCATTGCATCTACCACCTGGGAAAATAAAACGGTTTTACCTACGCCGGTGGGCAATTTAACATAGCCCTCTTTTTGGCCTTCTTCTAAAGAATCCCTAATATCCTCAAAAACCGTAAATTGCCTATCGCGTAAAACCCGGTTATCTTCTTGGCTTTTATGTTTTTCAATGTAAACATCTAGGTTATTTAAAACCCCTATCCACTCTTGCATATCATCCAATTCTTCATTGTTAATTTCAGCAGAGCCCCTATTATATCTTAATAGCTTTAAATAAATCTGATAACGCTCCGGAAATCTGGTTTTAATTTCTTCAATTGGTAACTTAAAAAGATCCTCTTGTTCCAAAGAGGGCTGCAATTTTTCACCTAAAAGTTCGCTGGAATCAGATACTTGCTGTTCAAGCTGTTCGGGCTGTTTTGGTTGAAACCATTTTTCCATAGATTATTTTTTATTTAATCCACACCGTTTTAACATTAACAAATTCCCTAATGCCAAAGGATGAAAGCTCGCGGCCATAACCGGAATTTTTAATACCGCCAAAAGGCAACCTGGGATCGGATTTGACCATACCATTTATAAATACGCTACCCGATTCGATTAAAGTTGCCAGTTGCTTAGCCTTAACTATATCCTTAGTCCACAATGAAGCCCCTAGCCCAAATGGAGTGTCGTTGGCCACCCGAATTGCCTCTTGCTCATCTTTAACAATAATTACAGCCGCCACCGGTCCAAAAACTTCTTCATTATAAACAGGCATATTTGACGAAATATTTGACAAGATAGTAGGCTCATAAAAATACCCTACTCTGTCCAGCTTCCTGCCTCCAACTTCCACTTTTGCACCTAATTTGACCGATTCATCAACTTGCCTAATGACATCGTTAAGAATTTGCTCGGTAGCCAGTGGACCCATTTCGGTTTTTAGATCCAACGGATCACCTGTAATGGTATTTTTGAATTCAACAGACATGGCCGTGATGAATTTATCGGCAATTTCTTTAACCACAATAAAACGTTTAGCGGCAATACAACTTTGACCGGAGTTTTGCAGACGCGCGATTTTGGCTATTTTGGCCGCATTTTGAATATCAGCGTCAGCCAAAACTATAAACGGATCACTGCCACCCAGTTCCAAAACGGTTTTTTTAATTTGCGAACCGGCTTTTGAAGCTACTTGTCGTCCGGCGTTTTCCGAACCGGTTAAAGTAACAGCGCTCACGCTTGGATGTTTAATAACTTCAGACACTCGACTGGAACCTATTAAAAGGGTTTGGAAAACGCCGGCCGGAAAACCTACTTGTAAAAAGGCCCGTTCAATGGCTAAAGCGCATTGCGGCACATTGGAAGCATGCTTAAGCAAACCAACATTGCCGGCCATGATGGCCGGAGCGGCAAAACGAAACACCTGCCAAAATGGAAAATTCCAGGGCATAATGGCTAAAACCCCGCCTAACGGTTCAAAAGACACATAGCTTTCGGAAGCTTCGGTTGCGACTTTTTCATCGGCTAAAATTTTTTCGGCGTTATCAGCGTAATAATCACAAACCAAAGCGCATTTTTCAATTCCAGATATTGTTCCACTCATTGGTTTACCCATTTCCAAAGAGCACAAACGGCCTAAATAATTTTTATTTTCCCTTAAATTATTGGCCAGCATTTTCATTAACACTGATTTTTCGGCAAAGCTAACAAAACGCCAACGTTTAAAAACCTCGGCTGACAAAATCAGTTTTTGCTGAAGCTCAGCATTGGTCAATTCTGGAAATTCCTGCATTACTTCCAGAGTCGCGGGATTTTTAGAAATATAGGGCATATATAGATTTAAGCTAGAAAATAGGGCGAGGGCAAAAAAATTTTTACTTGGCCGAGCCCGCAATTAAATTACAAATCACAAGTTTTCTTCTTTAATTCTTCATTAAACACCAAAATATTTTCCGAATAATCAATAGGGCAATCAATTATCTTAACTCCTGGCATTTTCATCACTTTTACCAGCAAAGGTTTAAAATCTTCGGACCTTTCCAATCTAAAACCTTGAGCACCATAGCTTTCGGCGTATTTTACAAAATCCGGATTACCGAAAGACAAGCCAAAATCCTGATAATTGGCTGCCGCCTGTTTCCATTTAATCATACCAAAACCGTTATCATTTAAAATAACCACTGTTAAGTTGAGCTTTAACCTTACGGCTGTTTCCATTTCCTGCGAATTCATCATAAATCCTCCATCGCCCACCAAAGCCAAAACTTCGATTTCAGGATTAAGCAGTTTAGCGGCAATTGCCGATGGCAAACCTCCGCCCATTGTAGCCAAAGCATTATCCAATAAAACAGTATTTTGTTCTTTAGCCGGATAAGCACGGGCGATCCATAATTTATACATGCCGTTATCCAAAGATAAAATGCCATCACTTGGCATAACTTCCCGTAATTCCTTAACCATTCTTTGGGGTTTAAGAGGAAAACCGGAATCTTTGGTTTTTTCCGACAAATGGTCCAATAATTTTTTTCGCAAACGCTGGTAATACGAAAAATCCCAATGCGCAGAGGGTTGAATTTTTTCTGTCATTGCCCAAATAGAATGAGCTACATCCCCAATCACCTCACAAACAGGCAAATAAACATCATCAACTTCCGCTTCAGAAAAGTTTACATGAATCACTTGATGTTGGTCGGGCGTTAAAATAACCGGCGGTTTTTCGGTAATATCATGACCTACGGCAATTACCAAATCGGCCTTGGCAAAAGCGCAATGGATATAATCGCCCGAGCTTAAAGCGGTATTGCCCAAGTAATATTCGGAAGTTTCATCAATTACCCCCTTGCCCATTTGAGTGGTAGCAAAAGGAATTTTGGTTTTAGCAATAAATTTTTCCAAATGTTTGCGAATTCGTTTGCGGTTGGCACCCGAACCAATCAAAATTAGCGGATGCTTGGCCTTTGAAATTAACTCAACGGCTTGATCTATGGCTTCCGGATCAGGCCCGGCGCGCCTAACCAAAATTGGTTGATAGGGCTGTAAATCGGTAAGTTCTCCTGCAATATCTTCGGGCAATTCCAAATGTACCGCGCCGGGCCGCTCGGCTTCAGCGCTTTTAAAGGCCTGCCTAATTAATGATGGTATGCGGTCAACCGAGGCAATGCTTTGGGAAAATTTGGTTAAAGGCGCCATCATTTTTACCACATCAATTATCTGAAAACGGCCCTGTTTGCTTTTTTTAAGGGGTTTTTGCCCGGTAATAACTACGATCGGCATACCGCCAAGCTGGGCATGGGCAATGGCCGTAACCATATTGGTAGCGCCAGGCCCTAAGGTGGATAAGGCCACTCCGGCCTTGCCTGTTAAACGCCCTATTGTTGCAGCCATAAAAACCGCGGCTTGTTCGTGACGGGTAGCAACAAATCTTATCTTTGACTTGCGGATTGCTTCCAATAAATCCAAATTTTCTTCGCCAGGTACGCCAAAAATATATTTAACACCTTCAAGTTCTAAAGCGGCAATAAATAAATCAGCAGCAGTTTTCATTTGATAAATTAGAATTAGTTGCTTACTTAATTATAAAAATAAACTCACAATAAATGCCATCCCCGCCATAGCCATTAAACCTAAACTCATGTAGCCAAAAAAGTTTGACCAAAAGCCATTAACATTTTCACCCATGATTTTTGACTTATTAGCCACCACAATAATCATCCCTATAAATAACGGGGCAATTAAGCCATTTAACACAGCGGAATAAATTAAGGCCTTAATCGGATTTAAATTAGCAAAATTCATTAAAATACCGGCCACAATGGATAAAGCCATAATGCCGTAAAAACCATAGGCACGGCGCCATTTAAGAGATAAGCCCTCTTTCCATTTTAACAATTCTGCCAAAGCATAGGCGGTACTGCCGGCTAAAACCGGAATTGCCAATAAGCCGGTGCCGATAATTCCAACGGTAAACAATAAATAAGTAAAATCACCGGCTAATGGGCGTAATGCCAAGGCCGCTTCGGCCGCTGAACCAATGTTGTAAATGCCAAAACGATGCAAAGTTACTGCCGTTGTAATAATAATAAAAAAGGTGGTTAAGTTGGAAAAAAGCATACCGGAAATTACATCAAAACGCATGCGTTTTAACTCCTCTGAAGTTACTCCCTTGCGTTCTTTAATGGTTGATCGTCCTTCGGCAATTTCTTCTTCCAATTCCTGGCCGGCCTGCCAAAAAAATAAGTAAGGCGAAATGGTTGTGCCCAAAAAAGCCACCAATATCATTAAATATCCTTTAGACCATTCCCAATGAATTAAAAACAAATTGCGCCAAACTTCGGGCCAATCGGTTACCACTAACAACGCTGTTGCCCAGTATGCCAGCAAGCTTAGGCAGAGCCATTTTAAAATATGAAAATAAACCCGGTAGCTTAAAATAATTTCCAAAAATAATGAAAGTACGGCGATTAAAACAATTAATAAAAATGTTGGGGCGCTTGGAGCCAATAAATTTACGGCCGAAGCCATCATGCCCAAATCCCCTCCAATGTTAAAAGTGTTGGCCAAAAATAAAAGCGCTACTGCCAAACCCAAAACCTTTTGACTGTAAAAACGCTTAAAAGTGGCGGCTAATCCTTGGCCGCTAACCATGGTAATGCGGGCGCACATTTCTTGCACGGCAATCATCAATGGCAAGGTAAATAAAGCGCCCCACAACAGCTTAAAGCCGTATTGCGCGCCGGCGGATGAATAAGTGGCAATACCCGATGGATCATCATCGGCCGAACCAGTAATCAGCCCCGGCCCCAGCTTTTTAAAAAATTTGGCAATGATTCTCATGATGCTATTTTTAGTGCTAATCGTTAGTTAATTTTAATGTAAAACAAGCATTTTAGCAATCAAAGAAAAAACCACCAAATTGCTTTGATGGTTTTTTCAATGGCTCAACAGTCGGATTAAGAGCCACTCTTTTAAGGGTTCTTTAATCATTTATGGGGCTATTTTGGAAGCACTCGGGTTAAGGGTTAAATTAGCCAAATAAGACAAAAAAAGTAAGCTGATTTTAAAAGATAAAAAAGTGAGGGTTTTATGGTCTGTGGATAAATTATATGGATTTTATATAGGTATCATATTATAATATATATATGCCCAATCAAAATTTTAAAGCAATATACTTTACTGATTATAAAGAAATAAACCCTAACGGGAAAAGTTTTAATCTTGCCTTTGGAGATAGACATAAAGATTTGTATAAAAAAATAGCGAATTTAGCCAGTAATGAAATAAGAAATTTACTGGGCACAAATTCTTTTATTGAATTAGAACAACGGGCTAAAAATGAAGGCCTACAAATCAATACCTATTGTCTTTGGTATCTATTTAAAAATTTATACAAAGAAAATGTGGTGATTTTGCCAAAAGCTAAGAAAGAAAAAAATATTGATCAGTTTATCAATCAGGTTATTCAAGGTGATTGTCTGGAAGTAATGAAAGAAATTCCTTCAAAATCAATAGATATGATTTTATGCGATCTTCCTTATGGCACAACTCAAAATAATTGGGATAGCATTATCCCCTTGGATCAGCTTTGGAACCATTATGAACGCATAATAAAAGACAGAGGGGTAATCGTGTTAACAGCTCAAGGACTTTTCACCGCGAGTTTAATGATTTCTAATCCGAAAATTTTCAAATATAAAATTACTTGGGTTAAATCTAAGCCAACTAATTTTCTTAATGCTAAAAAACAACCTTTAAGAAAACATGAAGATGTTTGTATTTTTTATAAAAACCAACCTTTTTATAACCCGCAAATGACTCTTGGCGAACCTTATAATAAAGGTTTTCGCAAAGATCAATTTACCGGAAGTTATGGTGAATTTAAAACCGTTGAGGTTAAAAGCAACGGCGAGAGGTATCCTACCGATGTTATTTATTTTAAAACCGCTGAAAGTGAAGGGCAAGTTTATCACCCGACCCAAAAACCAGTAGAATTAGGTAGATATTTAATTAAGACATTTACTGAAAAGGGGGATATTGTTTTAGACAATACTTGCGGTAGTGGTAGCTTCCTTGTTTCAGCAGTTTTAGAGGGTAGAAAATTTATTGGGATAGAAAAAAATGAAGAAGTATACCTTCATAAAAAACAAAAGGTGGATTATATTGAGATCTGCAGAGAAAGAATTAAAGAGGCAGAGCGAGTTTATAAAGCTTCTTCCAGTAAACTATTTTAAATACCGCTATAGAGCTCCTCTTTAAGAATATCTTTAGCTCTTGCTAATTCAGCGTCTGTTAAGTGACCTTTTTCTTTGAGCCATTTTAGAAGATGAAAATATTGATTGGGGTGTAAAATTGGTTTAACAATTTTCTCTAAACCAGTTTCATTTTTAATGAATTCCAAATGTTCTTGATTAAGAACCCCTCTACCTATAAGATCGTAGGTAATTCTTATAGCGTCAACAAATGTTAGGTTTAAATCGCCTTGTTTTACTCTGTCTTTTTCAACATCGGGCATTTCAATACTTAGTAAATCTTCAATTCCCGATAAACCATTAAGATTGCGGTTATAAAGCTCAATTTCTTGACCTCTGTAGGTAAACCAAGTTCTGCCCTGTTCAGTTAAAGAACCGCGGGGCAAATAAACTCCTTCTCTGGCAACTCTTTCTTTAGAGACCCAACCGCAAACGTATAGAATCCATTTCCTCTGTCTTCTGGTGCCCGGCAAAGAACTTTTTTTCTTGCCGGGATTTTCTAAATGAGTTAATAAGTAAATATCGGCATCAAGCTGATCGTCGTTGATTTGACGAGCGAAAAAATTATGCTTTGCTTCTCTGGGAATACCATCGTCACTTTCATAAAGTTCTTTGAATGGGAGATTGCCACCACGACACTTAACATCAACCTTAATTCCAGAAGGCAATAAAATATCATAACCTAGCGGATGATTTTCTGGATTAATTTCCGGCATGCCTAGTTTATTTCTGACAACTATTTCTGCTAAAGCGCCAAAGCCCTGTTCCTCTATGTTTCCACGTTCAGCGCCAGTTCTATTTTGATTTTGCTCAATATATTCTGATGCTTTTTGGCGTAAGGCAAAACCTTCTTCACCTATTAATTTTATTACGATTGGTGTCGGATTCTTGTATTGATACATATCATTATTAAACAATTAAATAAACCTATTTATTGCCATTGAGCTTGCCGTGCACTTTTTGAATCGCCTCACGGGCTTTGGTCGCTTTATCAGCCTTCTCTTTCTGTATAATTTTCTCGTCGAGAATCTGCTCAATACCTATTTTGATCGTCTCGAAATATTGTAGGCACTCATCCTCGGTAAGCTCATGTATTCCTTTGCTCAAGATTGCATACAGCACTTTATTTTCTACGAGAAAATCAGGAAGGTTACTTTTAAGCATGCCTATTTTTTCGTCCATGCTTACTAGTTTATAATTATCCTCATTAAATCCCTCTTCTTTTAACGAAAGCTCATGAGCCTCTTCAATAAGATTTTCAAAAACGCGACGAAGGTATACAAACGAACCAATCCCCACTCCGTGAGCAGCGACTCCTACGCCTCTTGTTAATTCTTTATATTGTTCTTCACCAAGGATCTTCCTATATTTTCCAACTTGTGGAATCTGAAAGTCTGCGACAGAAGGAAATTGTCCAACTTTTTGAAATTTATTTGTACCAGCAGCCGTAAAATAATAAGATCTATAACAATGACTATGATTATGCGCGCAATGCCAATTAAATTCTTCAAGCTTATTTTCTATTTGCGAAAGCCATTGATCAAATACCCACCTTGAGGAAGAATTAGATTTAAACACACTCTCTTTTTTACACCAGATACAATAAGCGTCAATCGTACCAGAAAAAGTTGTTAACTCATAAATTTTTTCTTTAACTTCCTTGATAAGTAAATTATAGGAACGATAAAGAGGCATTTCCAAATGAAATATTTTTGGTAATTCTAGGTATGGGTCATTTTGGATATTAATACTTTGTTCTTCTGAATTTTCCATTTAATTTACCTGGTTATCTGTGCTAAACCTTAAAATAAAACATATAATTTATTATTACTTTACCACTTTATAGCAAAAAAATAAAGTAGTCCCAATCCCGCTTGGGATTAGGGATAATTTATTCAATTCCTTTTAAAAGTCATTAAACCAAAAAAGCGGAAAAATCCGCCTTTTTGGTTTATTTATTCACACCAAACGATTGACCGCAGTCGGGTCGTTTGGGAAGATTTTTGATGGCTCGGGGACAGGGAGTCGAACCCCGATTGACAGGACCAGAACCTGCTGTCCTACCATTAGACGATCCCCGAATACAATGTTTATTGATTAGTATAATATTACAAAAAGACCTTATCGTCAAGATAATTTCTTGTTTTTTGAATTTAATGTTATAATATATCAATCATCAACATCTATGACAGTAGAAATTATTTCTCAAATAAGTTTACTTTTCGGCTTAATCATTTTGGCTGGTTTTTTAGCAAAATTAATCCGCCAACCCCTAATTATCGCCTACATTGCCGTTGGCATTTTAGCCGGACCGATTTTTTTAAACATTTTTGGCAACCATAAGGAAATATTTGAACTTTTCTCTCAACTGGGCATTATTTTGCTGTTATTTGTAGTTGGCCTAAGTTTAAACTTCAATTATCTTAAAAAAATCGGCAAGGTGGCTGTTGTTACTGGTATCGGCCAAGTGGTAATTACTGCCGGACTGGGCTTGGTAATTTTGCAATGGCTGAATTTTTCTTTAATTCCCGCCGCATATTTGGCCGTAGCCATAACTTTTTCTTCCACCATCATCATAACCAAATTGTTAAGCGATAAAAAGGCCATAGAATCGCTGTACGGCCGTTCTACCATCGGTTTAATGCTGATCCAGGATATTATTGCCATTTTTTTAATGATTCTGTTGAATTTTTTGGTTAATTCCAATGATCTTTCTTTTTTAATCGCTTTACTGATTATTAAAGCCGGCGCTGCGGCCATTTTGATTTTTATCATCTTAAAATACTGCCTACCCTTTCTTCTAAAACAATCAGCTAAATCAGCGGAATTTTTGTTTGTTTTTGCCTTGGCTTGGTGTTTTGGCTTAACTTATCTTTTTCACTGGCTAGGTTTTTCTTTGGAAATCGGCGCCGTTATAGCCGGCTTAACCTTGGGCTCTTCAGCTTACAGTTCCGAAATTGCTTCTCGTATAAAACCCCTACGTGATTTTTTTGTAATTATTTTTTTTATTATTTTAGGCGCCGGACTGGGCTTGGAAAATTTAGAACACGCCATCGGGCCTGGCCTGGTTTTAAGCTTGTTTATTTTAATTGGCAATCCCATAATTTTATATTTATTATTCCGGCTTTTAAAATACACCAGGCGCAACAGTTTTTTAGCCGGCATAACCTCGGCCCAAGTAAGCGAATTTGGCTTTGTTTTGCTGTTAATGGGCAAAAATAACGGACAGGTGGGCGAACAAGAAATGGCGGTTTTTACCTTGGTGGCCATTGGCACTATTTTTATTTCTTCTTACTTAATCACTCATAGTGAAAAAATATTTGCCGCCCTGGATCCGCTGTTATCGTTTTTTTCCAAGGATAAAAGAATTCAGTTAGAAGATCAGCCGATCACGCATGATGTTTGGGTTGTGGGCTATCACCGCTTGGGCTGGAAAATTTGCGAGGTTTTACACGAAACAAAAACCAATTTTGGGGTAATTGATTTTAATCCCGAAGTAATTAGCCGGCTTAAACGCAAGGGCTGGCCTGCCTATTTTGGCGACATCGGTGATATGGAATTTTTGAACTCTTTGCCTTTGGGCCAAGCCAAGTTGGTTGTTTCCACGGCTTCTAATGTTGAAGATCAATTAACTTTGATAAAAAATATCCGCATTCATAGCCAAAAAACCTGCATCATTACTGATATTGCCGAAGGTAAATATCGCGATTCTTTATACGAGGCCGGCTCTAATTACGTGATGACACCGCATATTTTAGGCGGTAACTGGCTGGGGCATATTATTAAAACCAAAGGTATAAACAAAAAAATCCTTGAAGGTCTTAAAGCTGATCAAGAACGAGAAATCGTAGCTGGCTTACCGATCCACGATTTATAGAAAGATTGCACGGATTGCGCTATCTCTCAACCCACCACTTCTCCGCCAAAGGCCTCTAAAACCGCTTCTAAACGATTTACTGGATTATCTTTAACTTCCTCTGCTTTGGCTCCAAATTTGCCATCAACTAAGCCGGTTAGTAATAACGTTCGGCCAAAAACCCTTTCAAAAACATTGTGGACGATTTCCAGGTACTTACTTTCTTTTATTCGTTCATAATGGAAATTAAATTGAAAACCCACGGTAATCCTATCTCCTTCAATAGAGATGGGTTGGCCCACCTGCAAAAAAGCGGCTAGAGCATGATTGTATTCCCGCAAGGCCTCAATTACATCGGGCCATTTATTTTTTACTTCATCAATGTTAATTGGATTGCCGGTTTTATTAACCGGTTTTTTTGTTTGGATATTTTCATCCTTTAAGGCGGGAGGAACAACGGGTGGATCCTTTTTTGAAGGTGGTTCCGGGGTAACTTCCTGTTTTGTCGTTACAGGCACAAAATCGGTAATAGCTGCGCTTTTGATAATGGCTACTTCCAAAGGCAGCTGAATAATAGCCGCTTGCTTGATGGATGATAATGCTTCCAAGAAAATTTCCAAAACTTTTACCAAATCAGCTGATGATAAACGAGCGGTTGCTTCCACTATTTTTTTTAACCACTCTTCGCCCGCTTCCCAAACCAAATCATCCCAATGGTTGGTAACTTTGGAAAGCAAAATTTTACGCAAGGTTTCTACGGTAATTTTAGCAAAATGTTCCAAATCCAAACCTTCTTCAAATAATTGATTAACCAAAATTAAGGCCTCTTTGGTTTTGGATGATAACACCAGGGTAATTAATTCCATTACCTTTTGCCAATCATTCTTGGGCATAACCAGCGAAGCGGCTTCTTGATCGATTTCTTTTTCCCCAAGTGATAATACTTGGCCCAAAAGTGAAACCGCATCGCGCAAATAGCCATCCGAGGCGCGGGCGATATTTTCTATTACTTCACCGGTAATATTAACTTCTTCCTGCCTGGCAATACCGGAAAGATGCAAAATAGCGGCTTCATGTGGCACTTTTTTAAAATCAAACCTCTGACAGCGGGAAATAATGGTTTCGGGAATTTTATGGATTTCGGTCGTGGCTAAAATAAAAATAGCGTGAGCGGGGGGCTCTTCTAATGTTTTTAAAAGAGCATTAAAGGCCTCGTTGGTTAACATATGGACTTCATCAATTATGAAGACCTTGTATTTTTCCTTAACCGGCGTGTATTTGGTTTGCTCGCGTAATTCTCTAATTTCGTTAATACCTCGATTGGAGGCAGCATCAATTTCCACCAAATCCAAAGAACGGCCGTCTTGAATTTCTAAACAGCTGGCGCACTGGCAGCAGGGCTCAATGCCGGCGGACAAAACCGTGTCTGCTCCTTGCAGATTTTGGCAATTTAACGATTTGGCTAAAATTCTGGCAATGGTTGTTTTGCCAATCCCGCGCGGGCCAGAAAAAAGATAGGCATGGGCGATTTTGCCGGTTAAAATTTCATTTTGCAAAGTAACCTTAATGTGATTTTGACCGACTACTTCGGCAAACTTTTGCGGACGGTATTTACGATATAATGTTGTTGACATAGCTGATGAATTTTAGCAAAAATGGACAAAAATGGCAAATAAAAAAGCTTTGCTTACAGTCGTCATTGCGAGGAGCGCTAGCGACGAAGCAATCCCGATGTGCATACCAAGTACAGCGGGATTGCCACGCCCCTTCGGGGCTCGCAATGACCGATAATGGCAAAGCTTTTTTTATTTTTTTATCACATTTTCCACCGCGGCCCATTGGCTATCCACGCCCTTAGGCGTTAAAATAACCGCCTCATCCCCTTCTTCTCCCTTAAAATACGTAATACTAGCTAAAATTACCTTAAAAACCTTATCATCGCATAACACGCGGTAATCACCGGATTCATCTTTAATCACTTTACCCACCAACCGCTCCCTATCAACCGGCCCGATCTGCTTGTAAGTAAAATTACCAGCTTCATCGATTATCAGTTTTAAAATATCGCCCTCAACCAACTTTGATTTGGAAATATAATTGGCCGGAACCGAATATTGCTTACCATCCGGACCAATCATCTTTTGCCCGTCAAACACGCCTTCTATCACCCGTGATTCATCGGTTTTAACCATTTCGGCCACCGTCGCGGCTTTGCTTAAATAATCCAAGCCCTGGCCTAAATTTAAACTGCCCCCGTTTAATAAAATTTTACATTTTTGGATTTGAATTTCAATATTTTCCAAAATTTGTTTTAATTCTTCAATATTATTTTCCATATTTTTTATTATTATTTTTGTTATTTTTGAATTGTTTTTATTTTTGTTAACCTACATCAAATTTTTATTTTTCTCATCATCTTAAATATAACAACTGTGCCAAGTTTGTCAATACTGGTAAAGGTAAATCGGCTGAGAATGATTGCTTAGCCGTAAAACTTGCGCCGGCTCTTTATGCGGCAACTTAAAAGCGTACGAAACCAAGCGGGCCCCCGGTTTTAATTCTTTTTCCAATTTCGGTTCCAATTTATTCATTACTTCCGGCAAACCAAAACAATAAATTACATCCGCATCTTTTAAATCTTCAAAAAAATAATTTTTACACAAAACGCGCAACCGCGATCTATTCGAACTGATAAAAAAATTTAATTTAGCCAACCAATAAGGCAATATGGAAATTTCATAACCAATTAATTGCCGAGCTTGGCTTAAGCTGGCTGCACGTTTAAGCCACCGGCCATCGCCGCAACCCAAATCATAAACAATTTCTCCAGGCTTAATTTTAGCCAAAGTAATTGAAGCCAAGGTGGTTTTTTTAAAAGTCGGCACCCAGGGCGCGCCTAAAAAACCGGCCCTAATCATAGAGCCGATAACAATAATAAAAATGATGGTAAAAATTAACGGGAGAATCATTTATTTACTGACCAATCGCATTCTGGCTAAAATTTCTGCTTCTACGGTTGCCCTATCGCGACCATATTTAAGGCGCGAAAGCTGTTTAACTTTTTCTACCATTGCTTTATCACCAGGCAACGGGGCAAACGGGGCAAAATTAAAAGCCCGAGCGTTTTGGCTATCAACCAACAGCTTAACGTAGGCATTAAAACGGGGAATATTGATTAAATCGTATTCGTTAAACACCGGCGCAAACTGCTTGGCCACCAATTCCGCATCATCAGGCCCGATACGAAAAGAGACCATGGTGCCCACATTGCCAAAAACCGAATCTCTAATGGAAGTATCATTGCCTTTTTTTACCAATTGGCCGATGTACTGATGGGCAATAGTTAAACACAGTTTGTATTTTCTGGCTTCGGATAAAATAATGGCAATGGAATCCGTGATAAAATTCTGGAATTCATCAATATACAGATAAAAATTGGTTCGTTCGTTTTCCGGCACATCCACGCGCGAGAGCGCCGACATTAACAATTTGCCTACTACAACCATACCCAGTAAATTAGCGCTTAAATCACCAATTTTGCCTTTAGCCAGTTTAATAAGTAAAACTTTACGGCCATCCATAACTTCCCTAAAATTAAACGAAGATTTCTGTTGGGAAATAATTGGCCTAAGTAAATCCGAAGAAACAAAAGGCGTCAATTTGCTCGTTATGTAAGGCACCATATTGGCGAGTGCTGCTTCACCGCCGGCTTTTTCGGCTTCTTTTTCCCAAAAATCCTTAACCACCGGGTTAACACATTTGGATAATTTATATTTTCTAAAATTGGCATCGGCCAAAACCTTGGGCACTTCCAACAAAGTTGAACCGGATTCGGTATCTTCCATCATTAACAGCATGGCGTTGCGCATATACTGTTCAAACATTGGGCCGCCAGTGGCTTTTAAATCATACAGTTTGTCAAAAATATTTATCATCTCGTTGATGACAAAAGTTTTTTGTTCCGGGTTGGTAAATTCCAACATATTCAAGGCAATCGGCCGCTCAATATCCGAAGGATCGAACAAAATAACATCATCAGCCCGCTCTGGCGGAATATGTTCTATAACAGCATCAACCAAATCGCCGTGCGGATCAATTACGCAAACGCCCTCGCCGTTTTTAATATCCTGAATTATCAGGTTGGCTTGAAGTACGGATTTACCCGTACCGGATTTACCAATGATATACATGTGGCGCTGGCGATCATCGGTTTTAATGCGCACCGGAGTTTTAACTCCGCGATAAGTGTTTTCACCCAATAAAATACCTTCGGTTCCCATATTTAAAGGCGGTGCAGCTTTGCGGGCTTCTAGCCAATAAATATTCGGAGTTTCGGAAGTGGGTAGAGGTAAGTGCCATAAGCTGGCCATTTCTTCGGCATTTAAAATAACATTGTATTTGCGGATAAAAAAACGATGAATAAAATCGGAAACCAAGGTATTGATTCTGACAAATTTGGCTTTTTTAAAACCATTGCCGTATTCATAAACATTAAATTGGGAAAAACCATTTAAAATATTGGCCAAATAACTATTGGCTAAATCTTTGGTAGCCGCCGAAACAACCACTCTGATGTTAACATCCATGCCGGCTTTGCTGGTTTTTTCTTCAATACCTTTAACCGTTTCGCTTTCCATGGGCGATAAGCGATGCGCTGATTCGCTAGCGGTCAAATCATTTTTCTTTTTGGAAATAGAAATAAAAAACTTAAACACTCCACCGATAAAGGCAAAAAGCTTATCAAAAATATTGCCAAAGCCGGCTTTTCTTAAGGCCCCGGTTAATGTTTTGCCCTGTTGCATTTCGCGAGCCACGGTTACGCCCCGCCGATGCCATCTTTTATGCGAAGACCTGGCAACAAATTGAATAGCCGCTTCCCCACCGCCGGAAATATTTGCCAAAGCATTGGTTAAAGAATTAAGCGGATCGCTTTCCATTTTTTTGTAGGTTTTAATCGGAAAAATAAAATCCCTACCAAATCTTAAATATGCTCCGGTAATTACACCTTGGGGCGAAAAAATATTATAATCCTCCACTTCTTCCACTAAAGCATAAGGCCAAGCCGAATGGATTTGCTGGGCCAAGGTTTCCTGCAAATAATCGGGTACGCTTAAATAAAAATAAATCTTGCCTTTGGATAATACAATTTCTGCCGAAAAATGATCTGTTCGGCCAAAAAGCCAATGTAATGGCCCCCGCTGGGCGCGCAGGCCGCCCAAAACCGAAAATAAATTTTCGGCCACGCCGATTTCTTGTTGCAGAGTTTGCGGAGTTTCTTCTTTATCCACTGCACCTTTGGGCTTAAATTTTTCTTTGGGCAATGAAACGATTAATATTTTTTGTGAAAGCCCTGCCGGCAAACGATTATGCCTTTCTAAAAACTTCCTGACAATCAATAAGCCAATCCAAATAATCAAAACAATACCTACGGCAATTAATAAATTTGCCAGCCAGGGATTAATTACAAAAAAATTAACTTGAGGGTTCGGCCCCAAACCGGAATCAATACTAAATTCAATAGCCAATAAATTTACCAGCATGATTATAATTTATCCTTATCCATTTTCTTTTTAAAAGCCAAAATCCGATCGGCTTTAATTTTGGCTTCTTGTTCCAAAAAAAACTTATTTAAGCCCGGAATAATTTTAAGCCAATCCAAGATAAGGCGGAAAATCTCTTTAACTTTAACCTTGGCTGATTTAAGAAGAAGCGCTATCTTGGAGGCAGTTTCTTCTCCAACTTCTCTGAATTGCAATTGTTTTTCCGGAGTAAGTTTTAAATATTCTTGTTCCAACCCTTCGGCTAAAATGCCTTCTACCTGATAAAAAACCGGTGTTTTTACGGCGGGTGTAATATCGTTAACTGATGGCAAGCTTTGAATAGCCGGATTGGTAAATTCGGATTTTTCCTGAACTTCGGTTGGCTTTTCTAACTGATTTGCCGGTAATTCCACCGCCTGTTCCACAGTTTTTTCTACCTCAACTGTTTTTTTGCTTTCTGCTTGGCGATTAGGCAGATCTTTAAGTCCGGCTAAAAAACTTTCAATTTTTTTATTAATTTGTTCCGGTTGCATAGATTATATTATACCATAAAATTGAAAAAACAAAAAGATTCAATGGCAATGTTTTTACAAATGGCGGTTTTTAAAGCAGTCGCCGGGAATATTATAGATTTAACGTCGACGATACTCCTAACGGTTATATTAAGCAAAATGGTGATTATAATCATCATCATTAGATAAAAAAACTCCGCACTACTTTATTATAAGATTATGCGGAGAATGAGTTATTAAAAATCAAGGTCTTGATTCAAACCTTCGTGCGGTTATAGCAAGTGCTTCATACTGCTTCCCACCCCAAAGGTTTTTCCAGATTCTCAATCCTTCTTTGTCGAAGAAGCCGACATAGACAAAATTTCCATTTGAATCTACTGAACTGGTTCCTATGGAAAAAGAGGAAAGCAGATAAATTCCTCTAACAGCACGGTTATAATAATAACTAAAGTTATTACAGCTTTTCGAGATAGCATTTTAATCCCTCTTATAAGTTAGAACCTCGAGTTTATTACCTTTGAGAGTAAACTCAATGGTAATATCGGCGATAGGGTTCCAATATTGCGCTATCTTTGGAGGGTCCTCCTTGGTTATTATTCGACGACCGAATCTGTCGGTATACCCACTTGTTCTTCTCCCCTCGTATGTTTGTTCTACCTGGCGAACATTCCAGGCGCTATACTTCGCTAGATATCCTTTTTTGGTTTTGGAAAAAATGATATCTATGAAAAACAGCCCATCTCTTTTAAAAGCGTATTCAAGGAGAGATTTAATTTTCTCGAACCCCTTTGGGTCCTTTTCATAAGGAGTAATGAGAATAGCTTTAATTATCTCATCAACCTCCTTGGAAAAGGTTTTAAAATTTTCCTGCTGATTTAATTCTTGAGAAAATTTTGGAAAACCTTGATTTTCCGCGAAGGCCCTGCCAAGCTCGTAATATTTACCCAGCTCAATTCGCTCCATAATGTCTTGGAGCGGTTCCCCTTTTGAACCAAGCGGATTTTGCGCGAATGCTTGGCACGCAATAATGGCTACTGCGATTATTGAGACGAACACTTTCATGACGAACTCCTTTGTGTTGTGGAAATATTTGATGGTTTAGTTATGGCCCTAAAATTGCCTAAATATGCCTCTTTAGGCCCATAACTATCATTTTTTGATTGTAATTTACAAAGAACTATTCATTAAGAAAAAATATAAGCTTTTTAAATAATATTATCAGATGATGACGGCGCAAGTTAAACGGACATCGGGGTCTTGAGTAATTAATTTATTTATTTTTACTGGCTGAACACCACAATTTCTTGATTCTTGGAAAAATACCTAATGGTGTAAGATAAGCCATCACCGCTCCAATACGATAATCCACTAACCTCACTTAGGTCAATAGATAGATCGCCCAAGGCCTCAACTAAAGCATTTTGGCTGGCCAACCCATCTGTTTTAACAATAGGATAGCTTTTGCGGGCAACGTAATACTCGGCTAGCTTTTTTTGCAAAGATTCAACCTCAACTCTGCGATAATCGCCTTCTTTAATAGCTACTGACTTTTCGTGGTCTATATTAGCCATTACACCGGTTGATATTAAACCGATTGTGGCTAAGATTAGCGGAATTACTACTACAGCAAAACCTTTTTGATTAGTCATAATATTACATTTAAGTAACCCGCCTATTATACTCCTTTTGGGCATTTTGTCAAGCTATAATTTGCCAACAAAAAAAGACGGATAATCCGTCTTTTTTTAATATGTATTTAATCTTTTTATTATGCCGCCAGAGCCAAAGTTGACGTTTCTTTGTTTAAAGGTAAAACATCTATATTTTTGGCGAAATCCTGGTTATACTTAAAGTAACTGTCTAAATCTATTTCCTTGGTAACGTAACCTAGCCGCAACGAACCATCTGTTTCCAATTTTGGTTGAACTTGATTGCCTTGGCTATCAAAAAACTTTACATTTTGTGCCAGCCATTTATCATAAAGCTTAGAGCCATCCGACTGGCGATCAGTGATGTGATTTTTATAAGCAGCTTTAAATTCTTCCACAATTTGCCTGCCCTGATATTTATGGCCTTCTATTTCCAATGTTAACTGATGCAAGGGCACCGGCTCTTGACCGCCTTCTGGCATTAAAGAAGCGGTTGAGGCATGGAACATGATAAATTGCTTATCAGGTGTAACGGTTAAAATAGCACCGTGGCCTTCAGGGCCATAAGTGGCCGCTCCGCCGGATTCCATGTTAATTAAATATTCTCCCGGCTCTAGATTTTCTTTAACTGTTTGCCAGGAAGCGTTATTATATTTTAATTGCTGTTCACGCAAGAAAACCGAAAACTTTAATTCTTCCGGTTTGCCGGCATGGACGCTTAAAAACCGATTATAATCATCTAAAACAGGATACTCTCCCTTATTTTCCTTAGCCGCTTGCCTAACCAAAGTCATGCAATCAAATCCATCCTTGCCAACACTGTACGGCTTACCCACTTCATCCATCAAACTATTGGCAATCTTATAACTTTCCGGCAAAATTGCGCTAATTGGTCCACCGGCCATAATTGATTCAATCTTTGCCCTATTAAAAACCTCATGTCCGAATTTTTTTTCTAAACTGTTTAATTCTTTTAAAATTTCCGCTTTAACTGCTTCGGCCTGGGCCTTATAACCGCCTTTAATTAAAGATTGATAAACATCAATATCTTGCATTAAATCTTTACCTTGTTCACGAGCATCGGTAATACTACCAATTAATTTATCGCTCTTGCCAGCTAAAATGCTCCGATAGCCTTCCTTTAAAATTTCATCTCCGGTAATATTTCCGGTTCGCTGATGCAATATTTCCACTCCGATAACGCCCGAGCCCCGATTGCCATATCTAAAAGTTACCTTGGAAGAACCTGGTAAATCTGGATTGTGGGAAGTAAAAACAAAATCCCGACCTTCATTGCTGATTTGTATGCCCGCAACCTCATTATTAACATCATTGGGCTTTAATTCCTGCAACGGGGCTTGAGCCGCTAATTTTGGGTCAGCACCCGATGTAGGCGCAACCTCTGCCTCATTAACACTGGTTGATCCGGTAACAGGAGCATTGGCGGGATTGGCGATTATCTCTTGAATTGGCGGTTTTTCGCCACGCAAATAATAAGGGATGTTTTCAAGCTCTTGATTAGTCAAAGTTCCGATATGCACTTCTTGGCCATTTTGATCAAGAATGGAAAAATTATTTTGTTTTAGATTAAGTTTAATTACAAAATTATTAAAGTTATTTTTATCTAAAATCATTCCTCTTTCCCAAGAAACCCATTTTTTTACCTTAAAAACAAGTTCGCTAGATAAACCACGAGTAAAATAAACTTCTTTAACATCAAAGTTTTTACCATACCATGATTTTTCAGATTCAAAACTTTCACCAAACAACAACTCGGTTGCCTTGGCCATTTGATCATCAGACATACTTGATAAACCATCTCTGTACTGCGCTAAGCCGGCAATAACAACATCTTTTTCAAAACTTAAATTTTTGGTGTAAGAAGTAGCTTCAAAAGCCCTGGCAAGGCCTTCATTAATTTTAGTGCCAAATTCATAATTCAAACTATTGGCAATGGGCATAAATTCCGCCACCTGCGCGCGCTCGGCTTGAATATGGTAATCTTTAAACAAGGCCTCGGTCATGCGGTTTAAATTTTGGCTGGCACGGCTAATGCCACCGGCTAATTCCGCCAATTCCGGCTGTTCAAATTCTTTTGGTAAAGCAATGGTATAATAGGGTTTATTGCCTTTAACCGCTACGCCCACCATATCTGCCACGCCATCGTCATTACTATCCTGATAAACCAATTCATCGGCCTTATTAACAAGTTCGCCAACTTTGTTGGCCTGCGCTTGAACTGCCTCAACAATCAATTTATTTTGAGCTTCAATACTGCTAGCGTCTACCACTTTTTCTACTGGCGGATTAACCGTGTTTTGGACTGGTAATTCCGGGCTTGCTTTAACATCCGATGGCACTTCTTTAATCAATGGAAAACCCTTGATATCCCCATGATCCAAACCATCGGGTTTTAAATAAAAAACCTGTTCCGGCTGACCATCGCCGATATTATCAACGGTAATTTTTAAATTATTACCTTCTGCCAAAAATTCTATATTATTAACCGTGCCATCAATCACATACTGTTTGCCCCCGGCTTCAATTATATTTCCATCTTTAAGAACATAACCCCTCTCAGTCATAAATTGACTGACTTTGGAACTTAAGCTGCTGGCGGTTAAAGGAGTTTCCGGGGAAATAATAATCGTCGATAGTTCCTCCGGCATATGCTTTAAATCATAACCGACATTGGCAATTTGAAAATCCGTTAACTCAAAACCGTCTTTTTGTATATCAGGAATAAATAATTTATTCTGTATGGTATGGAAAAGTACATCGTGAGGTGCGCTGCCCTTAAAAGACAGGCCTACAAAAGTTATCTGATTCGTGCCATCAAAAAATTTAATATCAGAAGCGGAAAAATCATTATTCGCAAACAAGTCTCGAGCAAACATAGTTGCCTCGTCTTTACTAAAAGTTTCATGTTGCTTCATGGCCAAAATGCCAAGCCACAACTCATGTTTATAAGACAAAGATAAGCGCTCGGTTAAAGCAAGAGCTTCTTTAACTGAAAGATATGAGGCATCATTAACTTTTAAAAAGGCCTCGGAAGTCAATCGCAATTGCTGTTGATCTTTAGCTGCTTCTAAAATTTCCTTTATCTCCCCCATTGCCCATCCTCGATCCATCATTTTAGTGGCAATATCAAATTTTGCCAAAGAATAAACATTTTCCAATTTAAGCAAATCCAGATTTTCCTTACCCAATTTGCCAACAAAATTATCAACCAAGGCAAAATCCGGTTTGGTTTCAAATAATTGGGTGGTATTACTACCTTGCCCGTAAACTTTGTAAAACTTGGCCGCTTCCAAACGATCGCCCGTTAAATGAGTGGCTAATTGGTTTAAATTATCGCTAGTTGTTCGCGCCTGAGAAACAAGCTCTATGGCTTTATCATGGCTTAATTTTTCATCAAATTCTATTGTTTGATAAGCCAAGTTTGATTCATCTCTAATTTCTAAATGATCAGGTATATTATCGCTATCAGCATCAATTAAATGCAAAGTATCACCATTGGGCAATTTAACATCCAGCCCATCCCATGGCCCAATTAAGCCCGTTTCTGTTGACGGAGGGTTAATGTGTTCGGCGGGAGTAACGGGATCGACTTCTGGAGTCACAATTACCCCGCCGGCGGTTCTTATACTTAACGCTTCATCCAACTTGGCCTTGGATGCGCCGTGTAATTCCTCATGCGCATCCCAATATTCGCGCGCTGCCTTGGCTTCATTGTAATTTAACTGTTCATGCAAACCGCCTTCGGCTTTATCCAAATTAAATTCATTTTTAACTTCTTCCGGAATTTCATTTAATTTAAATTCTTTGCTGATTTGATCATAACGACCGGTTAAGCTTTCACCCGCCTCAACTTTAACTTCAGATGTTTTATATACAATAATTTCGCCCGACTTGGTTTCAATTACTGTATCACCTTCGTGCACCAAATTGGCATCAAAATCCTTAATTTCGGAACCACCAATGGTAATCACGGTAACTTTGGCATCCGGCGCCATGGCCTTATCCAGGGCTTCGGAAACACTTCCTTTGGCTGAAACAGTTCCACCGGCCATATAATCCTGATCAGCTGGCAAATGATCTTTAAAAGCCGGGATTTTTTCCAAATCAGCCAGCATATGAAATTTATGAGTCAATGGAACAGTTGGAGTTATTGCATCTACGGAAGGTTCTATTGGATCTTTTTCAGTTACTACTGACGAATCAATAACTTCCGTAATTCTTGAACCGGCCGGTAAATCAGGAGGTAATTCTAAATCCGCTTGATCTATTGATGGTAACTCAAGATTAGTTGTATCAGTAGATGGTAATTCCAAATCAACTTGATTTGTATCAGGTAAAGCAACAGCGTTATGCGCAACAGATGTATCTGCAGGCAAAGATAGGTCTTTTAAGGGTTCATCAGTTAATTCGCTAGCAGTAGAATCAACCATCGCCGCATCACCTTCGGCTACGGTTTGATTAATACTAGCCACATCAGCAGAAATGTCCTGATGAAATAGCCAATCCCTAACAACCGCACCGGCGCTGGCAAAGGCCGCGCCATAAAAAGCGCCCCATAACATTTTCTTGGTAACATACCTATCCCTAGCCTTATAAATTTTACCCTCGCGATAACTTAAAAATTTTTCCAATCTTTTGGTAATTTCATTTTCAGAAGCAAAGCCTCCGGCTAAAGTTTCTCCGAAATTCAAAACATCAATCAATTCCTGCTGATTTATTAACCTCTCTCCGGCTTCACCAAAATTAACCAAGCCCTTATCCAATTTATCCTTAGTATATTCTAAACGTGCTCGCAAAGAATCTAAAACTTTTTGTATTTTTTGCTGAATTTCCGGATCATCATCCGAGAAAAAATCATCAATCTCATTAAATTCAATAATCAATTTATCCAATTTGGCAGTTAAACCCTCGGCCTTAACAAAATTTTTATCAGCCGATAAAAGCTTGGCACGCTCTGTTTCCAATTTATCTCTTTCTTGCTCTAATTCTTTTCTTACACCAAATGGCATTATGTACTTATACACTTTGCCATCCCTAATAGTAAAATCCTTATTTGTTTCTAAACTTCTTGTTAGCTCGCCTTTTAGCTTGGCTAAATCAATTTTTTCATTATCTGACAATTTATCTGATTGCTGTTTTTTATTTAAGAAGATTATTTTGCTTATAATTTCATTTTGCTGTTGCAAATTATCTTTAATATTGCCAACTTCCGTTACCTCTCCCTGCCTATAAATTGATGAATCCAAAGATCTTATTTTGGTTAATAACTCACTGGCTTTTTTATCATTAGTACTTTGGGCCAAACCTCTTCTGGTTTCAACATCTTTTTCTTCTAAACCCGCTTGAGCCCTTTTTCTGCCCAACCAGCCACCCATAACCGCAGCAACCACAGGCGCGCCAATCACTCCCCAGGCACCTATTGCAGCTGTTCTGGCAATAAAACCGGCAGCAAAATAACCGCCTCTTTCTTGAACCGTGCTGATTAAAGCCGAGCGCCAAATTTTATCCGAACCAATCCGGCCAAGCTCCTTTTCCACTTCCGGATTGGTATTTAAAAATTGCTGAAGCCGTAATTTATTTTCAATTTGAACTAATTCCAAAAGAGCTTCACTGTCAGCATGAGCGCGTTTAAATGATTCATCATTAACCAAAAATCGCTTGTAAACTGCGTAATTATCTCTTGCTTCACTGTACTGTTTCTGTTGTTTTTTTGTGGCAGTTGGTAAAGACCATTCATACGGCAGACGACTTAACTCGTTAATGGCTTTATTAAACCCAATTAAAACATTTTGCCCATCTTTATCAATACCTTCCCAAGCACTTAGATAGCCCACTTCCAAACGGCCTTTTTCATCTTGGGCAATTTCCAATTGCGCGGTTTGCTTGACCAAATCCGCTAAAAGTTTTTTATGTTGTTCAAAATCGGCAGAAAATACTTTTTTAGCGCCGGCTGTTTCGGTTTTAGCAACGTAATACTGTTTAAATAGATTTTTCCAAAGCTTACCCGCCAAATTACTTTGACCAAGTTCTTGCTTATATTCCGCCTTACCCTGATCTTGCGCCCTACCCAACATTATTTGCTTAAAATTTTCCAGCAAAAAGGCCTGCTGTTCTGGCGTTAACTCGGCAAAACCTTCCACAGAACTAAGTTGTTCGGGTGAAATATTAAATTTGGCAAAATCATTAACTATGAATTGGGCAATTTCTGGAGATAATTTTTTGGGCTCAGACGAATCCTGCGCTTTAATCGGTTTTGAAGATTCTGGTAATTTATCCGGAACAGTGGTTTTTACAATTGACTCCATTTGAAGCCGTTTTTTTAATTCTTCAAGCAAAACTTTTGGTTTGGCCGTATCAATCAGAGCTTCTTTAATGCCATAAGCCCTAAATACATCTTCGTCAGAAAGATTAATACTTGCCGGAATTACACCGGCTTCAAAATTCTTCAGCATTTCCTGTGCTCTTGTTTGAATAGCAGAATCAATAACTTTTTCCTTTGGTTTTATAGGTTTAGTGACGGGAATTTCCTCAACATCAATGACTTCAGAATCTTTAATTTTTGGTTCAGCAGAAACAACCGGCTCATTAGGGTCAATTTCTTTTACTTCGGCTAATTTTCTGGATGGCCTTTTGTAAAGCCCGCCCCAATCCAAGGACTCTTCCTTATCCTCATTACCTGTTTCAGCCAGTTCTGGTAATTTTTTGGATGATCTATCTAAACTTGCCCAATCCAATGGTTTGCCTTCAATATCAACGGTTTCGGACACTTTTGGTAATGCTTCAATATCTTTAGGTGGTGATTCTGGCACAATAGCATCTTGACCTACATCAGCTAATGGAGTAATCTCTGGTGCTGTCTTTTTTAAGTTTACTTCGGTTTGTGCGCCAACGGGTTTAACTAATTCTTTTTCACGCCTTTTATATAATGACCCCGGCGCGGGCCTGGATCCTTTCCTTAATAGCTTTGTATACATACTTTTTTCTAACCTGTACAAATCCCCTTCGCCAAGTGGCGTAAATATACCCGGCCTAACTTGCTCAAAACCAGTGTGCACCTCCTCCGTTCCTCCCAACCCGTCTGCAAATTGAACTAATACTGCAAGACCAGCCGAGCTAAACCGTTCGGCCTGAAAAGGCACTAATACTAAATTACCATTATCTCTTTCAAAGCCCACAAACGATCCGTCCGATCTCTTTACAAACTTATATTTACGATATGACATATTGGTTAATATGGCCTCCATATTAACCATTTCATAGAAATCAGAATCCAACCCTGCCTCTGCTAGCATTTTTTTTAAAGTTCCCCACTTTTTATCGCCAATTCTAGACCATTCGTTAACAACATCAACAAGCGTTTTTTCCTTTTGTTCGTCAAAAGTCAATTCACTTTCTATTGAATTTTCTGGTGTTTTAGGAGCTTCCGGAACCTTAACCGAATTAATAGGTTCTTTGATCGTTTGATCGGGATCCTTAAAACGATTTTTAAAATCTCTAAGCAAATCTTCCGCTTTACCATTTTGTATCTCTTCTTCACCAAATTCATAGGCCTTAAATACCGCAACTCCACGAGGAGTTAATTCTCTTTTTGAATTATTCAAACAAACTAATGGAGAATACGCCATTATTGATTCCAAATCATTCTTAATAATACTTTTTGCGTCTGCTTGAATTTTAGGATCAATTTCTGGAGATTTTGGTATTTTGGGCGCTTCAACAACTGGCGTAACCACTGGTTTTGACTCATTCCTATTCTTCCAAATGGCTTCTTCATCTTCAGTGAGCGGTAATTCATGTGCAATCTTTTTTATAATACTAAAAGGAGTAGGTTTTTTGAGCTCCCTATTTCCTTCTGATGATTTATCTATATTCATATTATATCAAATTATATCAAATAAAAGCGAATTTACTTTAATCTTATCTTCTAAAATTTAAATTTAATTCCTAATTCACTAATAGATTTTTCAATCTCTTCAAACATTTGATGCGCTAATTCTACTTTTTGACTAAAAACATTACCAGATTGTTCCAAATCATCTTGGCCTTTTTTAAATTCTTTACCTAATTCTAAGGCCCGTGCCTGCAAGTAATCCACCAATTCATTCAAATCCTTAAATTTATTAAATAGATCCGCGGTTTTCTGTTCTTTAGATAAGCCCTTGGTTTGTTCTAACAGCCAAGAATATTGATCATCCAAAAAATTAAACGGTTTGATTATCGTTTCGTTATACCATTTTGTAGGATTAAATTTTTCTTGCTCCAGCCCTTTAGACGTGCTAACAAGAGATTCTTGGTCAGGATTTTCGGTTTGTTGCTTTTTAGCCGCCTCAACTAAAAGATCTTTTAAATCGTCTTGTGGGATGGTAGGTTCGCCCTTTCCTTTCGTATTACCAAATTTTTCTTGCAAAGCATCAACATCAACTGAAGTTAATGGTGTTTTAGGACCTGTTGATGGTTTAATAATTCTTGGTTCACTGGCTTGTTTCGGATCTTCAGCTTCAACAGACTTGCCATCGGGCTGATGTCTTTGAATTTCCGGATCTGTTACTGGCACTTGAGCTACTTCTTCCGCTTGGTTATCCAGCATCCTTTCTAGCTCTAAAATTTTATTTTGGGCTGGATGAAACACCTCCTCTATCATTGAGTCAGTCAAATCATTAAAGATTTTTGAATCAAAAACGCCTTGTTTAAGTTGATCTTGATAATGATCTTCAACATGATTTTTAATTACTTGTAAACGTTCTGCTAATCCATCATAAAAACTTTGAATTTCACCTATCTTTTCCGGCGGTAAAGATGAAATTAAAGTTTTAAATTTGACCAATGAATCAGAGACTATTGGAACTATATTCGTTTTAAAATCTTGAACCATTCCTTCTATATCCTCTTGAACTTCTACTGTTGTTGGTAAAACCTGTTCCACCCCAGGAATAGCACTTACTTTTGCATCAGCCACTAATGTTTTCTTTTCAGCTATTGGTTCGCTAACCGTTAAAATTTCGGTCGGTTCTGATAGCGGCTTAACCAACTCACCCCTTAATTGTTCAGCATGGTCTTTGGTTATTGCATCGCTTTGCAATTCCCTATCGATAGAATCACTAATAAGAGCCGCTGAAACTCTTTTTAATAATTTTCGTTTTTCTCCTTCTGATTGTTGACTGATTAATTCATCGTGTAGTAATTCATCCGCCTGCTCTTTAGATATTTTACCTTTTTCAAGGAGTTCATTGATTTTATCAGTTACCACCGAAGGTTCAGGTTGGACCAAACTAGCATCATTTGGTTTAATGACTTTTTCTTCAATAACAACCCCCAGCTTTGATGGATCAGTCACCAATGTTTCATCAATTTGTGAAGCAAGTTGGTCTAATCTGCGGTCAGCATCAGCTTGATCCACCACTTGAGCTGGCTTTAGCGCCGCTTCAGCGGGTTGAATGTTTGCTTTTGGTCCTATTGCTTGATCTATTTCTTCAAATATTGTCCGAGCCCTTGCGTCATCTTCACTAATATTATTTGGTTCGCTAACCGTTAAAACTTGGTCTTTATTTTTGTTTTGAGGAATTAATACCGGCTCTAAAACAAGTTCATTAGGTGGTTCTGCTATTGATTCTGGTTGTAAAATTTGACTATCAATCTGCACAACCGGCTCAACTGTTTTAAACTTTATAGGCGCTTCAGTTTTTTCCTGTAAATAATTCCGCAAATCCTTTAAGAATGTCTCAAAACCGCTAAGATATTCTCGATCCAACATCTTTTGATCATACTCCTTCTTGAAAATAGCTGCCGAAAGGTTGTTCTTCATTAAATTAAATTTTTCAATCAGCAATTTTTCGGTATTATTGTTATCATCATTAATAAGTTGATTAATAAATTCTTGAATTTGGATAATAACTGATTTTAGTTCTGGGCTCTGTTTTGCATCTAAAACTTCAGGTAAACTTTGTTGCAAATCATCTAGTAAATCCTCAAATCTCGAAATTCTAAATTCAGCTAATGTGTCCGGATCCTCGGTCCAAACTTTTTCAAGTTTATTATAACTTTCTTGCAAATACTGAAATTCATGAATCTGTTTTTTCTTGGCAGGATTATCATCATGGACCTGTGGAATCAGTAATTGAATTTGATCAATAACTGATTTAAGATGGACGCTTGGTTTTTCAGTTTGAACTTCAGCGCCTTTTTCAACCGGCTTGGATTCTTTAATCTGCTTTAGTATTGCTTTACTCTCTTCATTATAATATTCTTCAAACTTTTGCATTAAATTACGCAAACAGCCGATAAACGATTGAAAGGTTTCGGGGTTTGAAGGATTTTCTACCAACTCTTTGGCACGAATGTATATAGCACCATAATCAATATTAAATTCTGACGAAGGTAAAGCATGACCTATACAATCCTTACCGATTTCAAAATTTTTAAATGCCTCGTTAACATCATCGTCATTCTGATTTTTTAAAATCGCGTCAATAATCTCATTAACCTCCTGAGTCATTTCATCATGCCAAAACATTCTTTCTTCAAATTGATAATCTTTCCAATCATTTCTTATTTCAAATGATTCTTTTCTATTGAATTCTAATAAGTCGGCAAAATCATTAGGAACAGCCACTTGTTCATTTGTATTGGTTGAATTAACCTGATCATTTGGTGGGATTTGATCAATTATTGGTTCGGCCATATATTTATTTAGCTAATTAACTGCCTTTATTTTACTCCACTTTAAGCAACTTATCAAACAAAATTTGATATTTATTTAACAAATAAACGTACCATAATAGTAGAATACTGTCAATATTTGTAAAACCATATCTGTGGATAACAAAAAACGGGGTTAAAGCCCGTTTTATAAATACATCTGTGAAATCCGTGATAATCCGTGTAATCTTATTTTATAACCCTTCGCGTTGTAGTTTTTCCAAAAGATCCTTTTGGCTGGAAGATAAATGCTTTGGCACAACCACCTTAACCTTTACATATAAATTACCTGTGCCATGCTTTTGTAAATGAGGCAGGCCTTTACCTTTGATAATAAATTCCTGGCCTGGGCTTGTGCCAGCAGGAATTTTTAATTTAACTTCACCATCAAAGGTCTTAACCATAATTTTATCACCCAACACTGCTTGAGAAAAACTTATTGATTCATCAAGATGCAAATCATCGCCGTTTCTGCCAAAACGCGCATCAGGCAAAACTTTCACATTTACAAATAAATCACCGGATCTAGTACCTTTGGGGCCTGCTTGCCCCTGACCTGACATTTTTAAAGTTTGCCCGGTATTAATACCGGCCGGAATATTTATTTTTAGCGAAACGCGTTCTTTAACAACACCCTGCCCTTGGCAAGTGCTGCACTTTTTTTCGGGAATTTTGCCTTCGCCTTGGCAATTAGGGCAAACCGTAACTGTTCTAAAAGCCCCAAAAAATGTTTGCTGATTAGCGGTTACCTGGCCCGATCCGTTACAGGTTTTACAAGTATTTACTTTGGCACCTGGCTCTACTCCGGTTGAAGAACAGTGCAAGCAAGGCGCATCTTTATTAATATCAAAAAGCTTTTCTACTCCAAAATAGGCGTTTTCTAAAGTAATTGTTACATTAATTTCCAAATCAGCGCCATGAGTCGGCCTGCCGGAACTTCTGGAGGAACGCTGATGAGAACCTCCGCCAAAAAAATCTCCGAAAATATCGCCTAAATCTGAAAAATCAAAATTAGCGTTACTGTATTGCTGGCCACCGCCCTGGCGCGCAAAATCGGACCAGTTAAAACCACCCTGACCAGCTCCGCCGCCTCCGCCAAAACCAGAAAAATCGCTGGAACCAAACTGGTCATAGCGTTGTTTTTTTTCGGCATTGCCTAAAACCTGATAGGCCTCATTGATTTCCTTAAACTTGGCTTCGTTACCGCCGCCTTTATCAGGATGATGTTCGTGGGCCTTTTTACGAAAGGCCTTTTTAATTTCATCCTGGGTAGCGTTTTTATTTACGCCTAAGGTCTGATAATAATCTTTAGACATTTATTATAAGCAACGGATAAAGATCCGTCTCAATTTTATTAAAGCGAGCTAGGGCAAGAAAAATTTACCCGCTTTCACGAGTAACCGAGTGTCCCGCGGGTAAATTTTTGCTTGACCGAGCTTGCGTCAAAATTATTTCTTAACTTCCTCGTAATCAGCTTCAACCGGACCTTCTTTTTTGGGTTCTTCCGGGCTAGCTTGCTCTGTTGAACCAGCTTCTGCTTGACCCTCGGTTGCACCGGCTTGACCATTAGCACCGGCTCCGGCTTGTTGATTAGCGGCATACATTGCTTGGCCCATTTTTTGAGCGGATTGATTCATATCTTCCAAGGCCTTTTTAATCTCTTCAACATCGGTGCCATCCTTAACTTTCCTTAATGCTTCCATTTTTTCCTCTACTTCTTTCTTAACTTCAGCTGGAACTTTATCGCCCGATTCTTTTAAGAATTTTTCGGTTTGGAAAATAACCGATTCGGCGTTATTTTTGCTATCCACCATTTCTCTTTTCTTTTTATCTTCATCAGCATGCAATTCGGCTTCTTTTTTCATTTTTTCCACCTCATCTTTGGATAAGCCGGAAGAAGCAGTGATAGTAATTGATTGCTCGGTATTGGTGGCTTTATCCTTGGCTTTAACATTTAATATGCCGTTGGCGTCCAAATCAAAAGTTACTTCCACTTGAGGAATGCCCCGAGGAGCCGGCGGAATGCCTGATAAAATAAATCTGCCTAAAGTTTTATTATCTTCGGCCATTTGCCTTTCACCTTGCAACACATGAATTTCTACGCTGGTTTGGCCATCGGAAGCAGTAGAAAAAATTTGGCTTTTTCCGGCTGGAATTGTGGTATTTCTTTCAATTAAAGGAGTCATTACTCCACCCATGGTTTCTATGCCTAAAGTTAACGGGGTAACATCCAACAGTAACACATCTTTAATATCACCCTGTAATACACCGGCTTGAACAGCAGCGCCTAAAGCCACAACTTCATCCGGGTTAACCGTTACGTTGGGTTTTTTACCGAAAAATTCTTCTACCTTTTTTAACACCAAAGGCATTCTGGTCATGCCGCCAACCATAACCACTTCATTAATTTCTTCTTTTTTATAACCGGAATCCTTAATGGCTTTTTCTACAGCAACAAAGGTTTTATCAACCAAATCCATAACCAATTCTTCCATTTTGGCCCTGGTTAATTTCATCACCAAGTGTTTGGGGCCGGATGAATCGGTAGTAATAAAGGGCTGGTTGATTTCGGTTTCCGCTGATGTGGAAAGTTCAATCTTGGCTTTTTCGGCCGCTTCTTTAACCCGTTGCATAGCCATGGGGTCGCCGGCTAAATCCAAACCCTGATCTTTTTTAAATTCGGTAATAATCCAATTGATTAATCTTTGGTCAAAATCATCGCCGCCAAGATGCGTATCGCCATTGGTTGATTTAACTTCCACGGTATCGCTAGATACTTCCAAAATAGAAATATCAAAAGTTCCGCCGCCCAAATCATAAACAGCGATTTTTTGGTCTTTTTTCTTATCAAAACCGTATGCTAAGGCGGCTGCTGTGGGCTCATTAATAATGCGCCTAACCTTAAAACCGGCGATTTCTCCGGCATCTTTGGTTGCTTGGCGCTGAGAATCGTCAAAATAAGCCGGTACGGTAATTATGGCTTCTTCAATTTTTTCACCCAGCTTTTCTTCGGCATCGGCTTTTAGCTTGGATAAAATCATAGCCGAAATTTCCTGCGGAGAATAATCCTTATCGCCCATCTTGATTTTAACACCTTCGCCCGATTTAACGATTTTAAAAGGCATGGTTTTTAAATCCCTTTGCACTTCTTCATCTTCAAACCTTCGGCCGATAAGACGTTTAATGGAAAACAAAGTATTAGCCGGATTGGTTACAGCTTGCCTTTTGGCAAGCATACCCACCAAGCGTTCGCCGGTTTTGGACATGGCAAGCATGGAGGGCGTAGTGCGGTTGCCTTCTTTATTTTCTAAAATCTTGGGCTGTCCGCCTTCCATAACCGCCATGGCGGAATTGGTTGTTCCAAGATCAATACCTAATATTTTTGACATAATTTTTTTGAATTATTAATTTTTCAATTTTAATTATTTTAATTATTTCTTATTTTTTCCATAAACATACCCGAATCTTCCAGATTAATCATTTCGTGAAAAGCCAACACCTGATCTCCGGCTACCGGTATGGTGGAACCGTAAGATAACACTTCGGTGTTGTTTAAATCCGTTAAAATGGCATTGCCCACCAAACCATGGGGCAAAGTTAACACCCGCACGATAATACTGGAAGCGCAAAACCCGCAGGACATGTAGGCCAAAAATCCTTGATCCGCTTCGGTTAAAATCTCTATTCGCCCGCCCGAATAATCGTGGTTGCACACCGGGCACTTTTGAATAAGTTTTAAGCTGAATTGTCCTCGCTGGTCTGGGTTCATAGAGCTTTAGTTGCCAAGGCAAAATAATCTTGCCTTTATCAGCCGCATTATTATTTAATCTCAATTTTTACATTTTTTGCTTTAAGCTGTTCCTGTTTTGGCACGGTAATCTTTAAAATGCCGTCTTGATATTCGGCTTTAGCCAAATCGCCATTAACCCCCACCGGTAAAGCCACGCTGCGGTGAAAAGATCCGGAACGGATTTCTTTGCGATAGTAATTTTTGTCGTCAATTTCGCTTTTCTTTTCGGCTTTGCCTTCTATGGTTAAAACATCGTTTTCAATAACAATATTTACGTCATTGGGCTTAATACCGGCTAAAGGCGCCTCCACAATCACGTTATTGTTATCCTGATAAATATCCAAACTCGGTACAAAGGCATTACTTGATAAAGCCGGAACCCCGCTGAACATTTTATCCATGTCCTCAAAGGGTTCCCAAAATGGCGTCCATTTTATAAGAGTCATATATTTACTCCTCCATTTCGGGCTGGCCGTTATTAATCTGGCCGCCCTGGTTAATAATAGTTGATTTATTTTCCGCCACAATTACTTGGGCGGGATAAATTACTTTATCTTTTAATTTATAACCGGTTTTGACTTCTTTTATAATTCTATGATCCGGCTCTTCTGATTCTTGGCTGCCTACGGATTCATGATATTCCGGATTAAATGTTTCTCCTGTGGTAGCAATTTCTTCAACTTCCAAATTGCGCAAAACATCGCCAAATCCCTTATTAATGTGCATTACTCCCTGCACCCAATCAAGCTTTTTCATCTCTTCCGGAATATGAGTTAAAGCCATTTTAAAATAATCGTATAACGGTAAAATTTCGATTAAAATCCCAGCTTTGGTAAAATCAGCGGTTTCTCTAACTTTGCTAGCCAGTTCTTTTTGCAGATTTTCGTAATCTGCCCGTGCCCTTTGCCAACCGGATAGATATTCGGCGCATTTGGCTTGTAACTCGGCTATTTGATTGTCGTCATTTTCTTGATTAGGCATAATTCCTAATAAAATTCATTAATCCTAAATTTTTTTCATAATCCATTCTCATTGGCCCTAAAATACCCATAATGCCACTTTTGTTTTTAAACTGCCAAGGGGCAAACACCACGCTACAATGGTTGGAAAAAGGATTTTTAGAACCGATTAAAACCCTGGTGCAATCGATTGAAGCAAAAATTTCGCCCATTGCCTGATCCAAATGGTCTATCACCAAGCTGATATCGTAAACCAATTCGGGATTTTGAAACTCCGGCTGGGAAAATAAATTGGATAAGCCGGTATAATAAAGGTTATTGTCGCTAAAACCGATAACCACGGCATTATTGGAAAATTCGGCAATTTTTTTGGCCAACTGTTTTAATTGAATTTCCAAATCATCTTTAAAGGATTTTTTTAACATCTCCTGCAATTCTTTGAATTCACGGCTGGCCAATTTGCCTTCTTTAAGATGAGAGAGAAAAAAACCATAACCCTTTTCGGTTGGGATTCTGCCGGCTGAAGTATGGGGTTGAGCAATATAACCCTCCATTTCTAATTCAGCCATTTCATTCCTAATGGTGGCCGAAGAAACGCCCAAACGGGACTTTTCCTCCAAACACCTGGAACCGACCGGGCAGGCGGTTTTAATATATTCTTTTATAATTTGGGCTAAAAGCGCCCTTTTTCTATCTTCCATAACCAACTGATTAACTTTTAGCACTCTCACCCTTAGAGTGCTAAAATCATTATAGCAAATAAAAAAATGGCGTCAAGCCCGCTAAAACCAACACCAAGATGATTCTGGTGATGTTTATTCAAATCTTAAGGCCTCAATCGGATCCAACTTAGCCGCTTTGCGGGCAGGATACAAGCCAAACACCAAACCGATCAAAACCGAAACGCCCACTGCCCAAACCAACGACATGGGCTTAACCACAAAAACCCAATTAAAGCCCTGTGAATTGGCCGCCAAGGAAACAACAAAAGATAAACCAATACCGAAAATAATCCCAATGATTCCGCCGGTAAAGGTTAAAAATACCGCTTCCCATAAAAATTGCAGCATGATTTTGTTTTGGCCGGCACCCACGGCCTTGCGTAGGCCGATTTCACTGGTGCGCTCGGTTACCGAAACAAGCATGATATTCATAATACCCACTCCCCCGACAATTAAAGAAACTGCCGCGATGGCAATCAGCAAAAGCGAAATCCCACCCAAAATTTTATTTAAATTATCAATGGCATCAACCATTGTGGTTACGGCAAAATCTTCTTTATCAACATCGGTAATATTATGACGATCTCGCATTAGCAAATTAATGTCATCAGCCGTAGCGGCGGTTAAAGCGGGATTTTTTAATTTAGCCACGATAAAAGAAACATGATCTATGCCCATGATTAATTTTTGCAAAGAATTGAGGGGCAGATAAATAAACTCATCCATGTTCATGTACATAATGGCGCCCTTAGAAGCCATAACGCCCACCACTTTAAAATTGTGTTTGCCGATTTTAATGCTTTTGCCCAGCGGATCGCTATCGCCAAAAAATTTGGTTTTGGCTTCTGATCCCAAAACCGCCACTCTGGCTAAACTTTTATCTTCTTCATTGGTAAAAAACCGCCCCACAGCCACTTTGCCGGAATCAATATTTAAAAAGCTGGCCGTTGTACCCCATAACTGGATAACATCGGAATCCTGATCAGTAACGGCTACGGCTTGACCCATAACCGTTGAATAAACATCTTTAATGTTTGGCGCCTTGGCCACAGCTTCGGCATCTTGGTTTTTTAAGGTGGTAATACTGGCCTGGCCCATAGCATTAGCCGAAGAGGCCTGGGCGGCCGAGGGCACTTTGGCTTCCACTTCAATAAAATCCGAACCCCAGCTTTCCACTTGCGACATAATTAAGCCCCTTAATCCTTCGCCAGCCGAAAAAACAATAATTACCGCCATAATACCAATAACAATACCAGCAATTGTTAAAAAACTTCGCAAGCGATTGCGCCACAAGGAAGATAAGGAAATTTTTATTATACTGAAATCCATATAGATTTATCTTCAGAAAATGACTAAACAGTGTAGGCGAGCCAGATAAAAATTTATTAGCGGGACGCTCGAGTACTCACGAAAGCTAATAAATTTTCATCTGGCTCGCCAAACTTATTTGATATTTAAAAACTACTCATATCTTAGGGCCTCAATGGGATCCAAATGAGCTGCCCGCTTGGCCGGAAAATATCCGAAAATTATGCCAATGCCTGCCGAAACAGCCACACTAACAGCAATAGACAAAGGCGAAACAATAAATTCCCAAGCATAACCCAAATAACCGGCAACTAAAGCCACAAGGCCTGCCACGCCTGCGCCCAGCAAAACTCCGATAATACCGGCTAAAGAAGTTAAAATCATGGCCTCAACCAAGAATTGCTTTAAAATACTACCCTCCTGGGCGCCCACTGCTTTGCGCAAACCTATTTCTCTAGTGCGTTCGGTTACCGCCACATACATAATGTTCATAATACCCACTCCGCCCACCAATAAAGAGATGGCAGCAATGGCTGCCAAAAAAAACTTTAAAGCATTGGTAATTGTAGAAAGAGCCGCTAAAGCTTCGGCCTGATCTCTAACATCAAAATCGTCATTATTGGCTTTTTGGATATTATGCCGCGCTCGCAACACTTCTTTGATGCCAACAATGGCTTGAGGCACTTCTTCGGAACTGCGAATTTTAGCCCTGATTAAATGAAGATAATTAATGCCTAACAACAATTTTTGTCCGGAGGAAATAGGTAAAAAAACTTGGCTATCCGGGCTTTGAAAACCAACCGATCCCCTTTCCTTAATAACGCCGATAACTTCAAAACTTTCCCGCTTGATTTTTAAATGTTGACCCAAAGGATCCTGATCACCAAATAAATCATGAGCCGCTTTGGAACCAAGCACTACCACTCTGGCAACTCCCTTTTCTTCCGATTCACTAAAAAACCGGCCTTGAACCAAAGTAACATCTTCGACCGAAGTATAACTGGCCATCGTGCCCAAAAAAGTTGCGGAAATTTTTTGATTCTGCCAGGTGATTGTTTCGTTACCTTGAACAAAAGCAGCCACGGCTAACACTTCCGGTACTTGTTTTAAAATCGCCTCGGCATCGGCGGTTTTTAAGGTAGTAACCGTAATGCCATAAGCAATGGCGGGTGGACCGTCTTTATCGGCTGCTCCAGGCATAATGCCAACTAAATTGGAACCGACTTTTTCTATTTGGGAAAAAATCAAACTTTGTGCTCCGGCGCCAACCGACATTATGATAATAACCGAAGAAATGCCGATGATAATACCCAGCATGGTTAAAAAACTGCGGGTTTTATTGGACCGCAAGCTGATAAACGAAAGCTTAATGATGCTTGAAAGATTCATAAACGTGTATCGCGTATCGTGTATCCTGTATCGCGTAACGCATCAACAATAAAACTGGATACAGGTTACACGATACACGACTATTTAACCAATTCGCCATCTTTGGTTGAACGCCGTTTTTCTACCTGGTAATCCTGAACAATGGCGCCATCGTATAATTTAATGATTCTTTGGGCATGGTTGGCGGTATCCTGTTCGTGAGTTACCAAGATAATTGTTTTTCCTTGAGAATTTAATTTTTCTAAAATTTCCATGATTTGGTTGCCGGATTTGGAATCCAAATTACCGGTTGGTTCATCGGCAAAAATCACGCTGGGATTGTTAACCAACGCCCTGGCAATAGCCACCCTTTGTTTTTCACCGCCCGAAAGCTGAGAAGGAACATGATTAATCCGATGGGTCAAACCCACGGCCTCAATGGCCTCTTTGGCGATTTTTTCCTTATGAGGAATGTTATTATAAATCAAAGGAAGTTTAACGTTTTCCAAAACAGTGGTTTTAGGCAGTAAAAAAAACGATTGAAACACAAAACCGACCTCATTATTCCTAATCAAAGCAAGTTTTAAATCGTCAAAATCTTTGGTTTCTTGGCCTTTAAACAAATAACTACCTTCGGTGAGATGGTCTAAAAACCCCAAAATGTGCATTAAGGTGGATTTGCCGGAACCAGATGGGCCCATAATGGCCACAAACTCGCCCTGTTTAATTTCAAAATTAAGGCCGCCTAAAACAGAAGTCACAACTTCATCATTAACGTAATTTTTGGTTAAATTGGCAACCTTAATTAAATCCATCTGGGTTTATTTAGTTTCTTTAACAAAAGTGATAATTGTTTCGCCTTCGGTTAAGCCCGATAAAATTTCAATCAAACCGTCATCTGCCCGCAAACCCGTCATCACTTCTTTTTCCTGGGGCAAATTATTGGCTAAAACCTTAACCAAGCGAGTAGCACCTTTTTCCACTACTGCCCTCTGAGGAATATACAAAACATCCTGACGTTGATTGGTTAAGATAATGATATTGGCGGTCATGCCGGATTTAATATCGGTTTCTTTTTGGTCAAAGGTAACTTTGACTTTGTAATAGACAACATCGTTTATAATAGTTTCGGCAGGATCAATAAAAGTCACGTGGCTGGGGAAAACCCGATCTTCGTCAAAAGCATCCAAAGTTACCGAAGCCAAATCCCCAACTTTTATTTTGGCGATATCCGATTCCGGCACATCAACTTTGATTTCAAAATTACTAACCCCGATCAAAGAAGCTGCCACCTGGTTAACCCCCACGTATTCGCCTTTTTCGTAATTGATTTTGGTAATCAAACCATCAACCGGGGCTCGCAAACTGTAATCGGATAAATCAGCCAAGGCCTTTTGCAAATTGGCTTTGGCCTGGGCCACTTTAGCTTGAGCCAAATCCAGTTGAAAATCCCTAGGCCCGGCCTTTTTAAGATCCAATTGGGCTAAAGCAATATCCCAAGCCGCCCGAGAGGCGATTAAATTATTTTCCGCGTCTTTTAAGCCGTTTTCATATTCCACTGATTTGGTTTGCAAACTGGATTTAGCCGTTTGGCCTGCGGAAATTTTAGTTGCCAAAGCGGTTTGGTCGGTGGTAACAGTGCTCTTAAAGGTATCGATTTGGGTTTGGCTTAAATTGCCGCCCGGTGCGGCCTTACTTAACAAATCATAAGTAATGTCCAAAATTTCATCAACCGCTTTAAGCGAGCCATCCACCACATCCAATAACGCCACTAAATCGCCAATGGAACTATTGACCGAATATTGATTGATGATACTTTCCAAATTATTTCTTTTAAGGATGGCTTGGTCATAACTATTTGAAGCTTTGGTGTAAGTAAAACCGAAAACCTTAAAATAGTCCTTATAATCGGCGCTGTTGATAATATAATTAACATCTTCCAAAGATGATTTAGCCAAAAACAAACTTTCATTGGCCTTATTTAAGGCCTGTTCTTTTAAAGAATTTAAATTTTGCTCATTTTCCGCCTTGGTCTGGCTTAAATTTGCTTCAGCGGTAACAAAATTTGCCCTAGCTTGATCCAATTGAGCCTGAGTAACACTTAATTCTTCCTGGCTGGAACCCGCCTTAACGCTGGCTAAATCGGCATTGGCTTGAGCGAGCGAGGCCTGGGCAGCCGAAACAATGCTTGAGGCCTGGCCTGAACCCAAACTCATTATTAATTGTCCTGCCTTTACTTCGGTGCCGGCTAAGACATAAATTTTTTGCACCTGGCCGCCGATTTGGAAATTTAGGTTTGTTTCCGAGGTTGATTCCACTTTGCCGGTAGCCGAAACGGTTTGAATTAAGTTGCCCCGTTTAACAACTTCGGTTAAATAATTGCCGGTTAGGTCTTTATTTTTATTCTTTAAAAACAAGACCGAACCAACAGCTAAAAGCGCAATAATCAGCCAAAATGTTTTTGATTTGATAATTTTTTTAAACCACATATGAAATTATTTTTCTTTGATTAATTAAGCCATTATAGCCCCAAAAAGCCAATTTGTCAACAAAAAAATTTGCCCAAAAAATAAGACAAATTTTTAAATAATCCTTAAATTACAAAAACCACAAAGTGTAGGCAATGCCCCCGATAAAAAGCAGAGAAAGTAAAACGACAATTAAAGGATTTTTAGATAACTGATATTCCGGCACACGCTTGGCTTGCGATCTAAGTTTTAAAAAAATGATGCCAATAATTATACCCTCAATGCCTCCGGCTAAAGAACCGGCCACCGACATAACCTTGGTAAAGCTGGTAATACCGAAAATAAGCAAAACCAAGGGCAAACTGACTGTTAACAACCAGCTTTTCTTGGCTGAAAAATTAAAATCCAATTGAAAAGTGGATTTTAAAGCAAAGCCCAAGGTTAAAAAACCGGTGGCCATGGCAAAAAAAGCAAATAAGTTGCCAAAGACCAGCATCGGTCGCCCTAAAATTTTGCCCAAACCAACCGTGGCCACTTCGGTAATATGAACGCCGGATACCCCAAGGGCGATAAAGGTAAATAAAATATAAACCGCCAAAGGAATTAAAGTGCCGATAATAATGCTTTTTTTAACTTCTTTTTCCCGACCTTTTAAAACCTGCCTTAAAGCCGGCATGGCCGAAAGTCCGCCCATGGAGAAAAAGATTACTCCATAAGGAAATAAAATTTTACTTAAATCAAAAGTTTGTAAATTGGCCAAATGCAAATTACCAAAACTTAGCCAAGCGATTAAAAAAATTACCAGAATTAATAATGAAGTTAAAATCAGTTCAATTTCTTTTATCACATTAAGGCCCAAATAAAGCAAAGAACTTCCAAAAACAAAAAATATCAAACTGTAAACCATGGGATTACCACCTGCCAAAGCTGCTAAAACCTGGCCTTCACCGATTAAATACACCAACAAAGCTCCGTAAAAACCCAATAAGACGGGAATAAAAGTTACGTATTTACCAATCTTGCCCAAATATTTTTCGGCATAGCCGGTTAATTGATGTGAAGATGGGGTGCTTAAGATTATTTCGCCGAATTGCAAATTTACCAACAAAACAGCCAAAGCCACCACTACCATTAAAATAACCCCGCTTAAAAAGCCGGTTTGGTAAATAGCATAGGGTATACCCAAAACTCCGGCCCCAATGATGGTTCCGACTAAAATGGCTATGCCCTGAAAAACAGGTTGTTCATTTTTCATAAAATTTAAATTACAATTTAAAATTGTTTCCAAATATCCAAAGCTTCATTCCAAATACTACTATCACCTTGCTCGCGCAGCCAATACCACCACTCTGCGCCCCACAAATAAACAGGGCTTAAGCCGGTTCTTTTTATATAAGCCAAATTATTCTTAAATTTATCCAAATTCATAGAATGCATCTGATCGCTTAGCGGAACATTTAAAATAGGCATGCTTAACCAGGGCTCCATTTGCATTTCCGAAACAAAAACCTTATCCACGCCGGTGATAAACTTAACCAGCTCGCCTTTAAGATAGTAATAGGCCGGTGGCAAGGGATAATAAAAATAACCAAACAACTTATTCCAGGTAATGCGGTAAACACTTACTCCCAGCCAATCGGACCACTTCCCTCCTCTTAACCAAGTAGAAAGCTCGCCTGATTCGGTAATTATCACCGGTCGGGCATCCAAAGATTTAATTAAAGCGATTTCCTTTTTATAAAATGACAAATCGGATTTAGGGCACTCGCCGAAGATTTTTAAAAATGGTTCATTTTCTACCTGCCAAGCAATTATCCCCGGTCTGGTTTGATAACGAGAAACAATAGTATTCAATAAAGTTAATATTTGGTTCTGCCTATCGACCTCGTTGTATTGATAAGCCCAAGAAGGCCAATGGCATTCGGGCCATCTGGGCACCCTGTTCCCCATGGCTAAAACCACTTGTCCGCCTCTTTGCTCTATTTGGCTTATCTGCCAATCCAAATCGGTAAAATCATAATTGTTGGGTTGTTGTTCCAATAGATCCCAATAAGCCACAACTCTAAATTGCCTAACACCTAATTCATCCAATAAACCAGTTAAAACTTTGCGCCAATCCAAATTTAATGACGTTGCGTATTTTTGGCTGAATGTTATCCCAAAAACAGCGCTTTGTTTTTTGCCAAAATCAGCCAGATACAACCATAAAATAATCAAACCCAAAAAAAGCAAAAGAATTACATCAATGGTCCATTTAGTTCGCTTAAACATTGCTTATTTAAATTAGAATCAAAATTACCCCAACAACCAAAAACAAGCTCCAAAAAACTTTTTGTAAAACGGCTTTTTGATCGAGCGGCTCGTTTATTAAGCGTGGATAAAATTTGGAAAAAAAATAAATCAACAAAAGAATGAAAAGAAATTGCAGACCGTTTAAAGCTGTTACCACAATAACGTTGCCCAGTTTAACGGCGTATTGCATTAAAATAACTCCCAAACTGCCAACTACTTGTCCAAAAATAAAAATACCCAAAGCCGCTTTAACTTTAACCTCTTCTTTTCGTTTGCTTTTGTTTGCCAATAAAACTTCACGCCACTGATTAGCCAGGGTTACATAAAGCAAACCGATAATCATGGTGGTCCACCTTAAATAAACAAAGGCCTCGATAAAAGGTAGATTATTATATGCGATTTTGCTAAAAGTATTGGCCCCACCCATCATTAAAGCGGATAAAATTACAAACAACCAGGCCTTGCGACCTAGGCGTGATCCCGGCAAACCGGCTTGGGATAAAAAATATCCGCCAACTACCAGCAAGATAAGCCCTAAAATCCTATCCCAGGTAACCAAATCCAAACCCACAAACAAAGATAAGATAAATACAAATAAGGGAGTAAAACTAACAATCAGCGGATTGGCCTTAGAAACTTCCGACATGTTAACCGCGATGAACATAAAATACAGCCCGAAAAACAAAGAAGCACCGCCTAAAAATAAACTCCATAAATTGTCTGAAGGAAAAGAAATATGCGGGGCAAAGAACAATAAAACCGTGCCCAAAATTCCACCTAAAGAAATATAAAAAGCAAAAGCCAGTGGCACAATTCTGGTTTTGCTTAATAAAAATTTATCAATCAGAGCGGCCAAAGCCAGCAGAAAAAATGAGATAACGGCGATAATGAACCACATAAGATAAAATCTAGAATTTGGAATTTCAATTAATTTTTTTTCTTTTTTGCTTCTTCGCTTAAAATCCTGATAATATTCTCGGTACCATCTTTGGGCGCTTCCAAAAATCCTTCGGCGGCGGCTTCGGCCAAACGACCGTTATTTATCCAATCAAACAGCCACTCGGCCACATATTTGGGATTTTCCTGATTAATGCCGCCGCCCAAATAAACCAACCACTGTTGGTTAAAATCTTCTTGGGCGCCGATTGGCGGAGCAATAATAATGGGCATACCCAGGGCAGAGTAAAAAGAAAGTTCCGATGGTTTGGTCCACAAAATATCCGTTTTGCGCAAGCATTGGTTAAACTTTTTGATATATTCGGCTTTATTTTTTTCAAACAAAATCTTAATGCCTTTGTTTAATTGGCTGCCCAAGCCCAATTTTTTGGCTGACTGCGCAAAAAATTTACTGACCTTGGGATGAATGCCGGCAACCAAATTAACCGTAATTTTTTTGTTTTTAATCTGATCGGCTAAATATTTTAAAATATCGGCTCCCAATTCTCTTTGGGCTCCTGCTCCGCCTACCGCAAAGGTCAAAGTTAACGGATGGTTGGATTTTTTAGGAAAACTGCTGATTTTTAAGGCCTTAAGTAAAGTATCCTGATACCTGCTAATGTGAATTTTATTAGGATCCAAATTTAGCAAGCGATGTTTTAAATCATCCCTTAAAATTTCATACCCCCGTTTGCCTAAATTTTCTTGAGGCAAAGGAAAACCGGTTAAATAAATGCGGGATTTGGCTACGCCGTATTGCTGTAATCTTTGCATGACCCTTTCATTGGGGGCAAAATATTTAATCCGACTTTGAGTTGGTTCACACGCCACCCAGGCCCGGCTAATATCAGCGTCGCAAATAATACAATAAATTTCACCGGGATAATTATTAATTTCCGCCATAAATGCCGTGGCAAAAAACGGCGTCACAAAGGGTAAAGGTTTTTTAGCCAGCGTTTCTATTAAATGCTTGCCCCAATGGCGGTTTTTAATCAGTTTACTGGTTGTTAATACCTGCAAACTTGGCTTAGATAAATCTCTTTTGGGATAAAATTTGGGGATCTCCTGGATCCAATTCATAATTTCAAAAACCGCTTCCCCTACTACGGGCACTCTTTTAAAGCGCGAAATAAATTCGTAAACTTTGCGCTGATTAAGCCAAAATTCCTTGTCTTTTTTAGGGATGCCTTGATAGGTATTTGCATTAATAACACCCTGGTAAGCAATATGCCTTAAAGGATAAGCGGCTCGCTGATGGCCATAACCCATATCAACCGTTACTAACCAAACTTTAAACTTATTATTTGACTTTTGCATGTTGTTTAAATTATTACCTTAACAAAAGAGATGGGAAAAAACTTCTTTTCCCCAAATATTATACCAATATTATAGCAAATTTTAACTGTTTTAGAAAGATTTAACAGTTCTTAAGCATTTTAATTTCGCACCAGGTAAAAAATAATGGCGGCAGCGGCCGAAACATTAAGGGATTCAATGTTTCCAGGCAATGGAATTTTTAAAAAACCATCGGCTAAAGATAGAATTTCGGGCGAAACCCCATTGGCCTCGTTGCCCAAAACCAAACAAAATAAATCATGTTGTTTGATTTCCTTGATATCTTTGGCTCCTGCCAAACTGGTAGCCAAAATCGGCCGAGTTTGTTTTAATTCTTTAAGCAAGGTTAAATTTTTATCAAACTTAAGGCGCATTTTAAAAATTGCGTCCTTAGCAGAGGCCACTGTTTTATAATTATATAAATCAGCGCAAAATTCATCCAACACAATATTGGTTAAATTAAAAGCCAAGGCCGAGCGTAAAATTGTGCCCAAATTTCCCGGATCCGAAATAGCGTTTAAATAAATAACCGGCTCCGTAAAATCCAACTCGCTTTCTGTTTTGCCATAGACGACGGCCACGCCGGAAGGAGTGTCTAAATTGGAAAAAATCTTTTCAATTTTTGGGCTAATTAAAAAACAACTTCCTTCAGGCAAACTGTTTAATAATGGTGTTAATTTATCCTCATTCTTTTTTAAGCACTCTTGGGTAATAAACAATGATTGAGGCAAAATACCGCTTTTGGCCGCATCCAATATAATGGTTAAATTTTCCAAAAAAAACTGCGAAGCATCATCACGATATTTTTTTAAATTCAGTTTTTTTAAAAACTTTATTTTTTCGTTATCCAAACTGGTGATTTCTAAAAAATTCATATACTTTTTATCAACGATTAATTTTATAAATCCTTCGAAATAAAGATTTTTGAATGCCGAGAGCTGTTCAAGCATCTCAAAATGTTTACAGAAAAATTTAGAACGGCGGGCATAGCATTAGTCAAAAAAGCGATATACATGGGCGAGTTCGCGAGGTATGAAAAAATTTTTATTTCGGAGGATTTTATTACTATCAAGCAAAATTACTTTAATTATTTCTTCTTAAAATCAACAAACTTTCAATATGGGGCGTTTGGGGATAAAAATCAAACAACTGCCACTTAACAACCTGATATGATTCTTTAAGCAAAAACCAATCGCGGGCTTGCGTGGCCGGATTGCAGGAAAGATAAGCCAAAAACTTTGGCCTAAGCTCTAACAAACTTTTAACAACTTTGGGTTCTAGCCCAGCTCTTGGCGGATCAACAATTACAGCGCTTTCGGACTTAATAAAGCTAGTTAAATCATAATTTCCCGCAAGAGAACAGGCAATTTCAACATTGGGCAGTTGATTAAAAACCGCGTTACTGGAAGCGATTTGACTGGCTTTGGCATCGGCTTCTAAACTATATAATTTATTAAACTTTTTAGCAAAGCATAAACCGATTGTCCCTACGCCGGCATATAAATCAACCAGCTCGCCCTCAGAATCCAATGATTCACTCAAGGATTTAATAACTTGGTTAAAAGCCGGCGGATTAATTTGGAAAAAGCTGTCATAATAATATTCCAAAACGCAATCGCCGATTTTTTCTTTTAATTTATCACTACCCTGCTGAAACAAAATTGCTTCGGTGCTGGCTACCGGGCTTTGAGGATTGGAATAAACAATCAGCCAGCCGGATAAATTTGGTAGCTTAATTTCGATTTTTGGAAAATTTTTATTAGTCACGAATAAAACAGCCAAACACTTATCTTCAAAATAACTGTAACGGACCAATAAATTTTTTAAACTATCTATAGAAATATTCTGCTGGTGCAAAACTTTGATAATTTCTTTGGCGCACAAATTAAGTTTAAAATGTCCCAGCAAACATTCATCAAAAGCGTAAAAACTTTGAAAAGTGTAGCGCTTGTTAAAAGCCAAGCTAAGTAGGTCTTGTTCATTTAAACAAAAACCGAATTCCAATTTATTGCGGTAACCCCACTCTTCGGGGCTGGCAAAAATTTTTGGATCTTGGCTTGGCAATTCTTTGGCAAATTTTGTAAAAACCGCCTCTGTTAAATCCTTTTTATATTTTAATTGTTCCGAATAAGGCAAGATCTGCCATGGGCTACAACTTAAAGCATGATCTTCTTTGGGATTTATTCTCAGTGGCGAAGGTTTAATTACCTTAATCAAACCGGCCTTGATAAATTTAGTTTTAATTCTTATTGGCCTAACTAAAACTTCTTCAAAGGGCAAAACTCCGGCCGTAAAAACAGGCCGGCCATTATAATAACCCAGTCCCTCGCCGCCAAAAACCAGCCGATCAATGGTTAATGTAATATCTTGCATAAATTTATTTTAGCAGAAAATTCATAATTTCAATAATCCGGATTTAATTTGTTTTTTTACGGCTTCATCAATGTTTGACCAATTGATAAAATTGCTTAAAAACTTGTTTTTCTGATCAATCTTCATTAAAGAAATTTGAGCAGCTTTAGCGGAAAAAGGAAATAAATAAGCCGACAATTTTGCCGGTTGATCATCCAAAAAATCAATTGATAATCCGACCGCCAAACCCTGCTGTGTCTCTTTCGAAAAATACTGATCAAAAATAAAATTACCCAATGAATAAAAAATCGGCTTGCTCTTGTAAATCTCCAAACCCTCTACAACATGAGGATGATGGCCGATAATCACATCAGCCCCGGCATCAATTAAACTATGGGCGACTGTCTGCTGTTTTGAATTAAAGCGATGCTCGTATTCGGTTCCCCAATGAACATTCGCTATCACAAAATCCGTTTTGTCTTTTAAATCTTTAATTATTTGGCTCGCAACCGACACATCAAAAGGCCGATAAACCATGCTAAAGCCGGCTAAACCGATCTCTTTTTCTCCCATTTCCATAATCGTTGAAGAGCACTCACCTACCTGACCATCTGCGCAGCCGGAAAAGGAAAAATTAAGATCCTTTAAGTTCTTTTGGGTTTGGATAATACCCTTGGCCCCTTGGTCGCCAGCATGATTATTGGCTATATTAAAATAATTAAAATTATAACTTTGTAATTTTTTAACCGTTTGGGGATCAAAAGCAAAATCATTGCCGGCAACCGGTGGAAAATGTTCGCCTTGATCGGTAACATCGCCTTCCAAATTGGCGCCTATTAGATCCAAATCTGTAAAAAACCTTTTTTCGCCCCCTGCCAGTTTTTCCAATAAATAATCAAAACCTTGGGCTGTAATTTTTTCTTTAATATGCCGATCCAACATAACATCGCCAAAAAACAACAAATCCAAAACTTGGTTTTTAACTGGTTCTCCTTTAAAAAAATAATAAAAATTATGGGTGGTAGACGGTTCATCCGGCATGCTTAACATTGTTCCGGAATTGGTAGAAAAAACCAGCTGGCTTTTTTGGGCGCCGATATTATGTAAATACTTTTCTAAAACAAACAAAGAAACCGGGGAATCAACTTCGGCGCTAATTAACCTATTAAAATCAAAATTTTGCAGCAGATTATTAGTCCGCGCATCATGAAAATCGGCTACCATACCCGGCTGATAATGGGAAAAATCAACACTAGCTAAAACCAAGGTATTGGCCGAATTGACAGCTGAGTTGAGTTTCTTTGAAAATGATTCCAACTCATTTGTTGTCAGACCTTCTTTTAAGATAATCGGCACAATTTTAGCTTGAGGCAAGCTTTTTTTAATAAAGGCGACTAAACTCGAAATTGAGTGTTCGTTGATAAAAGGATCCTCTTCAACGGTGATATTTTTTTCTACCAGCAAATTGTTTGCCAATTGGCTATCTGGTTCCAATATACCATAAGGGGTTTGCCAATTGGCTTGGGATAAAATAATCTTAGACCGGCCTTGATTAAAATGATTCGGCCCGATTAAAACAACGGTTTGATAATCCGCGCCTTCTAAACCTTTAAACCAAGCGGCTATTTTATCCTTAACCAATAAATGATGAGGAATAATTCCTCCGAATACCTTTTCATCAGATTTTTGGACTTGACTTCCGGATAAATTATAAGCCTCATCATAAAATTCTTTAGTGGCAAAATAAGATCGGTGGGTGGGTAAATTTTGCGCCGGTTGATTTTGAGATTCGCTAACACTCTGTTGCGGTTGGCGCAAAAAATATAATAATCCTGCTTGAGTTAAAAGCAGGATTATAACAATAAATAAAAGCCAAGCTATTTTTAATTTGAACATAAATCTAGTGGCGCAATTGACCGCCCCACTCCACTACTGTAAAACCTTTTCTAACTGGAGTGTTAATAATTTGGGGCTTAACTTTAATTGGCGAAGTTAAACCCTCGTAATCCATAAAAACCCTAATAACCGTAGTAGGTTGCGGCAAAACTTTTAACGGCGCCATTAAATTAAACTGTTCTTGAGGCACAAAAGTAATAAAGTAATAAGGATCTACCTGCATTTTGGGCAACCAAAAAGCAATAAACTCATCATACTCGTGTTTAATCAAGCCGGCTTGAGCTAATTTATTTTCCAAAAAGCTTTTAACTTCTTCTTTTTTAACAACAAAACCTTCTTGAGGCCGTTCGTAATTTAGGCCAATGCCTTCCCAAAACAAATAAGGATAAGTTTTATTATCGGAGTAGTTATAAAGTTCACCACTGGGCTTGGCTAAAACTTTCCAGCCGTGGTTATAAGCCGGCTCGGTTTTGGTAAAACCACCCGTTGGATTAACCCAAACACTAACATCCATAGTTTTTTCCGGATACAGATAAATAACCGGTTTACCGCATTCAACTGCCGGCATAAATTCTGCTCTCTGAAATTCCACATAACGACCAAAAGGGTCCGCCCAAAAAAGCACAGGGTGTTGTTTTAAATAATCAGCAAAAGACATTTTTTCTTTAGCTTTGTTAGTTTCTGCATCATAACCAGGATAATATGAATCGTATTTGCTTTGTAAAAAGTAATAATCTTTTCCATCATAAGAACTTTCTTTAACATCATTTTTTAATTCATACAAAAATTCACCGTTTGTTGCAGTAGCAATTTTTGATAGTTGGTTTAAATTAGTAATAAAATCAACATATCTGTAGCAGGGTCCAAAATCACCGCAACCGGAACCGTAATAAGAGTATTCAAATTTATTTTTTGTGCCATCCAGCCAATTAAAATTTAACAGCTGCGGCTTAGCATCAGAGATTCTATCAGAAGATCCCTCGCTGATGCCAAAAAAATCAAAATTCACACGATATTTTCTAATTGTTCCATCACCGGCTTTGACAAAATAACAGTTATTGCCCCAATAAACATATTCGGAGCCATTGTATTTAAATAATTTTTCCGGAACTTCATACAAATTAAGCATTAATACGGGAGAATCGCTCTCCATTTTAGTTAAAGTATGATTTGAATTTGGAATGGAAATTCTTTGCGGAGTTTCTAAATTACTTATAGTAATATTTTCATTAAGAACAACTAGGCCATTAAAATTTTCCAGCCATTGCTCAGAATACTTACCCAAAACAACCACCTTGTCATCGGCCCGAATCAATCTATAAAGCGGAGCGCCTCCCATACCCTGATAACCGTAAAACAACATAATTTCTTTGCCTAAATAAGGACCTTGCTTTACAACTCCTACTTTATAAGCAGTAAATTCTTCCACTCCTTCAATCTTGTTTTTTACTTCAGTAAAACTTAAATTCAACGGCTCCATAAAAATACTCGCCGCATCAGTTTTAAAAGGCAAATCGTACCACTCGACGGTAATTTCGCCGGCGGTATTATCTTTTACTACTTCTGTTTTAACCGGCTCTTGATATTCACCCCCTTGATTGACGTTGTTCAAATCGTCTTGATTGATATTTTGATAAGAATCGTCGATTACTTTAATTTTGTTGTCTGTTCGTTTTATAATTTGCTTAGAATTTTTTTGTAAAATAACAATCGTCACAACATTGGTAATAAGCAAAACAACAATTAGGCCAGATAAAAAATACTGGGAAGGTTGGCTATTTTTAAAGAAATTGATTAATTTTTCCATATTTTTAAGTTCTTAAAATTATTTAAATTAATCCTATTATATAACTACCCAAAAAGCAATTGGCCAATGGTAATAAAACTAAAAATGCCGAAAAAAATAAAAGCCAGCAGAATAATCGCTTTGCGCCACCAAATGGGCTGGCAGGCCTTGGGTAACACCTTATAGTTCATCCAATTAACCAAAGCAATGTGGATAAACATAGAAAAAGCGTTTAAAACAGCGCCAAATACAATTAAAGTTCGGGGTTCGTAAATATTAAACAAAAATAAAGTTGAGCCAAAAACCACCAACAGCCAAACCGAAATAAAATAGATTTTGGATAAATTAATGGTACCTTGACCCTTGTGCCCAAGCCGGGTTAAGGCCATATTTTCGGACATAATCCTAGCGGTAGAATCAAAAATTCCCAACTGGGTTTGAAATAATAAAATACCCACCACAATTAAAAATAAAGACCCAGCCCAAGGCCATAATTGTTGCCCAATAATCAAACCCTCATGAATAACAAAATTAATGCCTGATATATTTTCTGAAAAACCAAAGGTGGTGACAAAAGCCAAAACCATTAACAAACAGATGGAAACAAAGCCGATCAGCCAAAAAACCAAAAAATGTTCCAAATTAATATCTTTCCACCAGCGTTTAAATAAAGCAATGTTATTGGGATGAGGATCAAAATCATGACCCGAAAGTCGGATTTCTTCCTGACGCTTAATATTCCTAAAAAAACCGGAAATCTTTTGGGCGTGCACGCCCATGCCATAACCCTTTTCTTTAATATAAATCGATTGGGTAAGATTTAAATTGCCTCCTGCCCCGGAATAGGCAAAAGCCCCAAAAAAAGTGGCCAAACTGATGCCAACTGGTAAAAACCAGTAACCATCACCTTTACCTATAAAACCTTGGGCCAATAATCCCCAATCTGCCGATTTGCTTAAAATAATAGCCAGAATAAAAATAAAAGGCACACCTATAAAAATAATCAGTTTGGTTAATCTTTCCATTAAACCGTAAACTGTTCGGCCCAAGCTTAAAATTAAACCAATTACCACCAGCAAGCCAATAGCCAGCCATTTAAATTCCGTAAAACCCAAAACGCCGGCCAGCACTTTAGCCGAAGCGGCAATAATGCCAGGCAAGCCAAAACCAATAAATGTTGAAACAATAAACCAAATGGCCGACCATCTAAAAATACGATACAAGCCCACAAAAACGCTTTCTCCCTTAACCAAGGCATAGCGCTCAATTTCCATGTTAATAAAAAACTGAAAAGTTATGCCCAGTAAAGCCCCCCAAATTAGGCCCAAGCCGTAATTAGAAGATAAATATGGCCATAAAATAACTTCCCCGCTTCCCAAGCCCAAAGCCAAAATAATAAAACTTGGCCCGATTAATTTTTTTAGGCCAAGCGGTTCGGGGAATGGTTTGTAATTATTATTTTCCATGGCTTAATTATACCACAAAAGCCGCCGAGCATAAGCATCAACGGCTTTTTAGCAAATAACTTAAAAAATCTAATTAATCGAGATCAATTTAACATCAAACAGCAAATTGGAATTTGGCGGAATGCTTGGCCCTTGGCCCTGGGCGCCATAACCCAATTCTGCCGGAATAATCAACTTTCTTTCTTCGCCGACTTTCATGCCGATTAAACCCTGTTCCCAACCTTGGATAACCGTGCCTTCGCCGATGGTAAAGGTAAAGGGTTGTCCGCTATCCACACTGGAATCAAATTTAGTGCCATCTTCCAAAGTACCGGTGTAATCAACGGTAATAGAATCTCCGCTTTTAACTGTTGCTTCGCCAGTGCCTTCGGTAATTATTTCTGTTTTTAATTCCATGGTTGGTTCGTTAGTTGGTAAAGTATCAGCCGAGGCCTTGGCTTTATTCATATCCATGCCTTCGGTAAAAAATTGCTTGCCATCTTTGGTCATGTACGAATCAACTTTATTGCCGTTGGAAAAATTAATGGCTAATTTGTACAAACCGCTTTCTTCGGTAACCTCGCCAATGGCTACGGTAATGCCTTCGGGCAATAAATTCTCATTAATATAAGTTTGGGCCTTGGTTTTGGCGGCTTCGGGCTCCAATACCACCATCTTATTTTTATTGAATATTCCACTGATCTTATCTCCTAAGGTGCAGCCGCTTAAACCGATTGTTGCTGCCAGTAAAAACGCCATTAGGGCTATTTTTTTCATATACGAAATTATTAATTATTAGTTGGTTAATTTTACTTTATTATTGGATTTTTGTCGAGCTCAGCTCGATTTGGCAAATTAAAGCCGCTTTAAGCGGCTGGCAGACCATCGTGAATAAGATTATAACATACTTCCAGGAAAATCAAGGGGAATATGTTTATATTCCACGGCTAGCCCCTATTAGCCATTAATCTTCATTTCTCCTAAAAATTGAATACCAAGTTGCGGTTATTCCTAATGCTACTAAAAATATTGCATTAACATGATCTGGCCCTTTTACAGGTACATAATCACCAACACACTCTATACCATCTCTAGTCTGTATTTCTTGAGTACATTCCGTATGATATTTACTTGTAGCATAAAAATAAGCTCCTACAAATAAAACTCCTGCAATTATCCCTATAATCCCACGAGTCAAGCGATCATTTGCTAACTTACCGCCATCCCAATTTTGACCAAAATGTTTTAAAAAATACCATAATAAAATCGGTAGTAAAATAACATAAGCAATCCTAATTACTAATCCAAAGGGTTCAATTGGACCCCAAAATAATAAAATAAATACAAATATTATGACGATTAATCGTCTATTATTAAAATTCAGCCCTTTTTCAACTTTATCCATACATTAAAATATTTTTACTTAATTTATTTAATTCAAATTAGGTATTAAATTCTTCCTCGCTAACCTCCTTAATATTTTCTATAGATGGATTCCTGGGATTATCATTAAATTGGGCTTCATAAAAATGCCATCTATCTATTACCCTATCAACTTCTCCCGTGGTATAGGCTCGATATTTTTCAACTGAACTGGAAGCGATTTCAAACTTAACTTGGTACAAAGAATCCTTACGGCGGCTAATAACAGAGTGCTCAAATACTCTTATAACTATCTTCTGGCCATTTGCATTAAATAATACCGTTTTCCCCTTAATCCTTGTTCTAGATGCTCTAGGTTGTATATAACCCGTATCATCCTTAAATGCCATCTTTAAAGCAGCTTCCTTTGCTAATTTATCAACTATTATCGCCTCATCTGTAGATTTATTTAATATATGTGCTAATTTATAAGAAAAACGTATAGAATTTTTTAAAGTTAATATCTGTTTTAATAAATCTACGTTCTTAACGGGTACATCATCCGCCCCCAGCCAAGTATTAGATCTCCATTGCTCAACGCTTTGATAACATTTTATTGCAGTTTCAGAATCAGACCAAATCTCAACTTGATTAATACCAAATTCTTTTAGTACAAATGAGTTATCCTTAATGTATTTTAAAGTGTTAATTACTGCCTGTAATTCCATCCTATTATTAGTGGTCGATTTATAACCTTCTTGAAATATAACCTCTGGCTCATTTGTATCCTCTGGTGCAACTAAAATACCAGCACAGCCACCTGGACCTGCTGGATTTTTAAAACAAGAGCCATCAATATAAATTTGGGCGGCATATGGATTCATGGAGTTATGGAGGTTCACTCCGCTTAGTCTTTGATATTATAACTGTATTTAAGGAGAAAAAAGAGTATATTTTTATCCCAAAAATAATTTAAGCTAAGTTGATGTATCTTTTTAACTCATCTAAATTTTTCTTTTTTGTCTTTGGGGTGTAGCCAACGGATTTACATATATTAATTATTTTAACTACAAATTTATCAGACTCTTTAGTTGTCATTGATATATCCTCGCCAGATTTTTTACTTGTTTGCCATTCAGATTTTACGTCTAATGGTTCTTGAGGTTTATAGCCTTCTATATTAAAGATTTTTTGATTGCTTCTTGTAATCCACCCAGCGCCAACTTCTGTTACCGCAAACCATGATTTCGCCATATCCTCACTAGTTACATAGATGACGTATATTTTTTTATTAGAATAACTGTTGACAAAAAATTTACGTAAATAATCTAGTAAATTTGTTCCGTCTGGAGGACGGCATTCTTCATAATCAGAGCTAGTATATAAAATATCTTCATCTGAAATTTTATTAAAAGATAACATTTTATAAATAATATCTGCTAGTGATTTATCCTTTTGAGTATGACATATTAAAATTTTCTTTTTTTGTTCATCAACCCTGCTTTTAAGTCCAAGTATGGGTAAAAATTCATTCATTTCACCAGCTATAATTTCTTTAATGCCAGTAGGTACTTTATCAAATTTTTTGAAAATTTTTTCCGTTGCCTTTGTTGATGCGTCTGATTTAAATTGATCTAGTTTTTGCTTCAATTCTTCTTCATCTTTTTCTTGTCTTTCAATTTTAAATTTATTTTTTTTATCTTTTTCAATTTTTGACCAAGAAGTTCTAATGTTAACAATTTCTGGCAATAGATTATTTCTTACATATTTTATAACTGATTCGTATCTTGGATCATCGGTTTTATAACCTTGACGATTGCTTAATGCCATATCAGGCAATTCCGTTTCCTCAAATAAATCCACATGAAGTTGACCTACAACGTAAACTTCTTGCAATTTATTTCTCCCGACCTGATCCATGATATTATAGTCTCCCAATTTTCCATTAGATAATAATGAGATAAAATTATCAGGAAAATCATTCGGATCATTTTTTCTATCCTTTGTGCTCCTATATGCTCCAATCCAACCTTTAATCTCTAAATCGTACTTCTTTTCTTTTCCCGCTTTAGTAGTTAATTGTAATGGGATGGTAATAGTATTATAATTGCTTAAAAATTTAATATCTTTTTTGTTAGCGTGTTCATTGTGAAAATATTTTGCTAAGTTGCTAAATTCTTTACCTAAAATAATTAACCCACAAAGTTGTTTAATTATTTCTGTTTCAAAACTTTCAATTACTATTTCCTCACTCCCTTTAATTATATGAATTTTAAAATTCTTATTTACTAAAGGAAAAATTTTTAGTAAATTATTCTTCATTGCGGAAACTGTTTTGTGTAAACCGTAATGAGGTTTGGTCATAACAATGGACGTACCGCTATGATAATTTTCAATTTTTTGAAAAATTATATCCTTTTGATCCAAGGCAACTAACTTATGGTCTTCACCTACGTGTTTAGTTAAAATAAAACCAGATTTTTCATTATTTTTTTTAGTCATTACAAGAACATTTTCTGAAACAGACAGTGCGGCTAATTTACCAATACCTTTACGTCCCATTCTTTTACGTTTGCCACTTTGTGTCAACTCATCTTCTTTTGTTGTTCTGGTTTCTAATGCAACATCAAGATATTTTTTAATATCACCTGAGTTATAAGACATACCGATGCCATCGTCTTCAACTATTATAGAATCCTTTTTTTCTATAATATAAACATTTTTAGCGTCAGCATCATACGCATTAGCTACTAATTCAGCCAAAACATAATAAATGTTTGTATATAAACTTGGCCCTAGCAGGCCTAATATTCCTGGCTCAATGTTTATTTTATACTCGTGATTGACTTCCTTCATAATATTTCATTTCATATTTTTTTAAATGGTTTTTTATACTCTGACCAATAACAGAACCTAATTTAACTGGCACGGCATTACCAATAAACTTAGCAACATTATTAATTACCATTCGTTCGCTAGGGTTATAAAATTGGTAATCATCAGGAAAAGTTTGAAATATTGCCGCTTCTCGAAGGGATATAGCTCTATCTTGTTCTGGATGGCCAAATCTACCGTTACCAAGACCGATGCATTGAGTTGTCATTGTCGGAGAGGGAGCGTCCCACTTCATCCGCCCATAAACAGTATGGGCATAAGTTTTACCAGTTTTCCTCTTATGACAAGCAAGTACTAAATCTTTGCTCCAACTATCGGAGCTGCCGCCATTATTTGGTGTCGCCTTTACTCTCTTTAAATTTTTTTCGCTAAGCATCCTTGATCGATGCAACGGATCAGTCAAGCTAATCTCACCAGCTTTTATTGGTTCTAAATGCTTAATCACATCTCTAACAGTAATCCTTTTGTCTTGGTGCGTCTTTTTGATTAATTCAATGCCTCCAAACTTTGATGCAAGCAGGACTAAACGTCTTCTTCTTTGTGGTACGCCATAAAGGGACACATCAATAACTTCATATTTATACTTATAACCACCATTATCGAGGGCACTAAGAAATGTTTGAAAAATCGGATATTTTTCTTTATTAGCTAAACCGCCAACGTTTTCCATTGAAACTATGTCTGGTTTAGTTTCAGAAATAAGTTGAGCAAATTTTTCTAAAGGTTCAAGTTGCTTTTTAGTAACCTTATTAAGGTTCAGCCTGGAGAATGGTTGGCAAGGAGCGCAGCCAGCCAAAACCCTGATAGTATCTTTTTTCTGTCCAAATAATCTATTAATCTGTTGAGCGGTAACTTTTAAAATATCCTGACTTAAAAACTGTGCTTTGTTATTATATTCATAACCAAACTTACAAGATTCATCATTATCAATCCCCGCCACAACATCAAGGCCTTCCTTTATAAGACCGTGGGTTAACCCGCCAATACCACAAAACAGGTCGATTACTTTAATTTTTTTATGTTTTTTATTTTTTACCATAAAATCGGATGGCAACGCCTTAATTATTATACAAGTTTTTTATCAAATCGTCCATCTAATCTTAAAATGAAGATATAAACATTTTCACCAAACGGTGCCCCTCATCTGCTACAATAGTATAAGCATTTCCATGGGTTTAGATTGAATTTGTCTAAATTATTAAAAATCGTTTTAAAGCAAAGAAAAAACGAGGATTTTATCCTCGAAAATTCCTTTTTAGATATTTGGCAGGGGTGGTAGGAATCGAACCCACGTTACCGGTTTTGGAGACCGGAGTCCTACCACTGAACGACACCCCCTCGTCAGAAGTTGCTTTCGGTCTTCATGTGCTCGCTTTTGGCGAGCTCACTCCAAACTCAATCAACTTCTTCCTCTTCAAAATTTAGCTGACGCTAAATTTTGATTAATTTTTTCTAACAAAATTACTTTAAATACTGCCCAAGATTCAATTGGTTAATTAAGTCTGGAAATTTTTTGAGAAGATAAACGTAACGATCGATGGATTGCCCTGTGGCTTCATTAAACAAAGGAGTTCCACCGGTGTAATTGGTACCAGCCGAATCGCCGTACTCATTTAAACCTTTTTTAGCCAGCCATTCGTCAATTTTGGCCTTACCTGCCTCGGTTAATTTGGCCACCAGCTGATCGGCCCACTGTTCGCCGTAAGTAGTCCACCAATAATCAGCGCTTTCTAAACCTTGGTTAATTAACGCCGGACCTTGTTCTTCAGCTTTTTGCTGCCAATCATTAAGCCAAGTAGAAATTTGGCCGTGCCAAATAAAAAAAACCAAACCGGCCATGATTAGGACAAAAATTAGAAACTTGATCATAGTATTATAGAAGTTTCATCGGGCTAAAGCCCGATTAAAAACTTGATACTTATTTAGTTTCTTTATGCAAAACGTGCACTCGGCAGTGACGGCAGTATTTTTTTAACTCCAAACGGTTTTTAATAACTTTCTTGTTTTTATTGGAGTGATAATTGACCTTATGGCACTGAGTGCATTCCAATTTGATTAAATTATCCTGAGACATAATATTATTGATTATTTGTTTAACTGGAGCCAACGAGAGGAGTCGAACCCCCGACCTTCGCTTTACAAAAGCGTTGCTCTACCAACTGAGCTACGTTGGCCCGAACGAAGCGTTGCTCCTTGCCTCGCCAAATCGACTAAAAATCGAGTGGAGCCGTTGGTCGGATTTGAACCGACGACCTACTCCTTACCATGGAGTTGCTCTACCAACTGAGCTACAACGGCACGTCAGACAATGCCTCTGACAAAAACAGATATACTTGACCTTCGACGAACGAATGCTGGTGGGCAGGGAGGGATTCGAACCCCCGAAGGCGCAAGGCCAGCAGATTTACAGTCTGCCCCATTTGACCACTCTGGTACCTACCCGAGCCAAAATTAGTTTTATAACTTAGCTATCCTCTCTTTAAAATCTGCCAGCTTTTGATTTTCGGGATTAACTTCTTTTAACAAGCGATAGGCCTTACTGGCGGCTTCCCTGTCTCGCACTATTATACTGACTTCTATTAAAAAGTCAAGAACTTTGGGGTTATTGGGTTCAATTGCCGAGGCCCGATCAACCATGGTAAAGGCCTTGGCCGGCTCATCCAAATTAAGATAAACTTCCGCCAGATCCAAATGGGTGTTTACATCGGCCCCATCCAACTCCAAGGATTTAAGATAAAGCTCGCTGGCCATTTTTAAATCGCCCTTGCCCGATGAAATTTCGCCCAAACTGCGATAAACAGAAGCATCACCCTGATTAAGCTTAAGTAAAAATTCCAAGGTCTCTTTAGCTTGCTCATAATTTTTTTGTTTAAGGTACAAATTGCCCAAACCCAGATAAGCCGCTTGGTTTCTTTCGTCCAATTCTAAAATTTCAATATATTTTTTTTCTGCCCCTTGAAAATCCCCTTGCTCAATTAAAGTTAGGGCTTGAACCGAAAGCTGATTGGTATATTGTTGAACGGCGATTTTATCTTTAAAACTATCATGTAAAATCTTATGGCGATAATCCTCTTCCAATTCAACTATTTTTTGATACCAAATCTTAAACTTGTTGGCCGTTAAGGCGCCCAGTGGCTTAAAAAACTTTTTTAAATTTAGCCCCAGCCCGCTAAATTTTCTCTGCAAACGATCTTCCAATAATTTTCTTTTAATTTCTACTTGCTGGATTGTTTTAGAGGCCTCGTAATTTAAAACCGAAACCTTATCCAATTTTTTAAAAGCAATATAAGCAATGATAGCCAAACAGATAACTACGATAATCATTAAAATGTAGGAAAACATAGCTTAAAATTTAGCTTGCTTAATTAAATCCATAAACGAGACTGCTTCCAAGCTTGAACCGCCGGCTAACACCCCGTCAATCGTTGGTTGAATCATAAAACTTTTTATATTACTCGGCTTAACGCTGCCTCCGTAAATAATTCTAATCTGCTCATTTAAAACAGTGGAAGAAAAATGATCAAATAAAACCTGCTTAATTACCCTATGGGCGTGCTCGGCTTCTTCGGGATCCACGGCTTGGCCCGAACCAATTACCCAAACCGGCTCGTAAGCGATAATCAACTGATCGGTGGAAAGAAGTTTAACGCCGGCTAAAGCGGCGGCCGTTTGAGTCATGATCACAAAATCTTTATTACCATCCTGTCGTTCGGAAAAAGTTTCGCCCACGCAGATAACCGGAATCAATCCGTTGCCTAGGGCGGCTTTAACTTTTAAATTTATCTGAGCATTGGTTTCTTGTTTATGTTCCCGACGCTCGGAGTGCCCAACTAACACATATTTGCAGCCAAGTTCGGATAAAAACTGGGGCGAGACCTCGCCGGTATAAGCGCCGGTTTTTTCCCAAAAACAATCTTGAGCTCCCAAAAAAATTCCTTTATCTTTAAGCTGTTCAGCCAGTGGTGTTAAAGACAAAAAATCCGGGCAAATAACCACTTCCAAATCAGGCGATTTCCAATCATTAATGCTTGCCAGCAACTCTTTAACCAGGCCGCTACCCGAGGCCAAATTTAAATTCATCTTCCAATTGGCAATGATGATTTTTTTTTGTTCCATATGATTATTTTATGAAAAAATCAAAACCTTTAATGGCCCCGATGCTAACCAGCGTAACAATTATGCCCGCTCCGATAATGCCCAAGGTATTTAACAGCCAAGCACGCCATTTGGGAATATTAAATAAAAAAGCAATTAAAGCTCCTGTCCAGGCGCCGGTGCCGGGCAAAGGAATGGCCACAAAAATAACTAAAAACCATTGGCCGTATTTAATGAAATTTTGCCCTGCTTTATCTCTGGTTCGGGCAAAAATCCAATCCAAGATTTTTTTCAGCCATAAAATATGCTTGGCGGCAAAATCGGCAATCGGCCCGATAAACCACAAAATTAACAAAGTAACCAAGCTATTGCCCAAAACCGACCACAAAAAAGCCGACCAAGCTGGCAAATTGTAAATAGTCAACCCTAGGGGAATAGAAACCCTAAGTTCGGTTAAGGGTAAGGCGGCCAATATGGCCACGATGATTTCGGAGGGAATTTGCATCTTAAAAATACCTTAAAATGGGATAATTGTAAACATATATAAGAAACGAGCTAAATTGGCCAATGGTAATTATCAAACGCCCATTGGGCCAAGGACTTTAAATCCTGAAACCGATCGGGCTCGCTTTTACTACCTAAAACAACTACTAAAATATCCGATTTGCCCGCGCCCGCCACATTGCTAACCAGGCAATAGCCGGCTTCGTCCAAATATCCGGTTTTACCCGCTAAAACATTTAAATAACTGTTAAGCAATTTATCGGTGTTTTTTAAAACTTCACGGCGTTTATTATTTTGAACAATTAAGGTGTATTCTTCCGCTTGCGTAGCAGATTTTATTTCCGGCTTATCAAAAGCAGCTACGGCTAAGGCCGCAACATCTCTGGCCGTAGAAATATTATCAGGATCCAAACCCGTTGGCTCGGTAAACAAACTTTTGGCCATGCCTAATTCTTTGGCCTTGGCGTTCATGGCTGTAACAAAGGCCTCGGGAGCCAGGCCGGTTGACCTAGCTAAAGCCACCGTGGCGCTATTAGAAGAAGCAACCAATGAAGCGTTAAATAAATCCTTAACCAAAATTTTTTCCCCGGCATAAACATAAGCCCGCCCGCCAACCCGATAATCCGATGCTTGAACAACAACTTCCGTTTGCCAGCCGGGATTATGTTCCAAAAAAACCAAGGCAGTAATTAATTTGGTTATGCTGGCAAGTGACCGCTCAACATCGGGATTTTTTTGCCATAAAACCGACATGGTTTGCTTATCAACAATAATGGCCGCCTGTGCCGTAACCTTCATGCCGACCGAATTATTATTTTGCCTAATAGGGCTTTGGGGCTGATACGCTGTTTTGTAAAATTGCACGCTGTTATTTTTTTCCCATTGGCTAAGATCAATTAATTGATGGGAAAAATACGGCAAAGTGATTAAACCGTAAATACCTATAATGTTTGCCAGCAAAGAAAATAACATGAAAATATAAATTAACCCTTAACCACTTCAACCTTAATTACCTCATCTTCCGTGGCAGTTTGCTGGGTATTTTCTTGGGCCAACAATTTAGCTAAATTTTCCGAACTGTTTAATTTTTCAAAATCCGGCAAATCAGCCACTTTATTAAGGCCTAAATATTTTAGAAAATCCAAAGTAACGGAATAAAGGGTAATTGCCCGCTGTTTGTTGTACTCCGCTTCCACCAAACCCCTGATCATTAAATTCCTAATAATCAAACTGCAATTAACTCCCCTGATCTGCTCCAATTCGGCCTTGGTTATGGGTTGGCGGTAAGCAATGATGGTTAAAGTTTCCAAAGAAGGATCGGTTAGTTCGCCGGTTATATCATCCTTTAAATACTGCTTGACCAATTCGGCATTTTCGGGGGAAGAAGCCAATTGCACCTGATCGTTATTTAAAAGTAAACGCCAGCCCCGACCGTTATTATTGTAATCATCAGCCAGTTCAGTTAATAAACCTTCAATCTCTGTTGGCTTGACTGTTAAAACTTCAGCCAATTTTTTAATGGAAATCGGCTTGGAGGTTACCAACAAAATGCTTTCTAATTGCGATTTTAAATTCATATTCAAAAAATTTTAATCTATTCTTTTTATATTAATATCGGAAAAAAGCGTAACCTGATCTACTTCAACCGTTCGCTGTTTAACCAGTTCCAAAACCGCCAAAAAAGAAACAATCATTTCGGTCCGATCACGACCCTGGCCCAAAAGCTGCCTAAAACTAAAGGTAACTTTGGAGATAATCAAATCGGTAATGTGCTTGATTTTTTCTCTGATAGAAACCGTCCGCTTGATCATGGCCTGAGGCAAATTAACAATCGGCTCCAATCTTATCAAGGCCTTGGCAAATAATTCCGCCAACCGCGAGCCATTAACGCCCACAGGAGGAATAAATTTTAAATTTAAAACCTGCACAGGTTTAGCTCGAGAAAACATAAAATGCTCCGCTTTTAGCATTTGCTTAATTTTTTTGGAGGCCTCGTAATATTCTTTATAAATTTTCAGCTGTTTTTCAAGCGATCCTTCATCCTCTTCATCTACTTGCAATGTGGGCAATAAAACTTTGGATTTAATTAACAGCAGTTTGGCCGCTACCACTAAAAAATCGGCCATTTCGCCGGTACGCAAATCGGAAGCGGAATTAATGTATTGCAAAAATTGGTCCGTGACTTTGGCCAGTGAAACCTTGGTAATGTCCATTTTTTCTTCTTCAATCAAACCTAAAAGAAGGTCAAACGGCCCCTCAAATGTTTCCAATTTTATTTTATAGTTGGACATTAACCGCGTTTTTGCTTTTTAGTGTTTTTGATTTTTTGTTTCTTAACTTTTTTTATTTTCTTCATCTCGCCAAATTGATGCATTAAAGCTTGTTCCAATTTAATATAATCCTTAACTCCCATTTTAACGCTTTCTACCAAAGAACCACCGGAAAAAATCGCCTGTTTAACTTTGTCATATCCTTTATCCACAATCACCCCGAGTTTATGGAGCGATCCAAAACCGGTTAAACTTCCGGGTTTGACTTTAAAAACCTTAACCAATTCGGCCTCTTTGGGGATGCTGACTTTTTTGGCTTTAAGGGCTTTTTGCAATTTTCCCAAATTAACGTTTTTATTGGCCGCCAAAATCAATAAATAATAGGTTTTATCCGCCTTAACCAATAACGATTTGGCAATGGCATCAAGTTTAACCCTTAAAGTTGCGGCCGCGTCCAAAGCTGTATAAACCTTTTTATGCGGAACAACCTGAAATTTAACTTTATTTTTTTCCAAATGGGAAATCAGCTTTTTATTAATGGACATAAATTTATTTTTTAAAAGCTTTTTGAATTAATTTAACGCTGTCCACGGGATTTTGAAACTTAATTTTTTTGATATTTTTTAAATCAACCCACTCCGGCCCAATGGCGTAATCCTTTTCATGACCATCCATGTGACTATTAGACAATTTACCCGAAATTCTCCGGCAAAGATAATAAATCAAAACCGCATTATATCCACGCTGAAGATGGCGAGAATAATAAAATGAAGAATGAACAGAAAGTAATTGAAGACCTTTAATTTTTAAACCTGTTTCTTCAAAAAATTCTCTAGTTAACGCTTGGTCAATGGTTTCTGTTATATCAAAACCACCGCCAGGAAAATCATAACCATTCTTTTGGTTAAACAATAAAACTTTATTCCGCTCAATTAAAATTCCATAAACCGAAGGTCTAAAAGTCAACTTAGTCGAATCGACTTTATACAAATTACCGTCCATATCATGGCAAACAATCTGCTTTTTCATGTTTACGGCGTTAATCTTTTCACATCCCTGGGCAAAAATGTAACTTCTTTAACATTAGGCAAATCAAGCAAACTCATAATAATTCTGCCCGGGCCAATGCCCACGCCGCCATGAGGCGGACAACCAAAACGGAAAAAATTAATGTAGTCCTTAAGCGACGCCAAATCCATGCCTTTTTCTTTAGCTTGAGCTTCTAAAATTTCTACCCGATGTTCACGTTGAGCGCCGGTAGTTATTTCAATCCCTTTATACAACAAATCAAAACTTTTGGTTAAAGAATTATCGTTTTCATGCCTCATATGGTAAAAGGGCCTTACGCTAATCGGATAATCGGTAATAAAAACAAAATCCGAACCAGTTTCTTTTTTGATGATTTCACAAATTCCACGTTCTTCTTCCGGACTTAAATCATCTGCTTTCTCACTGGTAATGCCACTCACGAGCAATTTTTCTTTAGCTTCTTTAAGACCAATTTTAGGAAACGGCGCAATAGGAATTTCTAAATCAGGCAAAATCTGGGCTTTAACTTGTTTAAAGCCGGCAATTAACATTTGCTCTTCCGCCGCCATCACATCATAATGGGATTCAATAAAAGAAATTTCAAAATCCCAGCCGGTAAATTCGGTCATGTGCCTGCTGGTAAAAGAAGGTTCAGCTCTAAAAACCGGCCCATTAACAAAAACTTTTTCCATACCAGCGGCCATTGCCATTTGTTTATAAAATTGCGGCGACTGAGCCAAGTAAGCTTGCCTATCAAAATATTTTACCGTAAAAACTTCCGCACCGGATTCCGAAGGCGCGCTCATAAATGACGGCGTATAAATCTGAGTAAAATTTTCTTTAGCAAAATATTCCCTGCAACCTTGTTCCAAAGCTGTCCAAACCTTAAAAATATTTTGCTTCTTGGGATCTCTTAAATCAATCCAACGCCAATCCAATCTGGTGGAAAATTCCGCTTCATTGCCAAAATCGTTGGTAATGGGAATCGGCAAAGGAGTTTCGGCTTCGGACAAAATTTTAATTGACTTGGCTAAAATTTCAACTTCGCCAGCTGGTTCATTCTTATTAATTTGTTTCTCTCCCCTTTTATTTACGATTCCGGAAATTTCCAAAACATATTCCGGCTTAATTTCGGCCATGATAGATTGAGAGGCCTCATCCAATTCACTAGGAATCAAAACCACCTGAACAATGCCCGACCTATCTCGCAAATCAACAAAAGCCATTTTACTCATTTTACGAATGGTGTTGACCCAACCCTTGAGAATTATTTCCTTACCGATTTTATTGATCGAATCTATATTGTTATTTTTCATATTTTAAGGCCTTATCCTATTAATCATCCTGGGGAAAGGAATTGTTTCTCTAATGTGATGCGTGCCACAAATCCAGCCAACCAAGCGTTCCAAGCCAATGCCAAAACCGCTATGAGGCACACTGCCGTACTTTCTTAAATCCAAATACCACTGAAATTCTCCCAAAGGCAGTTTGTGCTCTTTAATTCTCTGGAGCAATGTTTCGTAATCGTCTTCCCTTTGCGAACCACCGATAATTTCGCCAAAACCTTCGGGCGCGATTAAATCATCACATAAAGCGACTTTTCCGGAAGTATCACGCTTCATGTAAAAGGCCTTAATTTGGGCTGGCCATTTTTCCACAAAAATCGGTACTTCGCTATCTTGCGTTAACAAAGTTTCATCATCAGCGCCCAAATCATCATTTTCTTTAATATCCGAACCCAATTTGTTTAGTTTTTTAACCGCTTCGGCATGAGTCATTCGGCCAAATGGCGCTTTAATTTTCTTTAACGGCTCCGTATTTCTTTCTAAAATTGCCAATTCGTTTTGATTTTGTTCTAAAACTTTTTGAATGACAAAAGAAATTAAGTTCTCCTGGATGTTCATATTTTCTTGATGCTCTACAAAAGCCGCTTCGGCATCCATCATCCAAAATTCGGTTAAGTGTCTGCGGGTTTTGGATTTTTCCGCTCTAAATACCGGCCCAAAATCAAACACCCGGCCATGAGCAAAAATTGCCGCTTCTATATACAATTGGCCGGATTGCGAAAGATAGGCCTTGGTCCAATCAAAATAATTAATTTCAAACAGCTCGGTCGTACCTTCGCAGGCATTGGGAGTTAAAATCGGCGAATCAATTTTAATAAAATCTTGTTTATTTAAAAATTCATAAATGCCGTTAATAACCGTATTGCGAATTCTTTGGATGGCCCACTGGCTTGGGGCTCTTAACCACAAATGCCGCATATCCAATAAAAAATCAGGGCCATGCTCTTTTTTACCGACCGGATATTCTTGAGAAATTTGAACCAGTTTAATATCCAAAACCTGAAGTTCGTATTCCTCTTTTTTGGGATGCTTGCTGATTTTTCCCAAAAGCTCCACTGAAGTTTCAATGGTGATTTTTTCGGCTAATTCCCAAACTTCGGCTTTAACTTCGGCTTTATTAACAATGGCCTGGATAAAACCGGAGCCATCGCGAAGCTGTAAAAAACATATGCTCCCGCTGGAGCGCAAATTATAAACCCAGCCGTTGATTTGAACCTCTTGGCCAATAAATTCAGCGGCTTTGGAAATAGTGATTTTTGTCATATATGTTGCTTAATTATACTATTTTATAATGATTTTGTGAAGTTAATAATTAACGCATGATTGGGCTTAAAAAGATGGCTGCCGAGGCAGGATTCGAACCTGCAACATCTACGTTAACAGCGTAGCGTTCTACCCTTGAACTACTCGGCAAGACAATTTAAAAACCGGACCTTGTAGGCCCGGGTTTGTTACTTTTATAAAACAAAATTACCAGGGCCTAGCTAGTCCGGTTATTATCATTATTATTGATAATCTGACAATATTTTCTACTCATAATTTAATACTAGCAAAACCCGGTATCACTGTCAAATTGAAATCTTGACACTAGACGAATATGATGATATGATAAATTGTTCCGTACAAATTCCTGAAAATTCAGGTCGTTCCGTGGTGTATCCCGGAATAAGAGCGCGTTCTGGGCTTTTCCAGACAAAAATCAATCCAAGGAGAGCTCTATGCTCACCACAATTCACGTAAACAGACCGCGAGAGATCAATGGCGGTCCAGGCAAGTTTGACTTCTTCTCCACACTATTTTTCTCGCAAGGGAAAAGGCTAGAACCCATAGTAATTAGGGTTAGAAGTGTGGGAAGTACATGCACGTGTGAGTTGAATTGCACATGCTATGAAAAAAACTGCGGTCCAACGCAAAACATGTTGCTGTTGATTTGCGGCGGTTTTCACAAACCAGGCAAATCAAAAGACCAGACCTTCTGGGGATTTCTGGCTTTCGAAAAAGACAGAGAGCTCATATATACGCTAGATCACCTGATCGATGCTTTCTCGGGCCCACTGCCCATTGGTATCCAGTGGGTGCATGGTGAGTACAGTTGGAGCACCAGAAGAGGTTGGGTTGGACCGTGCAAATTAAATCCTGCCCAAACTTTTGTCGCATTACGCGATGATCTTCTTATACCGCCACAGGAATCGATGGCAGAAGAAGTGCCGCCACAGGAATCGATGGCAGAAGAAGCGGCCTAACATATAGGCCTTCAAAACTTAAAGGGCGCATACCACTCGGTACGCGCCCACTTTTTTTTAAAAACTTTCAACTTCTTTTTTAGTTAAAACCCGCCATTTACCTACCTTAAGCGTATCCAACCCAACATTACCGATTCTGATTCTGGTTAAAGAAACAACTTCGTACCCAAAATGCTCAACCATTCTCCTAATTTGCCTATTCCAGCCCTGATGAATAGTGATCTTAAAATGATTATTATCAATGGTTTTAAGATTATCAGCTCTGGCTATGCCTTCGGTTAAATTAACCCCTTTCTTTAAACCATCAAGCAACTTTTGGCTAACAGGTAAATCCACCTCTACTAAATATTCTTTAGCGTGCTCGTACTTTGGATGCATTAAACGATTAGCCCAATCGCCATCATTGGTTAAAAAAATCAAACCCGATGAATTTACATCCAATCTCCCAACCGGAAAAATCCGTTCCGGATAACTAATAGCATCAATAATATTATTAGGGCTTTTTAAATCCGTAGTGCAAATGACTCCCTCGGGCTTATAATAAATTAAGTAGGACTTAACTGCTTTGGGAATAATTAATTTATGATCAACCTTAACGCTATCGCCTATTTTTACCACATCTCCCAAAACAGCCCTTTTGCCGTTAATATAAACTTTTTTTTGTTCAACCAAAACATCGGCCTGGCGCCTGGAACAGTAACCACTATCGGCTAAGTATTTATTTATTCGCATTATTTGACTGGCTGTTTTAATTTATAAAAAGCCGGATCAATAGTTCGATCAAAGCAGACATTACCGGCCGCGTGCTCCCAAGTGGGGTTGCCCACAAAACGCCCGTCATAGCTTACAGATTCCGGTTTGCCGTAAACGGGCTTAGGATCAATGGAAGGCAAATTAAAAGTGGCGCACAAGGCAAAAACATTCGGCCCTTTAACTTCATAAACATAATTGGTATTATTTTCCGGATCCAGAGGCACTCTTACTCCCCTTAAATCATCGTTTAACGCTTTAAGTTCGGTTGGCAATACTTCTTTGTTTTGCCAATAATTAACGATTTCGGATTGTAAATAAGACAAATCATCAGTTTTTCTTTGGTCAAACTGCAATTTTCTCTGCTCTTGAGGAGAGCCAATCACAAAAAATCCGGCAACTACGGCAATTAGCACAACTACCTTAACGCCCCAACCAAAATAACTTAAAATTTTTGGCGAAATTTCCTGCTTTAAAACATGATAATAGTAAAAGAAGATCGAACCAGTAGTTAAAGCCACAGCCAGCACTTTAAGCGTGAATCTAAAAGTATATTCGCCTTCCAGCAAACGATTGATTAATACCACCAAATCGCCGATCATAATCAGGGCGGTAATAAACAAAGTAAAATAAATCAACCATCTCCTAATCGCTAACTGGAGTTTGGCCGGCTGGTTTACGTAATCCTTGTTTAAAAAACGAACAGTAAATAAATAACTGGGAAAAACAACGATCAGCGAAGCAATGGCAAAACGCATAATACCACTGGCGCCGCTATAATATTGACTGGCCTCGGGAAATTGAGGCAGTAAAACATTAATATACTGAAACAGTAAAGCGATAAAATTGCCGGCGCAAAAATACAAAGTAATAATACTTAAAAGATGCAAAAAAACATCGCTGGGTGTTGTTTTGACAGCCGCTTGATTTTCGGACATATATTTATTGTTAATTAATAGTTAGAGAAAATATTAAATTTTCAAAAAAGTTAGGAGCTTGCCTTAAACTAAAGCAAAGACGAGCAAAACAAACTGTTAATTTAAGGCTGTAAGGCGGAAGCGCTATCGCCGGCCGCTTGAATTTCTACCTGCTTGATTTGCAAAGTGGAAACTTCATTTAATGCCTTGAGAGTTTTTTCTATTTGAGAACGTTTTAAAGTAACCAAACAACTGCCTCCGCCGTTGTTTAAGCTGGCATCAAAATTTACTATGGCTTTGTTATTTTCGTAGCCAAAAGAAAGCAAACGGGTATTTAAATCAACTCCGGGAGCCAGCTTAACTAAAGCCAAATCTTCGGGCACCGATAACTGCAATAATAATTTCATAACCATGGGGATCAAACCCAAATCCTCATCCGGCCGATCAACCACAACCTGTTTAAAACCTTCGGCTTCGCAAGATTGGTTTTGGGTGTTGGAATCTAATTTGGCAAAATATATTTTAAGAGCTACTTGGCCGCCTTTATTAACATTGGAAGTTGAAGAAATTTTAGCAAAAGCAAAGGAATCCACAAAATCAATATAATCCTGGGAACCCGGGTTATTGGTAACAATTAAAATAAAGAAAGGGCCATTATCCGCCAAAATCCCTTCAAATCTTGGGGTTTGCCCTGCAACTGATTTTTCACCGATGTAGCTTGTAGCCAATGTGCCGTTAAGCTGGGTTTGCGATTGGCTTTCGATTTTATAATCGGCCAAAACCTTTTTTTTATCAGCTTGTTTGGCAATAAGAACCAAAATTTCCTGCTCCTTGTTGGCGAATTTTATTTGATCTTTAAATTCGCCTAAATTTCCGGTTGAAGTTTCGGTTAATTGCCAGCTGGATAAATATTTGGCGCTAAAATAAAATTGCTCAAAAGTTTGGCTTTGGTATTTTTGGGAAGTTATAGCTGGAGCTTCGGCCTGTTTTTTATTAAAAAAACAACCGCTTAAAATTAGTGGCAAAACCAGAAATAAGATTAATAAATACTTTTTCATAAATCTTTTAATACTGACTTTAATTTCTTAAGAACGGAGAAACTTTAGATTTTTAAGCGAGACAAGGAAGATGAGTAAAAATACTTGAGTCGTAATTCATTACGATGAAAGTATTTTTACGAAATCTGACGAAGTCGTAGCAAAAAATATAAAGTTTATCCTAATGATTAAATGCTCTAACGCCTGTAAATACCATACTCATTTCATGCTCATCGGCTGCAGCAATAACTTCGGTATCTTTAATGGAACCGCCGGGCTGTACAATAGATTGTACCCCTAAATCGGCCAATTTGTCAATACTATCCCTAAAGGGAAAAAAGGCGTCTGAAGCGCAAACCGACCCCTTTACCTTATCTCCGGCCTTTTTTAAGGCAATATCCGTTGAATCCACCCGAGACATTTGCCCGGCGCCGATCCCAACAGTAACCCCATCTTTAACCAGCGCAATGGCATTGGATTTAACATGCCTAACCACTTGCCAGGCAAACAGCAAATCCGCCAGCTGTTGGCTGGAAGGATTTTTTTGAGTCATCACTTTTAAATCCGCTTCAACCAACTGGCGATTATCATGATCCTGCACCAATAAACCGCCCTTGATTCTGCGATAATCTTGGGATGGCGCATCAACTTTTTGATTGACATTTGTTTTTACAATTCTGATGTTCTTTTTTTGTTTTAAAATTTCCAAGGCGTCTTCATCATAATCCGGCGCAATCACAATTTCGGCAAAAACCTTGTTTATTTCTCCGGCAATCTCGTCATTGCATTTTCTGTTTAAAACAATTACCCCGCCAAAAGCGGACAATGAATCCGCCTGATAAGCCCTAACAAAAGCATCCGTGATATTTTTGGCCACAGCGCAGCCGCAAGGATTACTATGCTTAATAACCGCTGCGGCAGGCAAATCAAATTCCCCTATCAAATTTAAAGCGCTATCAGCATCCATAATGTTGTTGTAGGAAAGTTCTTTGCCGTGCAAAATTTGGGCATTAACAATGCTTGAACCCGAAAAATCCGGCTCTTTGTACCAACTGGCAACTTGATGAGGATTTTCGCCGTATCTTAAATCGGAAATTTTCTCAAAAGACAGGTTTAAATTTTGCTGTTGGCTAAAATAATCAGCAATGGCCCGATCGTAACTGGCCGTATGCTCAAAGGCCTTTTGGAACAATCTTTTTTTCAAATCCGCCAGATCATCCTGTTTTAATTTTTCCAGCACTTCTTGATAATCCGCCGAATCAACCACCACCAAAACCGATTCAAAATTCTTGGCGGCGGCCCTTATTAAACTAACACCCCCGATATCTATGTTTTCAATAATTTCTTCCTGCGTGGCCCCGCTTTTGGCAGCGGTTTGGGCAAAAGGATATAAATTACAAACTACTAAATCAATCAGTTCAATTTTATTATCTATGGCATCCTGCAAATGATTGGCCTTGGCGCGATCCGCTAAAATACCGCCAAAAATTTTAGGGTGCAGGGTTTTAACACGGCCTTCCATAATTTCGGGAAAACTGGTAAAATCCTCTACTTTTGTTAACTTTTTAATTCCCGCTTCTTGTAAAAAATTAAAAGTTCCACCGGTAGAAATAATTTCGCAGTGCATTTTTTCCAATCCCTTGGCCAATTCTTGTAAGCCCGTTTTATCGGAAACGCTGATTAATGCGCGCATAGTTGACTATTTTTTAATTATAAATTAAGATAGCTAGCGAACTGTTATTTAACCATTAGGAGTCAAAGTGGATCATGACCTTAAACCAGGTTTAAACGTGCCGCCACCAGCGCCAGTTAAAACCACTACGCAAGTTCAACAGGAACTTCTGGCACCGTACAGTGTTGGTAAACGAGGCTTTTTGCCTTCTCGACCAGCCTGTGAATTGGGCTCAACCGTCCAGATTGCAGGACGCGATGATCTAAAAATTGTGATTATCGCCCAACCCAACAGAGACAACGATGGAATGATCCTTTCAACCGAACAAATATTAATGGTTGATTGGGATCTACCCACATCCACCTCATAAGCTCTGTTAACCAGAGCAACCCTCAGCCCGTTTATAACTGGCTGATTTTTTTAATCTGTAAATAACTTTAACCCTTTTAATATAACTTCTTTTTCTTTGGCTTGGACTTTTCTTTTTAAGGACTGAGGTGTTTCATTATCCCCAATTGCCACTTTTTCCTGTAAAATTATTTCTCCGCCATCCACCTCTTCGGTAACAAAATGCAAAGTACAACCCGTTTCTGTTTCTTTATTTTTTAAAACTTCGTCATGAACATCCAAATCCATCCCGGGATATTTAGGCAGCAATGACGGATGAATATTAATGATTTTATTTTTATACGGTTCAATTAAAACTTTAGTGATAATCCTCATGTAACCGATCAACAAAATTAAATCGGTTTTTTCTTCTTGAGCGATTTGCAAACACTCTGCATCGAATTCTTCCCTGGTTTTTCCTTTGGGATCAATAAAATAGGTTTTAATATTTGCTTGACGCGCGCGTTCTAAAGCGTAACAATCTTTTTTATCGGATAAAACAAATTTTAAATCAATGCCTGTTAATTCGCCTTTTTGGCGCGCCTCGATAATTGCTTGTAAATCAGTGCCCTTAGTTGAAGCAAAAACAGCTAGATTAATCATAAAATAATTGTTTAAGCCCTTAATTCCTTCATCATTTTGATCCGTTTATCAATCAATTCTTTGGTGGCAATATCCGCGCGATGAAAAACCGGACCAATAATTTTTTTAATTTCGGTCTCCACCATTTTTTCCGTTTGATACAAATCCTCGCCCCTGCCTACAATGGCTACTGCCCTGGATCCAGTTAAATACAAACCATCTTCTTTTTGATCCACAGCAGCGTAAAAAATCTTAACTTTATTTTGATCAACCCCGGAAACATCGATTTTTTGATCTTTAATGGGATGCTCGGGGTAACCCTCGGGTACCGCGTATTTACAAACAGTTGCTAACGGCTTTAATTCCAGTTTTATTTTATCCAAAGTGCCGTTAATAATACCCAAACAAACTTGTAAAAAATCAGCCGAAGAGCTTGGAGGAAAAGTTTTATCGGGAAACAAGCTTAAAATATTCATCGATTCGGGATCAGCCAAACGGGCGTTATATTCAATTAATCTAACGCCTTCCTTAACAGCCATAAAACCGCCGTATAAAATACCTTTGTAACCCTTGCCGATTTTTTTCTTTAAAGCCAGGGCGGCGGCTTCATTTATTTTTTGAGCTGCGATAACATCATCTTCATCCAAAAACGGCAAGGTAAAGTTAGCGCAAGAGTAAGAACCCATCCCGCCGGTGTTAAGACCAATATCACCTGCTTGCGCTCTTTTATGATCTTGGGCTATGGGCAAATGCAGTAAATGATCGCCATCGCAAAAACTCATCAAGCTGAATTCTTGGCCGATTAATTTTTCTTCAATCACAATTTTAGCGTTGGCTTTTAAAAGTTCCGTAGCGATTTTTAAGCCCTCGGCCATTCCTTTAAAATGATCACCGGAAACTAATACTCCTTTACCGCCGGCCAAGCCATCTTGCTTAATAACAAAATTATCGCCTAATACTTTAAGCCAATCGGCCAAACCAACGGTGGAGGTAAAAACCTGATATTTGGGCGCGCCAGGGATTTTATATTCTACAAACAAATCTCTGGTAAAAGATTTACTAGTTTCCACTTGGGCAAGCGCCTTAGTGGGCCCCACAGAAGGAATACCGATCTGCTCCAAAACATCAACAATGCCTTCGGCTAAAGGATTTTCCGGCCCGATAATGGCAAAATCAACATTGGAGGCCAAAGCAAAGCTGGCAATAGCCGTGTTGCTTTTTAACTGACCGACCTTATATACCTTGGCTAAGGCCTGAAGCCCGGGATTAACTGATGAGCCAAAAACATACAGCTCAACTTCTTCTTGGGAGGATTTTAAAGCCGTACCGATCGCTTGTTCACGAGCGGCACTGCCTAAGAGTAATACTTTCTTCATAAATAATTACGTAAAGTCGAGCTTAGCTCGACGAGCCGAGGAGTTTATATATTATATATAATTATATTAGATTGCCTTTGTGGTTTTCTTTCTTGGTGTTTCTCTCGCCTTTTCTTTGCATTTCCACTTCCTGTAAAACTTCTTCGGTTACATCACCTGTGGGATAATCGCCATCAAAATAGGCGCAATGCGGTCGGGTAAATTTAAGATCGCCCCTTCTGGTTACGGCTTCAATTAAATCATCCAAATCTTGATAAATAAGCTCATCGGCTCCGATAAACTTTCGTACCTCATCTTCGGTTCGGTTATAAGCCACGTATTCATCACGAGTAGGCAAATCAATGCCGTAAAGATCCGGATACTTTAAAGCCGGCGAAGCCGAAGCAAAATAAACTTTTTTAGCGCCGTACTTTTTAACCAAATTAACGATGTGCTTGGAAACATTACCCCTAACAATACTATCATCAACAATTAAAACATTGTTGCCTTCAACTTCAAAATCAATCACCGAAAGTTTATAGCGATTGGCTTTTTGCCTAACTTCTTGGCCCGGCATAATAAATGTCCGGCCGATAAAATGGTTTTTTACTATCCCTTGGGAATATCTTACGCCAAGCTCGTGGGCGCAAGCTAAGGCCGCGGTATTGGCGCTTTCGGGAGCCGGAATAACCACATCAATTTGCAACTTTGGATGCACTCGTTTTATTTTAGCCGCCAAATTTTGGCCCATGCGCAACCTGGCGCGATAAACGCTAACGCCATTTAAAAAAGCATCCGGCCGTGCAAAATAAACATATTCAAAAATACAAGGCCTGAATTCTTTAACCGTCACTCTTTTATTAAACACTTTGCCTTGTAAATCTACAAACACCACTTCGCCCGGTTCTACATCCCGATAAAAATCAAAATCCAAAATTTCAAACATGGTATTTTCGGAAGCAAAAATATGTTCGGTTTTAAAACTGTTTTTTCGTTGGCCCCAAACCATCGGCCTAATGCCGTGAGGATCTCTAAAAGCCACCAAACCTTTTCCGGCAATGATAGCCACCACCGAATAAGCACCTTTAACCCGCTTATGAACGCTTTCTACCGCCAAACAAACGGAATCAAAAAAATCTTTGTGGCAAAAACGCGACATTTCATAGGCAAAAACATTTAAAATAACTTCCACATCGCTGTTGGAATTAACTTGCCTATAATCATGATCAAATAATTCTTTTTTAAGCTCCCAAAAATTAAAAACGTTGCCGTTAAAAGCCATGGTAATGCCGTAAGGTGAAGAAACAATAAACGGCTGAGAATCTTCGGCTACACCGCCGCCGACAGTGGGGTATCTGACCGAACCGATGCCCACATTGCCTTTTAAAGCCAAAATTTCTTCTTGTCCAAAAACTTCCCGCACCAAGCCCATGCCTTTTTTTAAATGAAACCGGTCGGAATAAGTGGTAATGCCGGCGCTATCCTGACCGCGATGCTGTAAACAAAGCAAGCTTTCGTAAAGCTCGGTTGCCACTACATTATTGCTGATGATGCCTGTTATTCCGCACATAGGTTGTATGGTTTCGAGTTAAGCTCGATTTAATTATGATAAATATTTTTCAACTAATTTTGGCGCCAAACCAATATAGTTCTCTGGCGTTAATTTTAACAAATTGGCTTTTTCTTCTTTATTAATCTTTAAAGACCTGATAAATTTTTGAATATCGGACTTGCTGATTTTTTCTCCTCTAGTTAAATTTTTTAAGGCCTCGTAGGGCTTATTATAACCGTCTTTTCTTAAAACAACCTGAATGGGCTCGGCTAAAACTTCCCAATGGTTATTTAATTCTTCGGCAATCTGTTGCTTGTTAACTTCCAGCTTGGTTAAACCCTTTAAACTCATTTTTAAAGCTAATAAACCGTAGCCCAAAGCCACTCCTTGATTTCTTAACACCGTACTATCAGATAGATCGCGCTGTAAGCGAGAAACAGCCAACTTATCGGCCATATGAGACAACAAAGCATTGGCTAATCCAAGATTACCTTCGCTGTTTTCAAAATCAATTGGATTAACTTTATGAGGCATGGTGGAAGAACCAATTTCGCCAGCCACTTTTTTAAGCTTAAAAATCTCACGGCTAATATACAGCCACATATCCTGATTCAAATTCTTGATAATATTATTGATTCTGATCAGCTTATGATAAACACGGGCTAAAGAATCGTGTGATTCAATTTGCGTGGTTAAAGGATTAAAAACTAAACCAAGGCCCTCTACAAATTTTTGGCTAAAGGAAAGCCAATCAACTCTGGGATAAGCAACTGTTTGGGCGTTCCAAGCTCCAACTGCGCCGCCAAACTTGCCCTTAAGCTTTGGGTTAAAATTATTAACCTCACCAGCTAAACGATAATAAAAAACCGCCAATTCTTTGCCTAAAGTGGTGGGTGTGGCGGGCTGACCATGAGTTAAAGATAATAAAGAAGTTTTTTTGTGCTTAACGGCTAAATCTTTTAATTCAACCAACAATTTTTTTAATTGCGACTGATAAACATTTAAACCGCCTTTGAGCATTAAGGAATATGCCAAATTATTTACATCCTCGCTGGTTAAGGCAAAATGAATAAATTCTTTATAAACACTTAAGCCCTTAATTTTTTCCAGCTTGTCTTTTAAATAATATTCCAAGGCCTTAACATCATGATTGGTTGTTTGCTCTATTTTTTTAACCCTTAACGCTTCTTCTTCATTGAATTTTAAATACAACGAGCGCAATAAAACTATTTGCTCGTCGGAAAACCTGTTTAATCCTTGAATTTTGGATTCAAATCCTAAAGCAATTAAATATTCCACTTCTACCTGCAACCGATACTTGATTAAAGCGGTTTCAGAAAAAAAATCAGATAGCTCTTTGACTTTACTTAAGTAGCGTCCGTCTAATGGCGAAATAGCGTTTAATTCGTTCATATTAGAAATATGAGTTATTATTTTTCAAAAGATTCTTTAACTTCATCAATCCGCTCCTGAACCAATTCCTGCATTTCATCATTAACCAACCCCGCTATTCTGGCACAAGCAGCAGCGACGTTAGAGGGATCCAAAACAGTCATTACCGGAGCATCCGAGGGCATCTGCAAAGTTGATTGGATATTAACGGCCATATCATCCTTATCCTTAAATGGCGGACAGGCAATAACCGGATGGACCGAATTAGCAGCCACCACGCCCGATAAGCCGTTGGATCTGCCGGCAATAGTAATGTAAATAAGTTCACGCTCGCTGTTATAGGCCTGAACAATTTCAAAAACCTTTTCCGGCACTTTGTGGGCCGAGGCCATATGTAAAGTTGAAGCTAAGCCCCACTTATCAAGGGCTTCTTGAATTTTATCGGCCCAATCCTTATCCGATTGGCTGGCCATGATGATAACTACTTTCATATATTTATGATTAAATTATTGACTACATTATATCAAATATCCTTTATTTTTCAAGTTTTCCTCAATTCTCTTAAGTATTGGCTTATCTTCAAAGTCAAAGACCTGCCCGGTGATCATTTCATATAATTTAATATAACGGCTAGAAAGCTCCACAATTAAATCGCGCGGGGCTTCGGGCAGTTCCTCATCATGATACGGATCGCAGTGATCTTTAAACCAAAGGCGTAAAAATTCTTTATCAATGTTATCCGGCTCTTTGCCTTCGGCGATTCTTTGCGAATAAGTTTCTCTTAACCAATAGCGGGAAGAATCCGGCGTATGAATTTCATCAATCAAAGTGATTTGGCCTTTTTCATCCTTGCCGAATTCATACTTTGTATCCACCAAAATCAAACCGTGGCTTGCCGCCACCTGTTGGCCATAAGCGAACAACTCCAAGGCCTTTTGAGCAATGTAATCAAATTCTTGTGCTGTGGCAAAATGTTCAGCAATAATTTCATTGCGCGAAATATTTCGATCATGTTTTTCAAACTTGGTTGAAGGTGTAACAATAGGCGTACTGAATTTTTGATTTTTAACCATGCCTTCGGTAAGTTTATTGCCGCAAAAATCTCTAATACCTTTTTGGTAATTTACCCAAACGGAAGTATCGGTAGAGCCGGTCATATAACCTCTCACAATTACTTCCATAGGAAACACCGTGCATTTTTTACCAACTACCACGTTAGGATCCGGAATTTCCAATAAAAAATTAGGAATAATATCTTTGGTGTGCTCAAACCACCAAGCCGATGTTTGATTTAAAACCTGTCCTTTAAAAGGAATGGAAGCCAAAATTCTATCAAAAGCGCTCTGCCTATCGGTGGTGATTAAAATAATTTTATCATCCAAATAATAAGTATCCCTGACCTTACCGACTTTTTTTTCACCCAAACCTTTAAAGTTGGTTTCGGTGATAACATTATAAATATTTTTTTCTATGATTGATTTATCCATATTAACTACTAATTACTAATTATTACAAATATACGAATTTATTTTTCAGCGCTACTATAGATCGCAAAGTCATTACCTGAATTACGAGCCCATTCCTGGTCGCCATAATTAAAGTGCCACCATTCATCATTATAACCAATAATGCCTGCATGTTCCATAACTTCTTTTAAAATCATTCTGTTCTTATGAAAAATATCGGCACTGGCTTCATCTTTTCCTTTAGTTATAAAATAGTTGGTATTCGCTCGTTCCGAAAAATCATCAAACTCGGTTCCCATATTTAATTCTTGCCCAGTTTGATCAACTATCGTCAAATCAACTACTCCGCCCGTATTATGAGGCGGTGGTGAAGCTGGATCCAAAGAAGGAAAGGCAATGTAAGGTTCAATTTCTTTTCTTATTTCCTCATCGTTTAAATCAGCATGTTGCTCTTTAAAAGTTTCAAAAAAATCTTCATAAAGCTTTTTTTGAGTTTCAATGGTTCTAAAACCGTCCCAAATTTTTAATTTATAACCGTACTTAGATGATAAATAATTTTGCGCTTCTCTTAATTTTACCAGAACGGTTTGCCGAAGTTTTATTTCCGAATCTTGATTATGACCCAACTTATAGTATATCGGCTCCAAAATAAATTCATTACCATCCAAAACTTCCAACTTTTCTCCATTTTCTTTAATAGGAACATCATTCATAATTTATGACAATAGCTTGATAGCTGGTACAAGTTCGGCAAAATTACTAATAACCTTATCTGCTTTAACTAGTTCATCGGCAGTGTGCGTGGTAGTGATCCCAAAACAATACATCATGCCGGCGCCCTTAGCTGAAACGATTCCCAGCGGGGTATCCTCAATCGCTCCGCACTCTTGGGGAGGCACTCCCAGCAACTCGCTGGCTTTAAGGTAAATATCAGGCGCGGGCTTGCCTTGGGCCACTTCAAAAGAACTAATCAGAACGGAAAATAAATCATCAATACCAAATTTCTTGGTAATAATTTCAATTTCCAGCTTAGTAGAAGAGGAGGCCACGGCAACCGGCATCATTTTTTGGATTTCTCTGATCGCCTCAACCGCTCCCTTTATTGGCTGAATATCATTTTTTAAAATTTCCAAATAGGCCGCTCTTTTAGCTGAAATAAATTCTTCTTTGGTTATTGGCAAATTTAATTCTTCAACCATCTTAGCGCAAATGTTAATATCCTGATGCCCCATGTACTTTTTCAAAAATTCCACCATAATAACTGGCTTAACGTAAGCTTGCAATACATGATTAAAAGATTGAAGCTGTAAAGGTTCGCTATCAATAATTACCCCATCCATGTCAAAAATAAAGGCCTTAATCATATAAAAATTTATCTTGGGAATAAGGGTTAGCTAAAATATTTGATGCTAAAATCTTTTGCCAATCAGAGTCGGAACATTCAAGCTGCCATAACACGCCCTGCTTGATGGATTTTATTTGCTTGAAGCCAAGACGATTGACTAAAGTTGACCTTTTGCCCTGCCCCACAAAATCATCTTTATATCTAACTAAAAGATTATGGCTTTTAGTTTTAAGTTTTAAGTTTTGATTTATATAAGGAATTTCCTTATTGGTATTTAAAAGTTCACCCGATTTAATTAATTCAGCAATAAATTCTGATGATTGATCTGAAGTTTCCACCTCCCAATGCGTGAAGCGCTTAACCTTAACGTTATTATACCCTAAACCGACTAAAGCTGTTTGTAATGTTTGCGCCTCATTATCGGTAATAATCAAATCAACAAGTATTTCCAAAGCATTACCCGGTTTTTGGTAATTGGTAATTGGTTTGGAATTTGGTCGAGCTGAGCTCGATGGAATTTGTAAATTGTTTGTTAATTGTACCTTGTTGATTGTTTTTTCTTCAAGATATTTTTTCATTGACTCAAAAATAACCAATCCATCTTTGGTGCGCTCCGGATGAGGCATTAAAGCTAAAACATTACCCGCTTCATTACAAACACCGGCCAAATTATACATGGCGCCATTGGGATTAATCGGATATTCTTCTTTTTCTTCACCATTTTCATCGCAATATCTAAAAACAGTTTGGCCGTTTTGTTGAAATTGTTTTAACAAATCTTGGGGCACCACCCACCTACCTTCACCATGAGCAATGGGCAAGGCAAAATGATGGCCAGCGGCAAAATTATTAAAAGCACATCTACCTGGCGCTGATTCGTTTTTAATACGGGTCCAAATATTTAAATAACCGTGATTGTTCCAAGCAAGCCCTGCGCCTAAATGATATTCATTAATCGAGCTCAGCTCGACTAAACCAGGAATTAAGCCCGACTCAACCAAAATCTGAGCGCCATTGCATATACCAATAACTGGCTTACCCGCTTTAGCTTGTTCTTTAATTATATTCATTAATGGATCTCGGCCGGCAATAGCACCGCTCCTCACGCGATCTTCATAACTAAAACCGCCGGCAATAAAATAACCGTCAAATTTTGCCAGCTTTTTATAATCATCATTCCACCTAAAAAACTCCGGCTCTAAACCAACGTTTTTTATCGCCCGAAACGATTCTTCGTGACAATTTGTTCCGGGAAAAATAATAATGGCGATTTTAAATAAATTTGACATCATGATTACCTTTGACGATTTTTCCTATTTGATAAACTTTCTCCCCTACTTTTTCCAATTCTTTTTTTATATTTTCTATTTGATCTTGAGAGATTATCATTACCAACCCAATACCCATATTAAATACCCGATGCATTTCTTCATCACTTACCTGCCCTAATTTTTGCATTAATTTAAAAATCGGTAAAACATCCCAGCTATCTTTTTTAATTTCCAAAGATAAATCTTTTGGCAAAACTCTGGGCACGTTTTCTATTAAACCGCCGCCGGTAATATGGGCAATACCTTTAATTTCGTATTTTTCTAAAATCGGTAAAACCGAGGGCGCGTAATTATGATGTGGAATTAATAATTCTTCGCCCAACGTTCCTGTTAATTCTTCAAATTTACTTTCGGTATTATATTCTCCTGATTCAAAAAATATCTTGCGCGCTAAAGAAAAACCATTGGTGTGCAAACCAACCGAGGCCAAGCCCAAAGCCACATCACCTTCTTTTATTTTATCACCGGTAATAATTTTATCTTTTTCCACCACGCCCATAATAACTCCGGCAATATCATGTTCACCTTTAAGATACACTCCCGGCATTTCGGCTGTTTCACCGCCAACCAAACTGATTCCAGATGATGCGCAGGCCTTAACCATTCCTGATACCATATCTTCAATTTCTTGCGGATTTAATTTATCGGAGGCAATATAATCCAAAAAAGTTAAGCCGCGGGCACCCTGACATAAAATATCCCCGCAGCAATGGTTAACAATATCTTCGCCAACACCTTTTAAATTGCCGGACATTTGGGCAACTTTAAGCTTGGTACCAACACCATCAATGGATTGAACCAAAATAGGTTCTTTAAAATCTTTTAGCCAACTGGCATTATACATAGCCCCAAAAGTACCAAGACCAGTAACCACGTTTTTATCAAAAGTGGATTTAACCTTATCTTTAATCCTTGATACTGCTTCATTACCGGCATCAATATTAACGCCTGATGATTTGTAATCTATGGACATATTTTTAACTGTTTAATTTATCTCTTAAACCATTAAGCCATTTATCCGCCATCGCCTCAATCGATAGTTCTATAACAACATTATCTGAATTTTTAGCTTTAAATTTTGAGTTTTGAGTTGTCTTCCCGATCTCTATTGCCTCAAAACCATATTTTTTACAAATCTCTTTTACCTCATTAACATTCTTTGTTTCCAAAACAAAACCGCCAGTTTCGGAAAATAACTTTATAGAGGAAGCAAAATTTTGTACTCCAACCTTGTCCAAATTAATCTCACAACCTATCCTATTTTTACCATTTCCGCCAAAACACATTTCTGAAATTGCTACAGCCAATCCGCCGTCCGAAATATCATGACAAGAAAGCAACAAGCCATTATCAATCATATCGGTAACGGCAAAAATCTCATTTTCCACTTCTTTAAAATCTGGCTTGGGCACATTAACTCCGAGTTCGCCATGCAACTGATAATAAACCGAACCGCCCAATTCATCTTTTCTTTGACCAATTAACATTATAGTTGAATCGGCTTGTTTAAATTCCATAGTAATGGCCTGATGATAATTGGGTAATTTTCCCAAACAGGCAATAACCGCCGAAGGATCAACGGGCTGTCCATGAGATTCATTATATAAAGAAACATTACCCGAGATAATAGGTAAGGGGCTTTCTGGATAACTTTTTAAATGAATACCTTTAGCTGCTTCAGCTACACCTCGCACGCCTTCGGTAAACTGCCACATTTGCTCGGGTTTTTCCGGATTGCCGTAATTTAAGCAATCGGTTAAAGCCCAAGGCATAGCGCCCACGGCGACTACATTCCTACAGGATTCAACTACCGAATTTACAGCTCCCCAATATGGTGAAATTCTGGAATAAAAAGGATTGGAATCAACCGATAACGCAATGCCGATATTTTTAACTTCTTCAGGCAGATCTTCATCCAATAAAGGTGCCATCACTCCGGCATCAGCCGCTCCCGGTTCAATAATCGTTAATCCCCTAACCGTTTTGTCATATTTTTCATACACGCAACTGCGCGAAGCAATGTTCTCGTGTGATAGAATCTTTAACAAGAATTCGTTGTAATCCTTTGGCTCCGGAATTTTTGGTTCTGTTAATTTTTGATTTGGATCTTTTGTTTCTCGATCATATCTTAAACCTTCTGTGATATCCGAAGCGCGAGCGTCAACTATTTTTTCTCCCTTAAAATTGACAGTAAAGTGCCCGCCAACAGTAACTGTGCCGATAATAGAGGCCTTGGATCCGGCTGAAACATGAGGCAAATCCCACTTAACGTTGTAATGTTGTACAATAAGCTCAGCCACTTCTGCTGAAGCGATCCACATAAATCTTTCCTGCGTTTCGGAACACAAAATAACTTGAGGGGGTAAATTTTCCATGCTCACATGGATTTTTTCCACATCCAATGTGGCACCATAACCGGCGCTATCAACCAGTTCTACCGATGCGCATAATACCCCGCCGGCCCCTAAATCTTTAAAACCGACCTGATCCAATAATTTTTTCTCTTTTAAAACTTTAAATAAATCGTAAGTTGATTCGAAAATATGCCTTTTTAAAAAAGCGTTCGGCTCCTGAACCGCGCCTTTGTTTTTTTCTTTTTCATGCTCATCTAATTCAAAGGAAGCAAAACTAGCTCCGCCAAAACCCGAATTATCCGTTGGCTTGCCGATTAAAATAATTTGATAATTGTTTTCACCAGCGCCCTTGGGAGCCGCTGAATGGATGACTTCTGACTCTTTTACTAAACCGAGAGTAACCACGTTAACCAAACAATTTTCATTAAAACCGGAAGAAAAATAAACATCGCCGGCTAAATTAGGAATGCCAATGGGGTTGCCATAACCGCCAATACCCCCAACTACGCCGCTGGCAATCCATTTGGTTTTGTTGGAAGAAATTTCTCCGAATCTTAAAGGATCGGCTACCGCGATAACCTTAGCGCCCATGCATAAAACATCACGAACACAGCCGCCAATACCAGTGGCCGCGCCCTCATAAGGCACAATTTGCGAAGGATGATTATGGCTTTCGTGAGATATGACAATGCCATAGCGTTCACCTTGATAGCTGACTAATTCAATTATCCCGGCATCTTCTTTTGGACCCAAAATAACATTCGGCCCATCGGTCGGTAGTTGTTTTAAATGTTGCCTGGATGATTTATAAGAACAATGTTCGCTACCTTCAATACTCCAAACGGTTGCTTCGGTTAAAGTCATCGGCCGATGCAAAATTTCCGATTCAATTTTTTTGGCTTCGGCCACGGTTAAGCCAAGGTTATATTTTTTTAATAAAACCTTAACTTGTTCATCCGTTAAATTTTTAAGCTCTAAAATTGTATCAGCCATTGACAATTAAGGTAATTTATTATTAGATGTAATTAATTCGCAATCACAATCAGTAACATAAGTGAGGTAAAAATGTCCCGGAAAATCAGCGGAAAAGTTGTCGATGACAGCTTCACGCGTTTTAAGGCAGTTATTATTGAAACGCCAAAGAAAGATCGGCTTTGGCTGCCCATTTCCCTACTGCCGGAAAATCAACAGAACCTCATAAAACTTGGGGATCAGATCTCTGTCAACGGCAAAACCAAAGACAAACATATAGTGGCAGTGGAGGGAGATATTTCTATTGTCTGAACGCTTTATCCTGCCACTGCGGGAACATCACGTCTTCAAGGCACAATACCTTGAAGACATTTTTTTTCTTAAAAAAAGAACCAATAAATTTTTACTTAATAATTGTGGCATTTCTCTCCGGACCTACCGATACCATTTCAATGGGCACATTTACTTCTTTTTCTATAAACTCCAAATACTTTTTCATATTTATGGGTAGATTTTTATACAACTTCTTGCCGATAGCCGAACTGGCTTTTGGCCAACCCTTAAAAGTTTTGTAAACCGGCAAACATTTATCATAAACGCTTAAATCAGCCGGTAATTCTTTAATAATTTTTTTACCAACCTTATAGGCAGTACAAACTTTAACTTCTTGCAACCCATCCATAATATCAATTTTGGTAATGGCTAAAGAATCAAGGCCGTTTATACGCGCTGAATATCTTAGTTGCACCAAATCCAACCAGCCAATCCTGCGGGCCCGGCCAGTGGTTGTGCCGTATTCCGCACCAGTTTCACGCAAATAATCGCCGGTTTTATCTTTAAGTTCGGTTGGCAAATAACCTCCGCCAACTCTGGAAAGGTACGCTTTAACTACACCAATAACCTTATCAATTTTATGCGGGCTAACTCCGGCGCCACTACAAACCGCCCCGGCCATGGTATTACTGGAAGTAGTGTAAGGATACAGGCCATGGTCCACATCCAGCATAGCCCCTTGAGCGCCTTCAAAAAAAATCTTTTTCTTGGCGCCAATAGCCTGGCTGATTTCCAATGAAGTATCCGCCACCATAGGCAGTAACAAACGGGCGTAACCCATGTACTGTTTTATAATCTTTTGCTTATCCAATTTTATTTTGGAACCGTATAAAGCACTTAAGCGTTTTTGTGATAAATTAAAAAGCAAATCAAATTTTCTTTTAAAAATTCCAGGATTTAACAAATCAACCACTCTGATTCCCACCCTACCTGCTTTATCGGCATAAGCCGGCCAAATACCCCGACCGGTAGAACCGGCGGAAAGTTTTTGCTTTTCCTGCCAAACCTCGCCAGCGCTATCCAAATAAATATGCCAGGGGAAAATCAAATGAGCCCGATCACTAACCAAAAGCTTTGGAGTTAAACCGACTTTTTTTAACAGCGCAAGTTCTTCAAATAAAACCTTGGGGTCAATTACCACGCCGTTGGCAATAACCACTTTGGCGCGCGGATGCATCACACCCGATGGCAACAGATGCAATTTTAACACTTGGCCATTATGAGAAATCGTATGGCCGGCATTATTCCCGCCTTGGAATCTAACAACATAATCGGCCTTAGAACCGTAATAATCGGTTACTTTGCCTTTGCCTTCATCGCCCCATTGAGCACCAACGATAACCACTGTTTTCCAATCTTTTTTCATATTTACAATTGTCATTGCGAGGAGTCCCGACTTTACGTCGGGGCGACGAAGCAATCTCCAATTAGATTACTTCGCTCATTCCATTTGCTCGCAATGACATTTTTAATTGTTAATTCTTGCTTCGGCAACTTTTACCGTATTCTCCAATAATTTAGCCACGGTAATCGGCCCCACGCCGCCAGGAGTTGGCACCACCAAGGCGGCTTTTTTAACGATTGAATCAAAATTAATATCGCCGTACATTTTCCCATTTTCAAAACATACACCAGCATCAACAACCACCGCATCTTTTTTAATCATTTCTCCGGTTACAATATCTTTTTTTCCAACTCCTGTAATAATAATATCGGCTCTTTTGGTATAAGCGGATAAATCTTTTGTTGCCCGACCGCAAGTTGTAAGCGTAACCGGCATATTATTAAAAATAGCGGCCAAGGGCTTGCCGATTAATTCTCCCCTACCCACCAAACAAACTTCTTTTCCCATCAAATCAATTTCATGAAACTTTAAAATTTCCAAAATCGCCCCGGGCGTTGGCGGTGTTAAATCGCTTGAACCCATTAATACTCTGCCTAATGCTCCGTAAGTTAAACAATCAACATCAATTTCCGGATTAATCTGGTTAACTATTTCTCTGGTAAATTCCGATAAACCTTGGGGCAAAGGCAATTGAACAATCAAACCCGATAAATCATGCTCGGCCTGAATCTGAATTAAGCGGTCGATTAACTTTTCTTTATCAATGTTTGCTGGAAAATCAAATTTAAAAAAATCTACCCCGATTTTTTGGGCAGATTCTCCTTTCTTTTTAACATAAGTATACGACGGTTGGTCATCGCCAACAATCACCACGGCCAGTGCGGGCTGAATTTTTTGCTGTTTTAATTTTGCCACCCGAACGGTTAGATCGGCCAAAATGGTTTGGGCTATCTTATTACCGTCCACAATTATAGCCATATTTTACCAAAATTAGGATAAATACAGCTACACTCTAACATATTAACCCGATTTTAGCAAATAGTGGCCTATTCCCATTCAATCGTTCCTGGCGGTTTATTGGTAACATCGTAAAAGATAAAAGATATTTCTTTGAATAACCGAATTTTTTCCACAATTGAATTTAAAACTTGTTCGGGCAAAGGAAAAAAACTGGCCGTCATAGCTTCTAAAGAAGCAACCGGACGGAGCACAATGCTTTCTTGGCCATCTACCCCAAAAGGCACCAACACTACCGGAAACTGCCAAATATCTTTAGCTAGGCCGGCTGTAGCAATTTCTGCTTGAACAATAGCATCAATTTCTCTTAACAAATTCAAGCGCCCGGTGGTAATCGTAGCATTCATTAATTCACCATCGTTAAGGTTTAAATCTTCATTGTCAACTCTTAACAAAACCCGATTTACCCCCCTTACGGCATTGGTAATTTGCGGGCTGAATTTTTCTATTTTTTCCCAAGGAAAACCATCAAGTTCAATCACTGCCGGGTGGGCGTAGGTTCTGGAATCTCCTTGAACGCCAACACTTTTTAAAGGTAAGGCGGTAATTTTAGCTGACTCGGCCAATTTAGCTGTTACTTTTATGGTTTCAAAAACCTCGGCTAATTTTTGATTAAGTTCCAATAAACCGTTTTGTCCGATTAATTCATCGTTGCAAAGCAATCTAATGCCCAAACCAGGGCCGGGAAAGGGTTGGCGCCAAACAAGTTCATCAGATAAACCCAATAGTTTACCTAAACTTCTAACTTCATCTTTATATAAATCGCGCAATGGTTCTATAATTTGACCTTGTTTGATTAAATCCTGGATTTTATCCACTTGGTTATGGTGGGTTTTAATTTTATCCGCATTTTTAGTACCCCCGGTTTCTATGGTATCGGGATAAATTGTGCCTTGAGCCAACAGCCATTCGGCAGGATTTAAACCCAATTCCAATGCCACTTGATCCTTGATTTCCAAAAAAAGATCACCTATAATTTGGCGCTTTTGCTCGGGCTCCGAAACGCCGGTTAATTTGCCGATAAATAATTCGGTTGAATCCTGGATATGCAAATTTTTAAAACCGGCTTGGTTGAGCGAGGCCTTAACCTGGGCTGCTTCGTCTTGGCGCATTAATCCGGTATCCACATGCAAACCATAAACCCGATTTGGTCCCAGGGCTTTTTCGAGCAAAGCAAAACAAACCGTGGAATCAACTCCGCCGGAAACCAGTAAAAACACTTTTTTGCCCGCCGAAAACTCTTTGATTTTTTCCAGCATGGAATTTTCCCAATCAAGCAGTTGCCAATCTTTTTTGGCGCCGCAGATTTGCACGGCAAAATTTTCCAAAATCCTCATACCGTGCAGGGTATGGGTTACTTCGGGATGGAATTGCAAACTATAATATTTTTTGGCCTCGTTTTGCATGGCCGCAATCGGACATTCGTTGGTAGAACCGATGGTTTTAAATCCTGCCGGCAAATCGGTTACCGAATCACCATGGCTCATCCACACGGTTTCCAAATTATCCAAACCAATAAACAAAGGTGAAACCCCGACTTGTAAATTGGCTTTGCCAAATTCCCGAGCATTGCTTTTTTCCACTTTACCGCCAAAATAATTACCCATCAGTTGATGGCCGTAGCATAAACCCAACACCGGAACACCAGCGGAAAATATTTTTGGATCAAATGGGTACTGGTCATCGCTAACGCTCCCCGGACTGCCCGAAAGCACAATGCCGATTAGATTTGGAATTTGGCTAACATCGTAATCAGTGGGATACAATTTAGCCAAAACCCCCAGTTGCCTAAAACGCCTCGCAATCAAATGAGTGTATTGCGAACCAAAATCCAATATAGCTATTTGTTGATGAGATGTTGACATAAAGCTGGAACTTTGATAAAATATCGTTTTTACATTATAATATACGTAATAGAATTATTACCATTATAATCTAAACCCTATGAAATCACAAGATTTAAAACAAGGATTAACTTTTGACGATGTTTTGCTTTTACCAAAAAAATCGGAAGTTACCCCGGATCAAGTGGAAGTTAAAACCAGATTTTCCCGAAGAATCAATTTAAACATTCCCTTGGTTAGTTCGCCCATGGATACGGTAACAGAAAGCCGTTTGGCTATTGCCTTGGCTTTGGAAGGTGGCATCGGCGTAATTCATAAAAATTTAAGCATTGAACGACAAGCCCAGGAGGTTTCTACTGTTAAGCGCTTTAGGAACGGCTTGATTGAAAATCCAATTACTTTAACGCCCGATCAAACCATAGCTGATGCGGTTAAAATCCGTGAAGAAAAGGGCTATAAAAATGTTCCTATTACCGATGCTACCGGTAAGCTGTTGGGCTTAATAACCAAATTTGATTACTTTTGGCCGGAAGACAAAAACGCCATTATTAAAAATTTAATGCGGCCTTTAAAAAATATCGTAACCGCCCCAACAGGCATTTCTCTTTTTAAAGCCCAGCAATTGATTAAAGAAAAAAAGGCCCCTATTTTACTATTGGTTGATAAGCAAGGTTATTTAAAAGGCATTGTAACCAGAAGCGATTTGGAAAAAAACCTGCATTATCCGGCTAGCAATAAAGATCAGGCCGATCGTTTAAGAGTGGCAGCCGCCATTGGTGTTGGGCCGGATTCTTTTGAACGCGCTTTGGCCTTGGCTAAAGCGGAAACGGATGCGATTGTGATTGATACTGCCCATGGACACAGTAAAAATGTTATGGACATGGTTAAAAAATTAAAAGCAGATAAGCGTTTTAAAGAAATTGATATTATTGCCGGCAACGTGGCCACTGCTCAAGGTGCCAAAGATTTAATTGCTTTAGGGGTAGACGCCGTTAAAGTGGGTATTGGACCTGGTTCGATTTGCACAACCAGAATTATTGCCGGAGTTGGCGTTCCACAAATTACCGCTATTCTAAACGCCGCGCAAGGTTTGGGCAAAGGCAATATTCCGATTATTGCCGATGGTGGAATTAAATATTCCGGAGACATTGTTAAAGCTATTGCTGCCGGCGCCAGCTCGGTAATGATCGGCAAACTGTTTGCCGCCACCGACGAAAGCCCGGGTGAAGTTACTTATTACAATGGCCGAATGTACAAAGTTTATCGCGGTATGGGTTCATTGGAAGCTATGGTTCAGGGTTCTAAAGATCGTTACGGCCAGGCCTCAACCAAAGAATTAAGCAAACTGGTACCCGAGGGCATTGTTGGCCAAACCTTATTAAAAGGACGCCTATCCAGCCATGTTTACCAGCTGATAGGCGGCTTAAGATCGGGCATGGGTTACTTGGGAGCTAAAAATATTACTGAATTACAAAAGAAAGCCGAATTTATCCAGATTACCGAAAATTCCCTTAAAGAAAGTCATCCGCACGATATTACCATTACCAAAGAAGCGCCTAATTATCAGCGCCCTGCTCGGCCGATCGCCAATTTATCTGAATAATCTTTAAAAGGCCTTGTCCATAGTAAACAAGGTTTTTTAAATAAAAAAAGGCCGTCCAGTAAACTAAACGGCATTAAAGAAGAAATATCAATCTTGGCGAATGATTTGCAAAGGTTTTGCAGAACAAGTCGCAAAATAGTCATTTAGCTGCTCATCGCTTGGATTATGCAGATCTAATAAACTACTAAGTTTAATCGCCCATGGTGTAGGATTTTTCATTAGTGTTCTTAAGTCCTCCGACACCGGATAACCATCCACATCCCTTCTTTCGACTTGATAATGGTCTTTACACCAATTCACAATCAAGCCCGGATTATCCTCCAACCAATCAGTAGATTGCAGCACAATCTTGATTATCTTACCATGACGCAAGGTAATCAAATTGGGTTTGACAGTTAACGTTGAGTCTGTCATGAAATTTTCTCCTCTAAATGTGTTTTTCCTTTAAGAACAATTTAAGTAAAAACTATATTAAAGCGACTTTTTTGTCAATATAGAAAAATAATACTACAATACAATCATGATTCAAAAAATCCTGATTGTTTATAACCCTAAAGCGGGTAAAAAATACCCTGCTAACTATCAGGCGGTTTTTTTAAGGCAGTTAAAAAAATACGTTCCTGATGCAAATTGCCAATGGCACGAAACTTTGCCCGATTTTCCGCGCGAACTTGAAAAAATTGATTTTACCGATTTTTGCAAAATTATCGTTATTGGCGGAGATGGCACTATTAAAAAAACCGCCGAATTTATTTTAAAAAACAATCTGACAATTCCCTTGGCAATAATTCCCCAGGGATCAGCCAATGTTTTAGCCAACAGCTTAAACATTCCCCTTAGGCAAAGCGCCTCCATTAAACTGGCGGCATTAGGGCATGAAAAAACCATTGATGTTGGCTTGCTTAATAATGAACATTATTTTTTAGTGGGCTTATCCATTGGTTTGCTTTCAAAAGTGGTTTTAACTACTCGGGCCAAAGCAAAAAACCGCTGGGGCATTTTGGCCTATCTTTTTACCCTGCTTAAAAGCAAGACAAACGAACATGATGTTTTTGATTTTTGGTGCGATGGCCAAAAATTCCACCTTGTTGGCAATACTCTGTTAATTACCAATACCTTTAGCTTGCTCAAAATAAAACCCCGCAATTTTTCCGATTACACCGATGGCTGGCTGGAAGTTATGGTAACTAAAAACAGTTCGGTTTGGTCATTTTTTATGATCGCTTTTTTTTCCTGGCTGAATAAAAAATTCATCCCTTATCTTTTTTGGCATAAAGCCAAACAAATTAAAATTGAAGCAAGCTGTTTGGCTGGAAAAATAATCCAACTGGACGGAGAAGAAGTTCGTGTTAATAAAATAGAGGCAGAAATTCTGCCTCAAAGATTAAAAGTTATTATTAGTAAATAAACGCCGTAGTTAAATTTTTTAGCCAAGAAATGTTTACCCAAACATTAGCCAACCGGGCTTAAAAATTAACAAAACGCCGATTAAGAGCATTAAAATTCCGCCAATTAAAGAAGACCAACGATTGTATTTGCCCGACATACCTACGCCGCGCAAAGTTACCATGGCAATGAAAAAAACGGCTAAATCATCCAACATAAAAAAGAACAGATAAAACAGGATGTAACCGTAATAAGCGGGCATGGATAAATTATTCATGGTTAACACCTGGGTATAAACCGCAGGCAAACCGGCCGAACACAGCAACTCCACCAAATTAACCGAAGCAGCTAAAATAATAATCCCGCCCAAAGCCAAGAGCCAATGGCTGGATTGAGTGATTTCTTTAAGTTTATCAAAAAAACGGCGGCGCTTTTGAGTATCGGTAACCTCGCATTCGCCGACTTTATTTTTAGAAAAACTCCTTAAATGGTAAAAACCGCTAAACAAAGCTACCAAACCGATGCCGTATCTTAGCCAGATAATAAACCCGAGCAATAACAAAACATTAAGCCAGGCGGCCATGACCAAAAAATAAACCCCGGCCGAAGCTAAAATAAAAGTTACGCCTAAAATCCACATTCGCTTACGGTTTTTCATTCCCAGCAGTAAAGAAATTAAAAATAGCAAAACCCACATAGCGCAGGGATTAAAGCCATCCAGCAAACCGATAATGATGGTAAAGGCGGGCAAGGAAATGGTTTTTAAATCCAATGTCCCAAAAATCGGCACGGTTAGAGTTTCAGGCAAATCCTGCCCAGCCGCAACCGGTTGATTGTTTTTTGGCTGATCGTTTTGAACTTCTTTAAAAATTTTCTTATCTTCTTTGCCTAAACCGGTTTGGGCGATAATTTGGCCAACCACATCTTCGCATTGCTCAACTAAACATGATTGTAGCATTTGTCTGATTTGCTCGCCGTTGGTTTCATCATTTAAATAACCAGTAAAACTCTGTTTACCAACAATATTAAAAGGTACGCCTGTTGGGTTAACTCCCAGGGCCTCGCCCACTTTTACCATTAACTCGCGGTTTTGAGAATTTTTCCAAACTTCAAAAGCAACAACGCTAAAATTATTTTCCTGGGATAACAACTGTTTAATAAACTCTTCCTCTTTAGCGCAATGCGGGCAGCCATCGCCGTAAAAAAAATAAAGCTTAGCCGTTTGGTTAACAGCCGAATCATCTGCGGCTTCTTGGGCTTTAGTTGGAGTTACAGAAAATAAACTCCAAATAGCCAGTGATAATAAAGCTGATAATAATAAAGTTTTTTTCATAATGGTTCGGATAATTACAACTATCAGTATAACAAAAAAACGGCGCTTAGCAAGCGCCGTTTTTTAAAAAGTTGGACGAAATTACAAAATGGCGTCCTTGGCTGCCTTGGAAACCCTGAACTTAACCACGGTTTTGGCAGGAATCTGAATAGTTGCGCCGGTGGCAGGATTGCGGCCCTGTCTGGCACTGCGATGCTTTTTGACTAACTTGCCAATGCCCGGAATGGTGCATTCGCCATTTGTTTTAACTTCCTTATAAACTAAGGAGGTTAATGCTTCCAAAACTGTTGACAGGTCCTTTTTGGACATTTGGGTGCTGTCAGCCAAACTTTGGAGCATTTGTGACTTGGTCATTTTGGCCATAGTAAATTTTGGTTATTTATTAAGGTTTTATCGACTTGTGGATAAATTATAGCAAAAAATAAGGGAAAAATGAAGCATCTTAAAAGTGGATAAGTATTTACTGGGTTTTTATCAAAAACCCCCACCGTTAAGGTGAGGATTTTATGATTTTTTTTCAAAAGAACTAGTTTTTAATCAATTTGCTTAAATCGTATTTCTTGCCGGCTCTTTGCCATTTGGCCAAAGTTTTAAGCGCGCTGGTAGAAACGGTTAATCGCATCATCCTGCCGGTAGCGGGATTAAGCAATCTTTTGCTTTGCAAATTAGAAAAAACCTGGCGCTTTACTTGGCGCTTGCTGTGGCTGACAGTGCAGCCGGAAGAAGTTTTTTGACCGGTAATCTGGCAAACTCTAGACATAGTATTATATAGATTAATGGAATACTGTATTGAAAAGTAGTATATATTAAAACCTAATGTAAGTCAACTGCCCTACTTTTTTCCTTTTCTCACATACCGAGCTCTTCTGATTGGGGCTTTAGCCAAAAGTTCTTGGCAAATTTCCAAAGTTAAGCTGGCGGGATCTGTTTCTTTGGGAATCTTGGCATTTTTTTTGCCATCGGTAATATACGGGCCAAACCGGCCGTTTAAAACTTGCACCGTTGCTTCGGGCCAATCTTTAATTAAGCGATTGGCTTTTTTTTCTTGCTGTTCTTTAATGGCATTCAACGCTTCTTCCAGTGTTACCGTATAAGGATCTTCATCTTTTAAAGAAAAATTCTGCAAACCAATTTTAACATAAGGGCCAAAACGACCGCGATTAACTATAACTTCTTCACCGTTTTCTGTTTTGCCTAAAACGCGGGGAATTTTAAAAAGTTCCACGGCATCGGCTAATGTTAAGTCCGCCTGGCTTTGTCCTTTTTTTAAAGGAGCAAACTTGGGTTTTTCATCGTTTTCACCGGCGCCCTTTTGCACAAACGGCCCAAACCGGCCCATGCGCACGTAAATCATTTTGCCCGACTCCGGATCCGCTCCCAGTTCTCGCATGCCCACGGTGCTTTCTTTGCTGACAGTTTCTGCTTTTGCTAATAAATTTTCGTGGAACGGCCCGTAAAACTCTTTAAGCATTTTAACCCAATCCTCTTCGCCTTCGGCGATTTTATCAAACTCATCTTCCACTCTGGCGGTAAAAGAATAATCAACGATGTTAGGAAAATTTTCCACCAGCAAATCATTAACCACCAAACCGATTTCGGTTGGCTTTAGTTTTTTTTCTTCCAGATTAACGTAATTGCGATCTTGAATAGTAGCAATGGTAGGAGCGTAAGTGGAAGGGCGACCAATGCCGTATTCTTCCAGGGCCTTAATTAAACTGGCTTCACTATACCTAGCCGGCGGTTCGGTAAAATGTTGTAAGGGTTCCAAGCTTTCTGTTTTAACCAAATCGCCCTGAACCAAAGAAGGTAAAATCTCCTTATCTCCTGCTTGAGGTAAAACTTTCAAAAAACCTTCAAAGGTGATAACCGAGCCGCTGGCTCTAAAAATATGATCAGCACCGTCGGTTAAATCTACGGTAGTATTAAAAACTTTAGCCGGCGGCATTTGCGAAGCCATGGTTCGGCGCCAAATTAAATCGTACAATTTATATTGCCTGGGATCCAAAAATTCTTTTATTTCTTCAGGAAAAAATGCCGGATTGGTCGGCCTAATGGCTTCATGGGCTTCTTGGGCCAGTTTTGATTTAGCGGTATATTTTTTTATGCCTTGGGCATATTCGGCACCAAACCTATTTTTAATCACCTCTTGAGCATCAATTAAAAACTGTTCCGATAAATTAAGCGAATCGGTTCTCATGTAAGTTATCAAACCAGCCGAACCTTTATCACCCAAATCCAAACCTTCATATAATTGCTGAGCCAGGACCATGGTTTGCTTAGCCGAAAAACCCAACATACGATTGGCGCGTTGTTGCAAGGTGGAAGTGGTCAGTGGCGTTGGCGGATTTTTAAAGGTCTCTTTTTGTTCAATATTTTCTACTGAAAAATTATCCCGCTTAATGGATTCAACTATTTTACTTGCTTGTTCGGCAGTTGTTAAATCAAACTTTTCCAATTTTTTACCTTCAGAACTGTGCAAAATAGCCGAAAAATTCTGTCCGCCTGTGGTGAGCGCAGTCGAACCACTTTTGGAAAAAACGGCTTCTATAGTCCAATACTCTTCTTTATTAAAAGCCAGAATTTCCCGTTCGCGCTCTACCACCAAACGAACGGCAACCGATTGCACTCGGCCGGCCGAAAGGCCTCTGGCTACCTTTTTCCATAATAAAGGAGAAAGCTCGTAGCCCACCAGCCGATCCAAAATGCGCCTAGCTTGCTGAGCGTTAACCAAATCAATCCTAATGCTCCGCGGGTTGGCTAAAGCGTTTTCGATCGCTGTTTTGGTAATTTCATGAAAAGCTATTCTGGAAGCGTTTTTGGGTGAACCGAATAAATAATCCAAATGCCAAGAAATGGCTTCGCCTTCACGGTCCTCATCAGTCGCGTAATAGATATTTTTCGCTTTAGCGGCCAATTTTTTTAATTCACTGACCTTTTTTTTGGCCTTGGTGGGAATGATGTAAGCCGGAGTAAAATCATGCTCAATATCCACGCCCATTTTACTCTTGGGCAAATCTCTAACATGGCCGTAAGATGATTCAACCTTAAAACCTTTGCCTAAAAATTTGGCAATGGTTTTGGCCTTGGTTGGCGATTCTACAATAATTAAATCATCAGGCATATTTGAAAAACAAGCCAATAATTGGCAGTAATTTAAACAATACCTTGTAAAATAACAGAGATTGACAAAAAAGGCAAATCTTGACCGAATCTTAAATCAAAAAATATGCCATTTAACAGCCAATTATAAAGTCACGCAGGGGCTGATTTTTTTCTCCAAATAAGTCAAACGGGAAATTTCTTGAGAGGATAATTCCATTAATTCCGGAGTGCGCATGTTTTCGGGATAGATAATCCGATAAAATTCCGGCAAAAGCGGATTAATGGCTTCTTCCAAAGTAATATTTTTGGATTCATTAACCAAACAGGGCCAAGTTTTTTCATCCCCGTAAAGCAATAAATCCAAACCCGTAGCCGGCACCAAGCCGGCCTGGCCGCCTGATAAAAATGCCAAAGTAAAATCACCGCCCATTTCTTTGGTTTGAACACGGGCACACAGTTCAATGCTTTTAAACTTGCCTCTATCGGCCTGCATTTTAATATAGGCCTTTTTCATGAAAGTTAAATAATTTACCTGGCTAAAACCGCCCAAACACTTAAGGCCGTAATAAAAAGTCAATAAGACATAGCACATCATCATGCTGGGGATCAGTTCTTTTTTAACCAAGGCCTGATACAAACCATCGGGAGTTAAAGCGACTTTATAAGAACCATCAGCGGAAGCCAGATAATTGCCTTGCTTAAACAGTTGCAAACGGTATTTAGCGCCTTTAGGCAAAGCCCAGAAAAAATAAGTACCCCAGCCCTCGGCAACGGAAAAAGCTCCTTGGATATTATCAAAATATTTTAAGATCAATTTTTCAAATGAAGGATCAAAAATCATCCGACTAATAACCGTATCTTCAAATAAATGATGGTTGATCAGCAACCGATTAACCAAACTTTCTTGCTCCAAATAAATCAAGTTCGGTGCGTGCTTGATTTTCATGGCATTAAAAAATTTTTGCCACAGAGTAAAATTGGTTTTGGTTATCTGTTCCGAATAATCATTAGCCTCCAGCACATCCGGCTTTAAATAAATTTCTTCCAGTAAGCCAACGGCTTTTTCGGCAACTGCTTGGGTCAACTCTCCGCTTTGCACCTTTTCATAAAGCAATTTAAAGGTGCTGGTAATATTTTCTTCCGTATATTTGGGAAAATTAAAAACCGGACATTGCCTGTATTGAGCCGAAGAAAAAGGCAGTTGGTGCAAGGCCAAGCCGTTTTTACCTAAAGCATTAAAAATCAAACCCCTCGGAAAAGAGGAGTTATTTAAAGAAACATTGCCGCAAGATAAAACAATAACGTTATTTAACACGGTATCGCCCTGTTCAAAATAAGGCGCGGCAGATATTAAATTGGATGATAAAAAGAAAGGATGGCAGATTGGCCCATGATGATCGGCGGTGGAAACGTAATAATACCGCTTTAGTTGGTTAGCCACGCTTTGGCCGGCTTGCTTGCCTAACAGCTTGCCCACCTCTTCTTTAATTGTTCCGATCAGCTCGTTTTGCCGAGATTTTATCGGGGGATTTAAATTAACGCTGATATAGCCCTTAACATAATCAAATAAGCTCTTACTGCCGTGCTTGGCTAAAATTTCTCTTAAAATCGGCTTTTTGCTTAATACCTTATCTTTAAGGGCTAAAAAACTATCGGTTGAATCCATAAATAATATTAATAATCAGAAATCACTCTACCTCTGAAATTCCATCATTATACAGAAAAGCCGGAAAAAATCAAGATACTTATGCACAAATATTAAAATAAAGCCCATTTTAGGGCTTTATTACTAAGGCAGAGTAAGGTTTTTAAGAAAGAGATTAATTTTTAGAGCTTAAGCTTAAACGGATAAATTGAGCAACGGCGATTTCTTTAATTCGCCTAACAAAAGGATTTTTTAATCCTTTAAAAACGCCTCGTAAAATTTTTAACGGATCGCCATGGCTGACCAATAAAATTTTCCGGCCTTGATATTTTTTTTCCAATCGGCCGATTAACTTTATTAATCGTTTAATAACTTCCGCCACGCTTTCCGCGCCATGCCCGTGCAAACGCGGGCTTTGACGATCATAAACCCAAACTTTGGGATAATTAACATGGCTGGTTAATTCCAGTTGGCCAAAATTTCTTTCTCTAAGCAAAGGAGTTAAAGTTATTTTTTTAACTTTTAATATTTTTTGAGCAATTTGAGCGGTTTGCTTGGTTCTTAAAAAATCAGAACTATAAATGATCGGATCATTTAACAAAAGTTTAACTCGGCTTATTGATTTAACAACTTGTTTACGGCCAATGGGGGTTAAACCAAATTTATTTAAAGCATTTTTTGGCTGGCTAACAATTAAACCTAAAACATTGGCCTTGCTTTGGCCATGGCGCAAAATATAATATTGATTGTTTAGATGTTTAACTTTGAATAGTTTATTCATTATTCCGTTGTCTGGCCATCAAATTCTTCATCGTCTCCTTGGGCCTGCTCTTTGGTGGCGTGAATCACGCCATCGCGGTGGTGAGCTGGGCAATATAAGGTATATAGTTTGAGAGATTGGCTAGCTGAGGTGTTAATAATATTATGTTTGGCGCCCGCCGGTACGATAATAACATCACCGTCAACCAATTCATATTCATTACCGTCAATTATTGCCTTGCCCTCCCCTGCTTCAAAACGGAAAAACTGATCATTTTCTTGGTGAATTTCCTCGCCAATTTCCTCATTAGGCTTAAGTGACATTAAAACCAATTGGGAATGTTCGGCAGTATATAATACTTGCCTAAAATTTTCGTTAGCTAAAGTTAATTGTTCAACATTGCCGTGATATCCCTGCATAAAATTGATGATTAATGATTATTTTCTTTATTATATATCAACTTAACAACTATCACAACATTGACCGCCTGGCTTATTACGGTTAAAATATAATCAATTACCTAACCAACTTTTATGATGGAAAATCCAAAAAAAATAACCATGCCCAGGAATGTTAAAATCATGGGTTTGGTCAGCTTATTTAACGATATTTCTTCGGAAATGATTTATCCGATTGTTCCGATTTTTTTAACTACGGTTTTGGGCGCCCCGGCCACGGCCGTGGGCTTAATTGAAGGCGCGGCCGAATCAACCGCCAGCTTGCTAAAAATGATTTCTGGTTGGTTATCGGACCGCTTACAAAAAAGAAAAATCTTTGTGGCCGTGGGCTATTCATTATCCGCTGCTTCCAAATTTTTAATCGGCCTGGCGCACGCTTGGCCGTTTGTTTTATTTGCCCGCTTTTTAGATCGCTTTGGCAAAGGCACTAGAACGGCGGCCAGAGACGCTCTGATAATAGATTCGGTAGAACCCCAAAACCAAGGCCGGGCCTTTGGCTTGCATCGCTCCATGGATTCTTTAGGAGCTGTTATCGGCCCCATCTTGGCTTTATTGCTTATTTTTTTATATCAAAATAATTTTAGATTGATTTTCTTTTTGGCCGGCATCCCTTCTACCATCGGCGTCATTTTGCTTTTGTTGTTTGTTAAAGAAAAAATCAAAGAAAAAGCACCCAGCGGATTAAATAAGCCCTTAATAGCCAATTACAAATTTTCCTGGAAAGAACTAGACCCGGCTTTTAAAAAATTTCTGCTGATTTCAATAATTTTTGCCATTGGCAACAGCTCCGATGCTTTTTTAATTTTAAGAGCCATTGATTTGGGCCTGGCCGCTACCTTAACCGTTTCCGCTTACGTTTTATTCAATTTAACTTATTCTTTATTTTCTTACCCGGCTGGCATTATTGCGGATAAAATCGGCGCCAAAAAAATCTTAACCTTGGGCTATTGGCTCTTTGCTTTGGTTTATCTTAGTTTGGGTTTGATAAAAAATGATCTTTGGATTTGGTTTTTATTCCCCATTTATGGAATTTACATGGCTTTAACCGATGGGATTAGCAAGGCCTACATTGCCAAAATGGTTCCAAAAGAAAAAATAGGCACAGCATTGGGTGCCTATTTAATGCTAACAGGTTTTTGCGTCTTTTTTGCTTCTTTTGGAGCCGGCTTATTATGGAAATACCTTAACCCGAGCGCGCCTTTCTTATTTGGCGCCCTAACTTCAATAATTGCCGTAATTTGGTTTACCTTTTCGAAACCCTTTGCCGAATTAAAAAAATAATTCCCAAAATAATCAAATTCAACCAAGCTAATACTTTGGCTTCGCTGTAAAATCCATCAATTATCAGAAGTAAAACTCCCAGGCCGTAAAGCGTTAAAAAACCGGTCTGGATTTCTTTTTGGGATTTTAAAATCCAACTAAGCTGGTACAGCCAACCCAAAATAATTAAAATTAAACCTAAATTAGCTAACATACTTTTATTAAATAATTATTAAGCCGTTAGTTTAGCTTGAAAGAATCAATAACACTATTAATAACGGGTTGGTACACTTCCCAATTATCAGCACCTGTGTTAAAGCTTAGCGTCCAAGCATCATTATTTTTTCCCGCAAAAAATGCCAGCATCATTTTAAACTGCGCGCCTTGCTCCACCATTTCACCGCCAAAAATTTTTACCTCTTTCCCATTAACCAAACGGCTGGGTAAGGGCTCAAGCTTCATTAAAGGATACAGACCGGCAAGTTGGGTTTTGGTTTCGGCAATAAAACCGCTCAAATCCGAACCGTTTAAGGATTTATCGGTTAAAGCGTAATAGGTTTTAAAATTCAATTTTTCCAAAATAGGGTTGGGAAATTTTTCGGCGGTATTTACAATCAACAAACTGGTATTGGCCGGAGCAACAATTTCGGCCCAACCGGTAGGGGCCAAAATATTAAAAGAAGTTTTAGTGATTGTTCTTTCTACAGATTGCGCTTCTTGATCAGCTTGATCAACCGCTGTTTGTTGGGTACTGTTGCCTTGATTTCTCCAAAACCAGCTAAAACCGACAATTAGTAGAACTGCCAGTAATATAGCCGTATAAATATGGTTTTTTTTCATTTTTTAAAATTAAAAAATTACCCATTAATTTTAGCATATAACCACAAAAAGGGCGATGTAGCAAAAAAATCACTTGATGAAAAAGCAAAAAAATGATATCATACCCTCACCTCAAAATAAAAATTCAAAAAATTGGGGATAACTTGATTAATAATTAATTTTTTTATACATATGGAAGAAAATATTCCTCAGCCAGTAGATCCCTCCAGCAAATCAACCGCTATTGTTATTGCGGCAATCGTGATCGTGGTAGTTGTTTCGTCTATTTTGGCCATTAGCAAAATGTCCAACCAATCTGAAGAAAAAAAATCAGCCCAACCCAATACTCAGGATTTAAATCAAAACCAAGAACAAAATCCGATTAATCAACAAATGCCCGCTTTGGAAGAAGGTCAATCAGGTAACGTTAACGAAGCAATTGTTAACCCGGAACAACCTTCTAAAACAACCCAAGAGGTAAAAACTTTTACCGTAATAGCCAAAAACTTTTCCTTTTCCTTGCCTGAAATTAGGGTTAACAATGGTGATATCGTAAAAATCATTTTGGATAATCAGGAAGGTTTTCATGATATTTTGATTGATGAATTTAACGTTAAAAGCGCTCAACTTAAAGCCAATCAACAAACCGAAGTTACCTTTACAGCCGATAAAACAGGAACTTTTGAATATTACTGTTCCGTTGGACAGCATCGCGCTATGGGCATGAAAGGCAATTTGATTGTTGAATAATAACTGCTAAAATTAAACCCCGCTTCTCAGCTATGCTCGAAGCGGGGTTTTATAATACTCAAATCCCTTTTTATAATTCACCGATTTTTAAACTACCTAAATTCTGCATAAACAAACTTTGACCACCATCTTAATAAATACCAAAATTTAATTATTTTGGCTGAACCACATTATTAACCGGATTAACGATTGGCATAGCTGGCCTAATCTGAACAGATTGAGCCACTACGGTGCCGTCAGTATTAACCTTACCATTCACCGATACGGTTTGGCCGATAACTAAATCATCAGCCGTACCCGCATCAAATTTACTTACTTCGGTGGTTAAACTATAAAAAACTATTTTAGAACCGCCGTCTCTTAATTTAAGAGTCATGCTTTTATCATCTTTAGCTATAATTTCACCGCTTAAAAACCCACCGTTAATAGCGCCATTGCCACGACCACCTATTAATCCAGCGCCTGAACCGGTTCGGAAATTTTGAAGATTGCCCTTGGCAAAGGCAGCGTCTGACTTGACCTGGTTATATTTTATTCCGCCATAAAAACCGCCAGCACCGGCCACAACTACCGCGATAACAACATACAATAATATTTTCTTCATTTTTTTAAAATTAATTATTAATTTACTTATACCATACAATTTTAGATTTCTAGGCGAGACAAGGAAAACCAGCAAAATGATTTGAGGCGTAATAAAGTTACGTCGAAAATCATTTTGCGCAGTTTGACGAAGTCGCAGCCAAAAATCTAAAATTGCAGAAAAGTTTTATTCATATCTCAAGGCTTCAATCGGCCTTAAACCCGCCGCCCTGGCCGCCGGATAATAACCAAAGAGAATGCCAATAAAAGCAGACACGCCAAAAGCCAATAAAACCGACTGAAGAGAAATTGTGGTAGCAATACCCGAAAAACGCGTTACCAAAGAAGCCGTTAAACTGCCTAAAATAACGCCAACAGCACCACCAAAAAAAGTCAACATAATCGCTTCAATTAAAAATTGAGTGGAAATGTCGCGTTTGCGCGCGCCGATGGCTTTTCTTAAACCGATTTCCCTGGTTCTTTCGGTTACGGCCGTTAACATCATATTCATAATTCCTATACCGCCAACCAATAAAGAAATACCAGCAATGGATGCTAAGAAAAAAGTAAAAGTATTGGTGACTGAAGTTAAGGCACCTAAAATATCGGCCTGAGAAACAACGGAAAAATCCGCCTCAACAACTTTATGGCGACTCAGTAATAAAGCAGTTGCTCGTTCCTGAACCAAACTCATTTGCTCTTTAGTAATTACTTTGATGGAAATATTGGAAAGATGTTCCACTCCGGCTAAAATCTTATGCATTGTGCTTAAAGGCACTAACACGGCTTCATCTGGATTAAAAAACCCTGAACCGCCAATGGCCTTTAATATACCAATCACTTTAAAATTTACTCCCTTAATCCTAATAGTTTTACCTACTGGATCAACGCCTTCGCCAAATAAATCAACGGCTGCTGTAGGCCCGACAACCGCCACTTTGGATATCGCAGATTCATGACTGGAAGTTAAAAACGAGCCGCGATCAATGGTCACATTTCTGACTTCGGCATAACCGGCAGTTGCGCCAATCACAGTGGAATTAGTATTATAACCAGGCGCGACAATTTGAAAACGGCTTTGATATTCCGGCGAAACCGCCGCGACACCATCCAAATCCCGCAAAGCTTCGGCGTCGCCATTTTTTAAAGTTTGCGCGCCACCGCGGCCGGAAGAAACAAAACCACTGCCTGCTTGCGCCGCCCCTGGCGAAACTGTTAGTAAATTTGAACCCAATCCCTCGATGCTGGATTGAATGTTGCTGCTAGCGCCTTGGCCAATAGCTACCATAGCAATTACCGAAGCAATACCAATCACAATACCTAAAATAGTCAGGCCCGAGCGGACTTTATTGGCCAATAAGGCGGAAAAGGTTTCTTGAAAAATATCTTCGGTTTTCATAAAAATATCTTATAACTTTGCTAAACGGCGATTAACCACCTGCGTATCGGAAATTAAAGCGCCATCACGAATCTGAATAATTCTTTGAGCGTGCTCGGCTACATAAAGTTCGTGGGTAATTAAAATAATGGTACGATGCTGGACTTGATGCAAATGCTGAAAAGTCGCCAATACGGCCTCGCCAGTTTTGGTATCCAAATTACCGGTCGGCTCATCGGCCAAAATTAAAGCCGGATTATTAACCAGGGCTCTAGCAATCGCCACTCGTTGCATCATACCGCCAGAAAGTTCATTAGGCCGATGCTGCCAAAATTTTTCCGGAAAAGCTGCTGCCTCCAAAGCCAACTTGACTGCGGCCTGACGCTTGGATTTTTCCAAACCAGCGTAAACCAGGGGCAAAATAACATTGCGCAAAACAGTAGCCCTGGCTAACAAATTAAATCCCTGAAAAACAAAACCGATTTTTTGATTGCGAATTTCGGCCAACTGATCATCGGACATATGAGCAACATCATGCTCATCTAACAAATAAGATCCGGAAGTTGGTATATCCAAACAACCCAAAATATGCATCAGCGTAGATTTGCCGCTCCCAGAAGGCCCCATAATCGCCACAAACTCACCGTCTTTAATATCAAAACTGACATTATTCAAAGCTGTGGTAATATTATCGCCGATCTGATAAATTTTACTGATGTTTTTAACGGACAGCATAAATTATCGACCAGGCCCTCCGCCTGTTAAACCGGGAATACTAAACCCACCGCTTTTGGCGGATGTTTGAGTGGCCGTGGTTTTAACCGCACTAAGGGTATTGGAAATAATATTTTCGCCCTCTGCTAAACCAGAAATAATTTCGGTAAATTCGTCATTAGCAGAACCAATTAAAACTGTTTTGCGAGTTGTTGGGAGCGTTAAAACCACACCTGACTGATTACCCGAAATCAAGGCAGGATCGGCTGAATCGGGCATTTCCACATAATAACTTTCTCCTTGAATCTTTAACGCAGTATTTGGAACCAACAAAGCATCGGATTTAACTTCGGTAATAATACTGGCAGAAACGCTCATACCGGGTTTTACCCGATCATCTTGAGCATCAAAAGCAATTTTGGCCACATAAGAACTAACACCCTGAGAAACAGTACCGACGGCATCTAAATAAACCACACTGCCGGTTAAAGTCAGATCCGGTACAGCATCAAAAGTCAAAGTCGCTTTTTGGCCGGCCTTAACTTTAGCGGCATCAACCTCATTTAAAGAAATCTCCGCCAACTGCTGTTTGGTAATTAAAGTAATAGCCACTAAACCCGAAGAAACATCATCGCCTTTTTTAACCTCAACCTGAGCCGCCACCCCTGCAAAAGGAGCGCGGATATAATAATCGGCTAATTTTTCTTGAGCATCCAAAAGCGCATTTTGACGCTGCTTTAAACTTAACTGCTCGGATTTAAGATCCAATTGATCGGTTCCGGCCTTAAGATCGGCCAAAGATTGAGTGCGTTCGGCAATTGTCCGATCGGCGTTAATAATATCTTCTTTGCCGGTTTGAATAGCGCGCTTAATAGATAACAAACTGGAAAGATGGTTATTGGTTTGGCTGGTATAGCTATTCAAATCAGCCAGATAGGCGGTCACCGTGGCGCTGGGTTTTATATTACGATTAGCTAAATTATTAAGATAAAATTGAATCAAATTGTTAGAATTTTTAATGGCTTCAGCGATTTTTTTAGTGGTATTGTAGGTCTGATCAATTAAATTTTCAATAGCCTCAGTATCGGAAAAACGCCCTTCCACCTTGTAGTTATTAAAATTTTCTTCATAAGCTTCTTGTGCCTGGAGATAAGAGTTCTCGGCGCTCTGACGATAAATTTCTACGGTCGGATCATAAGACTTAACGCTGTCGGTAAAAAAATTCATATTCCAACTTTTTTGCGTACTTAAATCTGTACCAAATAAAACTGCGGTCAAGCCATTCATCACATCAGGCAAATCCAAAAAGGCGTTAGCCACGGAATTAAAACCGTCATCGTAATCTTTTTCCAAATCATCAAGGGTTGTCTGTTTATTTTCTTCTGCCTGAGCTAAAGAATTTTCTTGCTGCAATAAACTTAACTGATCGGCCGGCTGCTGTAATTTTTCCATGGCCAGTTCGGCCGAAGCCAAATTAGCTTGAGCATCCCTTACCGATTTTTGCGCCTCACGGGTATCTAATTGAACCAACAAAGCGCCACTTTTAACTTCCTGCCCTTGAATCACACCCACATACAAAGCTTTACCCGAGGCCTTAGCTTTAAGATCCACCTGATTAGAGGCGGCCATCTGTCCACTGCCGGAAACCGTAGAAATTAGCGTATCTTTAGTAACCTTGGCTAGCACATAAGTACTAACCGCGCCCTGAGAATGAGCGTCCTGATAAAACCAATAACCGCCACCGGCTAAAATAATTACCAGAAAAAACATTAAGACCTTATGGGCAAAAATAAAACTTAAAAATTTAGCAACCATAAAATAATCAATTAAATCTTAAGATGTCTAGGTAACCCCATTATCGGCTCAAATAATCCGCTAGACGGACGAGGTGGCATTAAACGGATAAACTTAGCTGCAATTTGTCCTGTCTCATTGGGTTCGCCAATGACCACGATAAAATCATCAATTTTAAGATCAGCTAAAGCGGCTTTATCTTGAAATTCCCTGATTTCGGTCTGATCATTAACCAAAACTATTTTTTCCGCTCCATCATCCCCTTTAATCACTAATTCCAGTCCATTCAGTTTAATAATCTGGCCAGCTACGCCATGAGCCGGCATTAACAGCCGATCATCAAGATCCCTAATCATCATTTTGCTCGGCCCAGGCCGGCGGCCCAAAAAATTATCCTGATAATTTTCACCCCAGCTAAAATTAAACCTGGCTTTAGTGAGGCCAATCAATAAACCGGCTTTAAAAACCAGTAATAAAGAAATTAGCCAGACCAAAACCAACAAGCAGATTTTAAATATTTTAGATTGAAAAAAATTAGTTTGTTCCATAATTATTAGGCCGGTTAAAAGCTTTATAGCTTAACCAATTAATATTAATAAATTTAAGCGACATGATAAAAACCAAGGTCACAGCTAATATAGCTGCCAGCCCCAAAACAGGTAGAGATTCTAAAAGCGCTAATAAAAAACTTTGCCAATAATAAACCACCGAGCTGGCGTCGGAAAAAAATAACTTAAAAAATTCCCAAAAACCCGATTGAACCAAACTATTTTGCAACAAACCGCCCGACCACCAAAAACCAACGCCGCAAGCCAATATGGCCGTTAAGCCAAAAAATAGCCTAAAGCGTAGCTTAAGCAAGGCCTGCTCACTAATGGCGGATATGATTTTATCGGCTAAACCGTCCGCCGGCTCGGGTAAAGGCAATGATTTGAATAATTGTTGATAATTTTGCGGCATAGATGTGTCTATTAGTTAATACGTAATCGCCAGCCAATTGGGTGCAAAAAATCAAAAACGATTTTTATCAACCAACTGACGTAAATTAAGCAATCCCCGGCGATGCCAGCTTTTAACCGTATTTAAAGGTTTTTTTAAAATTCCAGCGATCTCGGGCAAACTAAAATCAGATTGATAATAAAGTACTAAGACTGTTTTATATTTAACCGGCAGTTCCGTTAATAACCGATCAAGCTCTTGAGCTAAAAATTGCTGATCCAAAACTTCATCGGGTAACGGGCCAACATCTGGCAAATTATCAAGCAAATCTTCATCTTCTTCGGTTAAACTCAGTTGGGCGGCTGATAAAATTTTCTTGCGCCGCAACCAATCAATAACCACGTTTTTGGCAATAGCATAAAGCCACGGCCGAAAAGACCGTTTAAGGTCAAACTTTTTCATAGAACGCCAAACACGCAAAAAAACTTCCTGCGTAATATCTTCGGCATCCGATCTATTACCAACAAACCTAAAAACAAAACCATAAATCGGCTTTAAATAATGTTTAATCAAAGTTTCTAAAGCCACGGCATCGCCCTGCAAATAGGCAGCCGCCAGCTGTTCATCCTTATTTTCCGGCATAAACTGGATATTTATCCGAGGTAAGGTTAGCACTTTTTAGATAAAAATAAAAATGCCTCCAGCTATCGGTTCTTGAATTGGAGACAATTTACTGCTACGATATTTTTTATTTAAAAAAATTTTAACTTAAAACTTTCTTAAATATTCTAATGGCCTCATCAATTTCGGATTGAGAAATTATTAAAGGCGGTAACAAGCGAATCACGTTTTCTTCACTTGGTCCGGCAATTATGCCGTTTTTTTGCAAAGCCATTAAATAGGGTAAGGCCTTGGCTGTTAATTCAATGGCAATCATCAAACCCAATCCCCTAACTTCTTTAATCAACGGGGAATTTAATTTTTGTAATTCACTCATAAAATACAATCCGTTAAATGAGGTCTGAACAGGCAACTTGTTATCTTGCAAAAACTTTAAAGTAGTACTAATTCCCGCACAAACCAACGGGCCGCCGCCAAAAGTATTGGTGTGCAAGCCCTTGGTTAATTTAGCAGCCACTGAATCTGAAATAATAGTTAGGCCGGCCGGCAATCCGCCCGCCAAACCCTTGCCTAAGCACAAAATATCCGGAATAATGCCAAAATGCTCATAAGCGAACAGCCGGCCGGTTCTGCCTAATCCCGTTTGCACCTCATCCATAATAAGTAATGTTCCGGTTTGGTCGCAAATTTGCCGTAACTTGGTAAAAAAATCTTTATTACCAACCACTACCCCGCCTTCACCTTGCAAGGGTTCAATAATAACCGCGGCAGTTTGATTGGTAATAGCCGATAAACTGGCGATGTTGTTAAATTCTATAAAATCAAACTTGGGAACAAATTTTAAAAACGGCTGACGATAATGATCCTGGTGGCTGGTGGTAGCTCCTAAAGCGCCCAGGGTTTTACCGTGATAACCGTTGCGCGCGGCTAACAGTTGAGTTTTGCCGCTAGCAAATAAAGCAAACTTTAAAGCCGCTTCTATACTTTCGGTGCCGGAATTGCTAAAAAAAACTTTATTTAAACCACTGGGCAAACAATCAGCTAAACTTTGCAAAGCCAAAGATCTTTGGTCATTGCCAAAACTGCCGTGCAGATTAATTAATTTATTTAGCTGTTCAGACAAAACCTGATTGATCGCTAAATTATTATAACCCAAAATATTAACGCCGTAATTGCTTAACAAATCAAGATATTTATTATTCTCTTCATCAAATAAATAAACGCCCTCGCCCTTGGTTAAAACCAATTGGCGGTTGGGATAAAGCGACAACATGAATTGTTTTTGGATGGCTAAATTATCCATATTACAAAACCGGAATATTAATAACCTGATCATGAGGCAAGGCCTGCCAAGCAAAATCACCAAAAGGTTCCAGAGAAACCAATCTTAAATTATTGGTGTGATAATTATAAAGCTGGTGATAAGTCCCTTGGGTAATAAAATGATTAAATAAAATAATTTCTTGAGGTGTGGCTAAGCCGATATTTAAGGCCTCAACAATGGAAGAATTACCAAGCAAGGCATTTGTGGCTTGCTGTAATTTTTCAGCAGCCAAAGAACCGGATGAGGAAAGTAATAAATTAAAAATCTTTTGCGAACCAACCTTGCCTTCAATTGGTTGGGATAATTTAACGCCATTTAAAAATCCGTTAAACACAAAGGCCAAATTGCCCTTGATAAACGGTTGGTTATATTCCAAATTGCCTTTATCTTTAGGAAAAGAAGAACCCCGAGCATGGATTAAAAATAATTGGCTAATGGGGATCTGACTGAAATTTTTTTGATCTTCCCAGATCGGTTTTAAAGAATAATAAGTTTTCCAAACTCCCTTATCCAACCAAGAGATTCCCCAACCGTCGCCTTGCCAGCGTTCGCTTTGCTGGCAACTGGTTGCAAAGGGAACAAGATATTCTTGAATGTTTTTTGGCTCTTGTTGATTAATAATAAGAAAACGGCACATAGGGGAAGTAAATAATTAATAAGGAATGGATTAATTTAATTGGTGATAATCGTGCCTTCGCCGGCTAAAGCATTGGAAATTGGCTGCTCTATTCGGCCATCGGCAAAATAAATTTCTTTAACTCCGGTTTGTAATGAACCAATAACACCCAATATCTTTTGTTTCATCCGGCCGTTAGACCAAGCCATAGCTTGATTTAAATTGGCAAAAGTTATTTTTTTTACCACAGAATCGGGATTATCGGATTCTTTTAATAAACCTTTTTCTTCAAATAAAAAAACCATTCTACTGATTTTTAAACTTTTAACCAGCATAGCGCAAAACTGGTCGTTATCAACATTAAGCAACTGCCCTGAAGCGGTTATAGCCGGAATGGTTAAAACAGGCACATATTTATTAGCCAATAAAAGTTCCAACAGATTGGTATTTATTTTAACTACTTTACCGCTTAAATCATCCCTGATGGCTCTAACTCGTTCACCTTCTTGGGATAATATTAATTCTTTTCTTTCAGCTTCAATTAACCGCCCATCTGCACCGGTTAAACCAATAGCTGGAACATTCAAGCTTTGCAATTTAGCCACTAATTTTTTATTAACCAGCCCGGCGTAGCTCATTAAAATTGTTTCCATTACCTGGGGCGTGGTGTAAACCGAAGAAATACCCGAAGGAGCGGTAATTTTTTTAACTTCAATGCCCAGTTTGCGAGCCAGTTCGTTTCTTTCATAATTAGCTCCGTGCACTAAAATAAATTGTTCGCCTTTTTTAATAAGCTCGGCAATATCAGAAACGATATAATCAAAATTTATTGCCTGTCCACCGCCAATTTTTACTAAAATCATATAAAAATAAAAATTATATTGGATGAAGCCCGGGAAATTCCAAACCAATTCTTTCTTCAAAGCCGTACATAATATTTAATGCCTGAATGGCCTGACCAGCCGTACCTTTAACCAAATTATCGATGGCCGAAACAACTACCAAACGATTAGTCCCCTGTTCTTTTTCAAAACCAATATCGCAAAAATTACTGCCGGCTAATATCTTTGGTTCCGGAAAACGATACAAGCCCATTTTATCGCGAATGATTCTAATAAACGGTTCGTTTAAATAAAACTTGCGGTAAATGCCTAAAATATCCTCTTCGGTTAAATCCTTATTTAATAAAATTTGCGAAGTGATTAAAATACCTCTAACCATTTCAATCGCTGTGGCGGAAAGATAAACTTTGTTGCTACCCAATTCTTGAGAAATTTCGGCCATATGCCTGTGCCCGGTTGGTTTATAAGAGCGAACAGCGCCGGCTCTTTCGGGATGATGACTGGAACTGGAACTTTCGGCCCCGGCCGCACTGGAACCTATTTTAACATCCAAAAAAACCTGATGATTTTCCACTACCCCTTCTTTAAATAAAGGATAAAGCCCTAAAATGGCGCAAGTGGCTTCACACCCGTAACAAGATACCAAATTGGCAGTTTTAATTTGCTCACGATAAAGCTCGGCTAAACCGCCGATAAATTTAGGCAAATAATTGGGGGCAGGATGATTAAGCTTATACCATTTAGGATAATCAGCCGGATTTTTTAATCTAAAATCAGCTGATAAATCAATAATTTTATCGGCTAATTTTAAATAATGATCCAAATTGCCCATGACCTCGCCATGGGGCGTGGCTAAAATAAGCAAATCGCACTTAACTAGTTCAGCGGGTTGGCAAAATTTTAAATCCGTAAGCCCGCGCAAATTTGGATGCAACAAAGCAACTTTTTTGCCAAAAAACTTGCGTGAAGTGGCTTGAACAACTTCAACCAAAGGATGATTGAGTAAAATCCTTAATAATTCCCCGCCGGCATAACCGCTGGCGCCAACTATGGCTATTTTTATTTTTTCTTGATTCATAAAAATATCTCTACTAAAATGTCGGCTGAAATTGCTAATTTTTTCCGCTCGCGAAACTCGCCTACCATTTGTGCTTTGATTTAATCTAATGCTCCTTTTAGCGACTTTGGTTGCGCGATGTAATTTCGGCTCACACAGTCCCGTTACGAAAAAAATTACCAATCTCAGCCGACTTAAAACTAACTCTTCATGACTGACAGACAGTATTCAATAATTTTCTTAGGCACATCCTGGCCTGTAATTTTTACCACGTTTTTAAATTCCATATTATCGTTAACTTCATTAACCAGTAAACCCTGTTCACTTTCAAAAAGATCAACGGCCAATAATCCATTACCCATAGCTGATTGGATTTTTTTGCCCAGTTCTTGAATCTCGGGCGTAATTGGGCAAACTTCTACCGTGGCGCCCCTGGCCGTATTAGTTATCCAATGGGGGGCAAAACGATATATTGCGGCGTACACTTCACCTTGAGCTACATAAATTCTAATATCTCTTCCCGGCTTATTGATATATTCTTGTAAATAAAACGATTGATGATTAACGCCCATGGCTTCTTTGTGTTCCAAAATCATTTCTAGGCCATCGGCATCATTAACCTTACCCATTAACCGGCCCCAAGAAGTACCCTTGATGGGCTTAATCACCACCGGAAAACCGCCTAAATCTTTTACCGCATTTAAAGCGGATGCTTCGTTAAAAACCAAAGCAAAGCGTGGAGTGGGCACACCTTTTTCAAATAACCTTAAAGAAGTGGCGAATTTATTTTTACACAATTCAGAAATGGCTAAGCTGTTAACCACCGGAATTCCCATTTCTTCAAAATACCACAAAACATTCTCGGCTTTATTGGCCGCCACACAACGCTGTAAAACCAAACTGTATTTGGTAAAAGAATCTCTATTTTGAGAACCAAAAACAACACCTCGGGCGTCCAAGGGTTCCATGGCCACTCCCAGTTCTTTAGCTTTTTCCAAAATCATCCGCTCTTCCTCACGGATGCCGGTATGCAATAAAGCGATAAGATTTGGCATAGTTGTTATTCTCCCCAATCTTCGCTTACTGCCAAAGGGCTCAGCACGGCTGAAACAGGCAAATTATTTTCTGCTTTAACCAATGAGGTTACTTCCACATTGCGGTTACAACCTTGGGCATTGGCTGGTGTTTGCTCGTTTGTGCGACAAACCAAAACATCGCTTTCTTGAGCGGAATCGGCAATGGCAACTAAATTTTGGCAATCATCCCACGGACAGGAAACGGTTAAGTTAGACATATATTAAACAATTAAATTATGATAATACTAACAATAATTTATCGGATTAATGCCAGCTTGTAAAATTTTTATGAATTTGTTACAATATATTTACTAAATGTTTAATTTATAACAAATATGTTAAAAATATCTGAAGCGGTAAAAAATCTGGTGGAACAAGACATGGAACTTCACTCTCCTTTAAAAAAGGGTTTAATTAACCTTTCGGCCTATGCCAAAAAAATCAAAAGTAAAGTTGAAGTTTTAACGAAAAAAAACATCAAAACCAGCTCTATCGTGGTTACCCTTTCCAGAATAGCCAAAAGTTTGCCGGAACAAGCAGAAGAGAAAAACTTAAAAATTTCCCGTCTGGCGGTTTACGCTGATTTGGAAGAATTGTCTTACGAAAAAACCTCGGTTTTTTTACAAAAACTTTCCCACTCTTACAAACAACTGGCTCATCAGGAACAAAACTTTTTGGCCATTACCCAAAGCATCACCGAAATTACCATGGTTGGCGATCAAAAATCCATGGCCAGAATAAAAAACGATTTCGGCCCAAACCACCTTTTTCACAAAAAAAACCTTACCGGCATTTCATTAAAATTTCCGCTTAGCTACCTTTCAGAGCCCAACATTATTTACAGTTTAATTAAAAAAATCGCCATTAAAAAAATAAACATCATTGAGGTGATTTCTTCATCTTCCGAATTAACGATTATTGTAGAAAATAAAGACGCCGCCCTAGCCATAAATCAACTGGCGCCGAACTCTTAAATAAAACAAAAACCCCGCTCTTTACAAAGGGCGGGGTTTTTAAATATGCTAAATTCTTAACAACACTTACACTTATTGGAAGTCATTTTAAACAAACCGGCTATAATAACCAAAACCGGCCAAACAAAACCAACCGTTGTTTCGCTAAAAATTTCCATAGCGCCCAGCAAAAAAAGCAAACCAAACAGGGTGATTAACACCGAGATGATTTTATGATGAGGGCATGGGCAACAGCCCTTGCCGGAACACATATTATTATCCTGCATATATTAAAAGGTTAATAATTATACCTTAATCATAACACAAAAAGCGCAAAAATTAAAACGGTATGATAAAACCATTATTATCGAAAACAAAGTAGAGGCGGGGTTACCCCGCCTCTACGGTGAAATTACCATAAATTTTACAACAACGACGTTTTAATTTTTGCGCTTGTATCTGACCCGTTCATTTTCGGTTAAATACTGTTTGCGCAAACGCACGCTTTTAGGAGTTACTTCCAAATATTCATCTTCATTCATAATCGCCAAGCCGGTTTCCAGTGTTATTTCCATGGGGGTTACCAGCTTAATAGCATCATCCGATCCGGAAGCGCGCATGTTGGTTAACTGTTTGCCCTTAATGGGATTAACAGCCATATCGTTGCCTTTAGCGGCGTTGCCGATAACCATGCCTTCGTAAACTTCGGTATTGGCGGTAATATACAAAGTGCCTCTTTCCTGCAAATTAGCCAAAGAAAAAGCCAAGGCCTTGCCGGTTGCCATAGAAATCATGCTTCCCAGTTCGGTTCTTTCAATTTCACCGGCATAAGGTTTAAAGCCCAAAACATGAGTACATAATATGCCTTCGCCTCTGGTATCAACTACAAATTCATTGCGGTAACCAAGCAAACCGCGGGTAGGCATTTCAAAAACCAATCGAGTTTGGCCGTTATGGGTTTTTAAATCAGTTAGCAGGCCTTTTCGCTTGGAAACTTTTTCAATCACCGTGCCCTGAGAGGCCTCGGGCACATCAATCGTTACTTCTTCAAACGGCTCTAATTTTTGACCATTAACTTCTTTAATAATTACCTGGGGTTGAGAAACCTGCAACTCATAGCCCTCGCGCCTTAAGTTTTCCAGTAAAATGGCAATATGAAGTTCACCGCGGCCGCAAACATTGTAAAAAGCATTATCGGAAAAATCGATTTTTAAGCCAACGTTAACTTCCAATTCTTTTTCCAATCTTTCCTTAATCTGGCGATTGGTAACAAATTTACCTTCGCGTCCGGCAAACGGCGAATTGTTGACTAAAAAATTCAAAGAAATTGTCGGTTCATCAATAGAAATAGCGGGTAAAGGTTTTTGTGAAGAAGAGGCGGCAATGGTTTCACCTATTTCAATATCCGGAATGCCGGCAATCATCACAATATCCCCGGCTTGGGATTCTGCCACTTCCTGCCTGGTTAATCCTTGAAAAGTAAAAAGTTTGGTAATTTTTCCAGTGCGAGCGGAACCGTTGATAACGGAAACTGTTTGACCATCTTTAACTGTGCCGGCATAAACCCGGCAAATAGCGCACCTACCCAAAAAATTATCATAAGCCAGGTTAAACGGCTGAGCGGCAAATGGCTGGGCTACGGCTTCCGGCGAAATACTTGGCACTTTTTCCAAAATCAAATCTAACAGAGGAGTTAAATCTTTGGCTTCTTCTTCCAATTTCATTTTAGCCAAGCCCAATTTGGAAGCGGCAAAAATTACCGGAAAACCCAACTGTTCATCACTAGCGCCCAGATCCAAAAACAATTCGTAAACCATTTCCTGAACTTCCAAAGGCCTAGCAGCCGGTTTATCAATCTTGTTAATAACCACAATAGGTTTTAAGCCGAGTTGTAAGGATTTTTTTAGGACGAATTTGGTTTGAGGCATGGGGCCTTCTTGCGCATCAACCAATAATAAAACGCAATCAATGGATCTTAAAATACGTTCCACTTCCGAACTAAAGTCGGCATGTCCCGGAGTATCCACGATGTTGATTTTGGTAACGGCACGCCCTGAGCTTGCCGAAGGGTAAAAAACCGAGGTGTTTTTGGAATAAATGGTAATCCCCCGTTCTTTTTCCAAAGTATTGCTGTCCATGGTTACTGTGCCATCGGTCATGCCGGTTTGCTTCATTAAAGCATCGGTTAAAGTTGTTTTGCCATGGTCAACATGAGCGATAATGGCTATATTTCTGATTTCCATAGTAAATTTTGCCCCTATAAATTAAAAGAATCACGAAAACCCGCAATTCTCAAGGTAATAGACAATATTGTAATTTATTTTTTGAATTTTGTCAAGTTTTAAAGCCCTTAAATCAAAAACATCAAAAAAAAGACGTCCAGTTTACACTGAACGTCTGTATTACCTCTTATGACTACCACTCGTAAGTGATAGTGGGCAAATGAATGGATTGACCATAGTATGAACCAGACTGTATTGAAGAAAAAATACCCAATTCGGATACGCTGGTTATGCCATTTGTGCCAAATTCTGACCTTATACCTATAACAGGAAACTGGACCCGAAACCCATAGATCATTATTTGGAAGGTGACTCCATCTATAACTCCAACCAAATGTCCATGGTTATTAATCGCCAATCGGGCAATCAATGGCACTGCAAAAGAAATTTCTGAAAGTTCTATCAAATGCCAATAAACGCCAAACTCAGACAATTTTCCGGTAAATGGTTTCGGTAAGTTTGGATTATAATCATTATCGCCTTGGAAATTCGCTGAGAAAGCATAGATCCCATCCGGCTTAAGCCAGTTAGGAACGCTTTCCCCCGTTTGAATAGCCAAATTTGGCGTTGCCTGTCCAAGTCGAATCACATGAATTACAACCTGGACAAAAGGAAGGTCAACAACCGAAGAAGACAACTCAGATTTAATCTGACCAAGTAACTCACTTAAATCAGGATTTTGGTCACGAAGCGTAAACTCCATGACCTTAATCTTATCAGTTGACCACTCAACCTCATCAACTCGAGCAAAACGATAATTGTTGCTCGAATTTGAATTGGCTGAAGAGCCGGACAAATCAAGATTTACAATCAGATCAAATTCTTCTGTTTCGGTAGCAGAAACATTAGCGAGATTCTGCCGGTATTGCTCAAGCATGGCTTGAATCAATTCCTCGCTCAAAATCTGAAGTTGATTGCCAATTACGACATATTCCACCTTTTTTACAGGTCGATCGCCGTAACTATACTGATAATCAACCAACGCTCCTTTAGCCACACCGCTTGAACCAGCAACTCGTTTCCAAGGTGAAGGACGTTCATCGGACCAAAGAGTATCTTGGCCTTGACCAAGAATTACTTCTTGAACAATCATCTTCGCTGGAGTGGCGATGGTTTGAACCAAGTCAACTTCATCTTCAACTTCCACAACCGGCTCAACTTTGACGGCAAGGCGCGCTGATTGTTCATCAGTAGATTCCTGCCTAGCCATAATAATCAAAGTGTCCTCACGAGCAACTACCCGAACCTGATCAAGCTTAATTCGAATTGATTCATCAGTTGAATCAAGAATTTCAGGTAAAGGACTACTGGTAATCACTTCCGAGGAAGTAGGACTTGTAACAGCAGCAGATGCCTGCTCCGTTGAATCAATCATTACCGTTTCCGTTGGTTCAATGTTAACGGTCTGACGATTTGCAAATATTGCAATAATGACGATTATCGCAACAATGGCAAGAGATAGCAACCAGATTTTCTTCATTTTGGCCTTTCTTACCCGTTTTTGGGCATTTTTTTGATGTTTACGAACGAAACATTTAACTATACTACAATAATTGAATTTTGTCAAATCAGCTAAAAAATAAAAAAGTGTTTTACCCAACAACATTCGGGTTAAACACTATAAACTAAAACAATGTCATCTGATCACTAATACCTGATACTTAATTTTTAATTAGCTAAATCATCAATATCCTGCTGGTATTTTTCAGCTGTAGCTGCCACATTATCCCCGTAAAAACGATACCTGGTATTGGTTGAACCTGAAAAATATTTCATAGCCGCCGCCCATTCACCGGATTTACTGCCGGCACCGTCGGCCTTTAATTTAATGGCGGCCGCGGCAAAAGCATCCCTAATATCCCAAGGATTAGCGGCCTTGCCGGTTAAAGCGGCAACCTTGGCTTTATACCCCAGCCAAGTGGTTGGAATAAACTGTGCCGGCCCCATGGCACCTCCCCAACCCAGCCGATTACCCTTACTATCTTTCATGGGGCAGGAAACAGGAGTGATATCAGGATCCATGCCTAGCTCGGAAGTTATAGAAACAAAAGCATCTTGGTCATTACGATAAGAGCAAGGGGTATCGGCCCCTTCGCAGGATTTGCCGTTTTTAACATAGTTAGCGTAATGGATCGGACCAGGCATAATTACCTGCCAACTTTTTTCTGGTGGATCGCCAACGCGATTGCAGGTACCCACGTTTTTGCCCAAATTGGATTCTTGAGTTAATATAGCCAACAAAAAAGCCGCCCTAACCCCTGTTTGACTTTCGGCCCACTGAGCAATAACTAAGGCCTGACCAAAAGTAACTTGGGTGCTAATGCCCAAAAGTTCGTAAATCCGGCTTTTGATTTGAGCGGCACGTTTTTTACGGTCAGCCAAAACGGCCTGATAATTTTTTTCCTGGTCCTTGGTTTTGGCCAACAAATCGCTTCGTTCGGCCAAAGTGGAAGCAAGTTCTTTATTTTGCAAACTAACGATAGATAATAAATTCTGCTGGTCATCTCGCTGGTTATTAAGCTTTTCACCGTCAACAGCCAAAGCCGCTTGTTCAGCTTTTAATTCCTCTACCGCTGTTGTTAAACTGGCACTGATTTTTTTGTATTCGCTTAAAGATTCAAAAAAAGCACCCAAACCGTTTTGATTGGTTAAAATTGCCAAAATCGAATGACGGTCTTTTTGGTTGATTTGCCTAATTAATTCTGCTACCGAATTGTTTAACAAAGAAACTTTTTCGGCCCGGGCTTGAATATCTTTTTCCACCTCCGTTAACTGATTTTCCAAACTTTTTATGGCTAAAGTTGATTGCTTAATTTGGGCTTTAAGCTTGCTTTGTTGCAACTTAAGCTGGCTGATTTTTTTATTTAAAGTGTTTTTTTCCGATTTAACCGAAGAAAGCTGGCTTTCGTATTGAGCTATTTCAAATTCAATCTTATCCAATTCTGTTTGCAATTCTTTGGTTTGCTCCGCTGTTAGTTGGTTTGAAGCGGCTTCTTGTGAAAAAACACCAAATAACGGCATTAATAATATTACCAGTAAAACCCCTATTGGTATTGATAAATTATTTTTCCAAAACATAAAGTAATTTTAACAGAAAATCACAACTTAAAACAGGGCGTATCCCAGCCCCGTTTAAATTAAAATTAATCCTATGATCGCAGCAAAAAATAATCTTTGGGAAACAGTTTTTTAGCCATGGCAAAAATGGCGTAAGTAATAAAAGGCGCGGCAAAAACATCTATGGAATAATGAACCCGAGCGATTAAAACGCCGCAACCGAATAAAAAAGAAACCGTAAAGAAAAAAATCCGCCACCATTTTTCCGGCCAAAAAATCAACCCCATTAAAAATGGCACGCCGGTGTGCCCGGAAAAGAAAAAATCGCTTTTACTGTTATACAAAAAATTATACAAACCAAAACCAAAACTGTTAGCGTCAAAAACCAGTTGATGTGGGCTAATGCCCAAATGGGTTAAAGTAATAAAAAATGAGCGGATCATCACAAACAAGGCCAGGGCTTTAAGGGCAAACAACAAATATTTGGGCTTGGTTAAAAACAGCCAAATTAAAATAAAAGTTAATACCAAGGCGCCTTGGACAATCAACAAATCAATATCCAAAAGAGGCAAATATTTTAAAATTAAATCATTAACCGGCGTACCCACCACGGATGCCAAGTAACGACCGGCAACACCCTGCAACACCAAAGCCGCAACAAAAAATAAAATTCCGCCGATCAATAAAGCGCATCTTTCTTTGGTCCAAAAATCCTTGTGCTGAAAATAAATTGATTTAAAAAAATTCCACAAAATCATAAAATATTAATTACTATTGTTAAAAACAACCGGCATTTCCAAAAAATCATCATGCTCCGGCAAACCCGAGGGATTATCTTTTTTAAGAATTAACAGGCCTTTGGTGCTTTGAGGAGGTGGAGTAAAAGATAATTTGGCTTCAAATGGCACAAATTCCTGAGTCATCCAATCGCCTTTGGCCTGGGCAATTCCCGAAGCTATAATTTGTCCGTCAACATCTATTAGCTGAACCGGAAAACTGGCTTCAAAAAACCATACTCCCCTGGCTTGACCGCTAACTGTTAACGGACTGCTAACAACTTGATTAACTAATGGAAAATCAACTTTAACTAAATCGGCTTTAGCAGCAACATTGCCAATAAAAACAATGCTCTGAAACATCCTATCAACTACGCCGTCCAAATCAAAACTCTCTCTTTCATTTTGGCAAGATGTTTTTTGCGGATCATCATAATTTAAACATTGCGGATAACGCAAAGTAAAAGACAACGTTATTAATTTACCAAACTGCGCGGTGGTATAAGCGTAAGAAGTATATGTACTGCCGGCCGCGCCTTCACTCATAGCTTCAACGCAATAAACCCTATCATCAACCAATCTTTTAATAATTCTTGAAGGCAAACTGGCTGTGCCATCTTGAGCATTACAGATAAATTTTCCAATTTCAACTTTAACTACCGGCGGCCAGGCCACAGTGCTGGTAAAATTTGCCGATAATTTTTCGGGATATTTAAAACTTATGCCCTGTAATGAATCAGTTAAAGTTTTCCAGCCGTTATCAGGGTTATCTTTAACAACTTCCGGACAAGCGCTAAACTCGCAATTAGGTCCGCTTCGGCCCACAGCCGAGCCATCTGGGCATAATTTAGCTTCCATAGTGCACCCTGCCTGCCAATTAGGAGCTTTAAAAAACTTTTGCCAAACAAACAAGCCAAGTAAAATTACTAAAATTAAAGAAACTACTATAATGATTTTTTTATACATAATTTTAATTTTTCCGTTCTGGATAGTTTTTTAATTTTGGACTCGGCTTTGGTAGCTAAAGATTTATTCTTATACTTTTTAAAAAAAACAAGCTTAACCGGCCTGCGGCCTCTGGTATATTTTGCTCCCAGAGGCGAACCATTATGTTCATTAATCCGCCTTTTTAAATCAATGGTTATGCCGGCGTACAAAGTGGCATCCGAGCATTTAACCAAATAAAGGTAATACATGAAAATTATTCAACTTTAATTACTTGGCCAATTGTTTCTTTATCACCTTGTTTAATAGTAAAGTCATCTCCGGGTTTTTTACCCATTAAGGCAAAGCCCAAGGGTGAATTATGGGAAATAATATTTTGAGACAAATCAATTTCCGCCGAACCCAGGATCAAATAGGTTTTTTCTTGGCCGGCCAAATTAATGGTTACCGTACTGCCCAATTGCACACTGCCTGATTGATCAACTGGCTGGATAATAATAGCGGATTTTAAATGCTCTTCAATCCCAAAAATCTTATCGTTTAAGGATCTAACCCTGCCTTTGGCCATTTGGTAAGCGGCGTTTTCGGAAAAATCGCCCATTTCCGCCAAGCGCTGAAGTTCTTTAATTGCTCCTGGCAAGGCCGATTTAAGCTTAGCTAATTTATCCTGAAGTTGATTAAACTTGGCTTGAGTTAAATGAGGATCAGGCACGATGTTAGTAAATTCACCGGGTTTTCTAAAAGGTGTTTGCATTTACTTATAATAGCAAAAAATGACCTAAAATCATAATCTGTGCATTTGTCTAAAATAAAAACCCCGCCCTTTGCAAAGAACGGGGTTTTAGAGCAGAATTTATTTTTTAGCGCCTTTTTTTGGTTTCTTGGTTTCTTTTCTGCGCGAATTATTGCCTTTGGCCATATAGTATTATTGATTACTGTTTAGATTAATATTATACCACAATTTAAGTGAAACAAAAACTTTATATTAATTAATTAACTTCTTCTGGGCTAAGGTTGAAATCAGACCCCACTGGCTATTTATCAGCTCAATAGCCCTTATGCGAGAAAGATTGTAAGATTGCCAAGGTTGTTTGGCTGATAAATCATAAAAATTCTTTAAGATGAACGCAATCTCTATAGCCAGCTGATTACCGTATTTATCCTGGATTTGAGGCATGGCTAACAATGGCATCAAATCAGGCACCACATCCGCTGATAAAGTTGACAAATATTTGGTATCCAAAGCGCCTGTTTTAACAAATTGATTGATGTTTTTTTTAGCCACAAAAGCATCGGGATTAAACAGATTAAAAACGACAAAAAACGTTACAACCGACAAAAATATGCCAAAGATAAACGGCCGATCTTTTGTGTTCCTGATAATTTTATAAGTTAACCACAAAAATACAACGGCTAGCCAGATAATAAAGGCCTGAACCAAAAGGCGCAACAAGGTAAAACCATAGGCCTGTTCATAAATGCCTAATCTGGTAAAAGCCGAAGCCATGATCACTATTACCAGCAGCATTAAAATACATGTTAAAATTTTAAATAACCTGTTGGGTTTATTTTCACTTCGCTCAATATGCTTTTCGGCCAAAAAAACAAGGGCAAAAGTTACTACAGCAACCGCGATCAGCTCTCCAAAACCCTTGTGAGCGTATTCGGCGTAAGTGTAACCGAATTGGGTTATGGCGCCATGGCCGGCAAATAAATATTTTATTTGGATAATTACAAAAGACAAAAATAAAACATTTAGGGTAGTAAATAAAATGCCGGCTTCAATATTGCCAAACTTATAAATCCGGTTTAATAAATCCGGCTCGGAATTTTTCGGCTGGCCGGCATTTTCTAAAATGTAAATATAAACACCCAGCCACAAAAAAGCAAAAAACGCGGCCCACCAAATTTGCGCCACCACATCGGGATTAATGCTAAAATTAAAACTGAATAAATTAGTAAGCAATTTTTTAAAAACCAAATCCGCCGAAGTTAATAAAAATAAAAAAGCCAAGGCAATGGGCAAGGTAATTAAAATACCTTTGGCAATTTGCGAAGTTTTTTGGTTCTCTTTATTGCCTTTACCCACGGCAATTATTCTACCTAAAGCTCCAATAGATTTACCTAACATGCTAAAAGGCACAATAACGGCGGTTTTAAGATAATCTAAAAACAGGATCTGATTTATTTTTCGGCCGATTATTTGATGCGCCATTAACAGCATTAAACCAATCGTCATCACAACATTCCAAAATAGCAAAAAAATATTATCTCTAATCCCGACCATTAAGGCAAAAAATAAAATTGCCGGCAAAAACAAAAAAACGGCCTTATCCGGCCGGATTTTAAAAGCAAACAAAAAGCAAAATAAGCCGGCCAAGAGTAAAACTTCATAAATCAAAAATGAAATGCCTATTTGTTTATCGTAAAACAGATAATCAAATAAGATTCCCAATACTAAAGAAACAACTGCAACGAAATAAACTCTTTTTGTTGAAATGGTATTCATATTTCATATTATACCACTTTTTTAGATTTCAAAAAACCTCAATTTAAACCAAAAAATTATAAACAAAACAGCTTCAATTTTTGTTAAAGTAAAACCCGAGCTGTTTTTTTGAATGTTATTAATCTTTCTTCAACTCTTCAATTGTTTTCTGCAGTTCAACCATTTTTATTTCTCTGCCAACCATGCTTTTATTAAGATCTTCCAGTTCCTTAACTTTGATGGTAAGCTGCTTGGTCCGCTCAGCGATTTTAATTTCCAGATTTTTAGTATACTCGGATAATTTATGTTCCAACTGATTTTTAGCAGTTACATCTTCCATAGCCAAAATAATCAATTGCACCGAATCAATTTGCCTGGCATTAAGCACAATTGTTTTTTGTCCGATATTTTCAAAAACATGCGTAACTTCATAATCCTTAATTACATTATTTTCCGGAAGAATTTCTTCCAATAATTTTTTAAGTTCAACAATATCCCATTGCCCATTGCCTAAATTATAAAGAAGCATATTTTCGGTTTCTTTTTCTGAAACCTTAAAACTCTGATAAAAAGTCGGGTTGGCCGAAACAACCCTAAGCTCGGAATCAAGAATTAAAAAAGATTCCCTGGCAACCTCGACTAATGTTTTCATGTAATGCAAGGCGACTTCTTTTGACTCTTTGATATTTTCATCTACTTTATTATTTACCATATTTTTCACCTCCTTGAGCTAATTTTAATTTTTTACTTATAAGGGAGTTAGGTCTTGTTTTTTTAGTTTAATTAATGTAAACTAATATTAGTTTAGTATTTCTTAAATTAAAAATCGGTAAAAAGGGTGATTTACTACTATTATAATTTTGGTAGTACAATAATATATATAAAATAAGTATAGTATAATTTTACCATTAAATTAATAAACTGTCAAACATATGCCGGAAATCACTATTTCTATTGCCAGAAATATCAAAAAATACCGCTTAAAGGCCGGTTTGTCTCAAGATAAACTCTCTAAGTTAGCGGGCGTAACTCTTTATACCATAACTAAAATTGAATCCGGCGCTACCCTGGATCCCCGAGTAGAAACCGTTAAAAGGATTTCTGACGCCTTACGTTGCACCATAGACGAGTTGTTAAAATAAATTTGTTATCCCTATCACTTTTCTGTAACTTTAAAAAACCCAGATCTTAAAAGATCCGGGTTTTATAATTGCCTATTTTTAATCTTACGTCTTTTATTTATCTTGCTCGGACAAATATTCTTCTTCCATTTCATGCCATTTGGCTTGTAAGGCCTTAATTAAGGAAATTTTGGCTTCAGCAGCCAGTTCATGCTTGGCGGCATACTCTTCAACCAAGTTATCCACCAATTCATTAAAGTTTTCTTTGGTAACATCTTCCAAATCGCCAAGATTCTTTTTTAAATGCTTAGCCAAAGTTTTAACGTCTTTTTGCAATTCTTCGGTTAATTCTTGGCCTTCTTTGGTTAAAGCAAAGCCAATGGCCGCGCCAACAGCGAGCAATCCGCCCAAGATAAGGCCTTTTTTGAATTTATTTTCCATATAGATATTTGTTATTAATAATAAAATAATTTATCAGCCAATCCATTAGCTTGTCCACATACCAATGGAAAAGAAGATTTAATAATCCTAAAGTTATACTATCCTTATTATACTACCCTTATAATATAGTGTCAAACAAACAAAAAAGTACGCTAAAATTCTTTAATGTACTTTTAAATAACCTGGGCTTATGATTTGCCCCCTAAAACAAAATTAGATCTGATTTAGCTTAGCTAAAATTTTGCTTCCTGCTCTTAATAATAACTACAATGCCGGTAATAGCCAATACGAGGCCAATCACTTGTCCTCCAGGACTATCGTCAAATTCACCATAAACAAACAGAAATGCTCCGAATAATATGGCTAATATGCCGAGAATTAAATATAGTAATCTGTTTTTATTCATAGAAACATTATAACAAAAAACACTAGTTTTCACTAATGTTTTTTGATGGCTCGGGAGGAGGGATTCACCCCTCCGAGGTGTAAACTTCTCATCCCTTAATATCATTAATCTCGGAATAATAAAAAACCATCAAATTTCTTTGGTGGTTTTTTAATGGCTCCGCTTAGTCAACGATATTATAACGGTATTTAAGGAGAAAAAGGGTTATATTTTTATACCCGAAATTTAAGCCAAGGTTGTTATATCTATTTTTTCAGCTTTAAAATTGGGCTTGGATTTAGGGGAAACTCTATTAGCCGCAATTATACGCAACATTTTACTAACCTCTTCATTGGTATTAACAAGAATTACATCTCTCTTTTTAAAAAATCTTCTTTTTAAATCTTCTTTCATTAAAATCAAGCTGTGAGCGGCGGACCTGGAAATAAATTCAACATTAGAAAAATCCAACTCAACTATAGAGAAATTAGACTTTAAAATACTACTCTTAAGAATAAGAGCTATATCCCTGGAGCTAATTACAGGGGCGACTAAATCGGCTATTTTTATAGTGTTTTTAGTAATTTTTTCCATATTTCTCCTCTTTTTTTAGTATAACATAACTTGTAATACTATTCCACATACTTAGAAATATCAAATGATTTGATTGGTTTTGGAATTCGATACGCAACAATTACACCTTGCCAATAAAAATTTGGCAATTCAACTATTTTGTCTTGATTTTGGGAAGAAATTAAAGCGACTGATCCTGATAATAATATAAAACTTCCTCCCAAACCTTCGCACACTACACGTTTAGAAGTTCTAACACCATAACCTCTCTCTATATCCGATTTAACGGAATGACCGCTCATCACTCTGTTAATAGCTTCTGCATCGGTAATTATTATATTTTGCTCTTCTTTATAAGAACCTTTTAATCCTCGGCCTCTATCAACGATACAAATATCCAGGTATTCTTTTTTTGGGTAATACTGCCCAAAGATAAAACCCTCCTCTTTTTTACTATGCTCAAAAATATTACCAACCAATTCCTCAATAGGATAGTAAATCGCACTTCTGGCTCCTTGCGCAGAAGTATCAACTACTTTATAGATCATTTTACTAAACATAGACTCCAGGCGCTCCCGTTCTATGCCTAGATTTTTTATTAATTTACCAATCGGAATATAACTTTTATTTATTTGCATAGCCTCGTCTAAAGACGATACCGAATCAATTCCTTTTGGAAAATTAATTATACTTAGATATTCTTTAACCGAACAGTTATCTAAATTATAACTACTGTTAGTTGAACCGATGTAAGCACTGATAGGTAAAACCAACAATGGACTAACCCAAACCAGTTTATTCAAATCAAAATTTAAATCTTCGCCATCCTTAATATTTTTAAATGCATTATATAAAGATAATAATTGAGCTGGCAGGGAATCATTTATTGGTTTTTCTATAATAATATTTTTCATATTGGATATACTTATAAAGATAGATTATCATATTTTGATAATTATGAAAAGTTCTAATCCCTTTTGCGGTCAATCAAAAAAGCCCTATAAAATAAGGCCTTTTTAGTGGCTCACCATAGTAGACGAGGTTATAACTTATTATACAAATTGTGAAATATCTTTTTCTTACACATGATGCCTGGCTCGATGCGGCTTTTTAGGAATATCAATTCCGGTTGAAGACAGGCGGTGCTGTTTGATTAAAAATTGGTAAACAATCCAAGTGGCGAATAACAAGACAGCTGAAAACATAATAGTCCATGAAGGCCCGATCAAGGTAAAAAGAAATCCAGAAATAATCGGTCCGATGGCCCAGCCCAAATCTTGAAAAAGGTTAATGGCGCCGGAAAGCAGGCCATCATTAGCGTGTTCTTTATCTAAACTATGCAACCATGACCATAAGGAAATGCTTGCCATTTCGTCGCCAGTGGTAGCTAAAAATCCCAAAACCAGGAACAGCCAGTTAAAATTAAAACCGATCAGAATTCCCGATACGGCAAACAATAACAATCCAAAAAAGACCAGCGTTCTTTTATTGCCTTTGTCCGCCATCTTACCTAATAGAAATCCAAGCGCTACTATGGCAAAATCAAAAATACCTAGACCGATACTGAGCAAGCCCGAGTTAGCGCTATTGGCAATTACTATAGGCACTACAAACCAGATGACGCCGTAAAAAATAGAAGAAGTAAGTCCTGTTAGCAAAAGCATGGAACTAGCCGGATTAAGCTTTTTTAAAATAGGCAAAAGTTTATGAGGATAATTTCTTCTTATATAATGATGTTGTGTGGGGAGTTTTTGTTCATGATGAACAGAAATGGTATCTGGAGGGCTAAAGTAAAGCGCTGCCAGTGCCGCCAGCATTATGGCGAATATTATTGTTCCTATGGTGGTCGGAGTTAAGGCAAGTACTAGGCCTAAAACGGCGCTGGCCAGAAAAACACCAGCTGAGCCGAAAATATCCCTAAAGGAGATGAAAGTGCCGGAATTTTTTTTAGGTGCCTGAGAAAGAATATAGGCGTTAACTCCGGGACCAAACAACACCCAACCGAAAGTGGCGGCTATCAGGCTAATAATATAAGTGGCAATGGTAAAATTAAAAATAAAGGCAATGCCGGCAAAGAGAAAAATAAAAGTCGTTAGTTTTAACAGTTTAAGATAACCAAAGCGATCCAAAAAATGACCTGCCGGAACATCAAGCAACATTTGGATAATTGAGCTGCCGCCCATTAAAAGCCCGACAATCCATAAAGGTAAAAGCCTTTCCCCAAGAGGTGAGATTAAGGAATAGTGCAAACTGCCTCCTAGCTTATAGATAATTAGAAAAATCCAAAAAGGGATAAATTTTATAAAAACATTTCTCATACAATTTGCCTGTTCAAGCATTTTTTATTAAATACATGTTATCATATTTTTGTGGTTTTTAAAAGCTTATTTATTAAAAAAGCACCAACAATCGTTGATGCACTTTTACTGGCTCGGGAGGAGGCCAGCCAAAGGCGGGTAAAGATTTCCGCCTCGCCCCGCTTTGCGGGTCTCGTTGTCCTGGGCAGCGCCAAAAGCTTCCGATTGGTCGCTTTTGTCGACGCTCATCTGCGCCCTGAGGGCTTGCCTCGCTTCTGCCCGTTCGAATCCCTCAATATCGTTAATCTTGGAATAATAAAAAACCATCAAATTTCTTTGGTGGTTTTTTAATGGCTCGGGAGGAGGGATTCGAACCCACGACCAATTGGTTACACTTGTCTCTAGATTTCTCTAAAGGGTGGACTATATCATTCTCCTAAAACTTTTAGGAGATGAGGCGCTTCCCTTGTAATCATTACAAGGTACTCCTGTTAAGGATAGTCTCTACACCTTCCCCGACGCTTGCTTAAGCAAGATCAGGGCTTGGCTCGGGATTACCATTTCAGGCTTCCCCGAGTTCACCTCATTTTTCAATCTGCCTTACGGCAAAAAGCTGCGTTTTACCATGATGAACTTCACGATGACAATTAGCACAAATCATTAGACATTTATCCAATTCCGTTTTAATTTTCATCCAAGATCTTGTTGTTCCGGATTCTGAAATTCCAAAATCTTTCTTTTTAGGATCTAAATGATGAAAATCTAATGCTTGAATGCACTTTTTGTATCCGCAAAGTTGACACTTGCCGCCTTTATATCTTACAGCCATTAAACGTAAACTCTTACGCCTTTTATCAACAGCTTTTTTAAGATATTCAGCGCGATCACGATAGGTTCTTTTGTCTTTAGCCATAAACTGATTATAGCAAAGACCGTGTTCACAGCCAACTGCTCTACCACTGAGCTACTCCCGATCGTCAAAAGTTGCTTTCAGCCTCCGTGCCTCCGCTTATCGCGAAGCCACTCCGGCTTCAATCAACTTCTTCCTCTTCGCCTCGCCCTTTCGAGCTCGGCGATTTTTAAATCAACAATTTAATGAACAATTTTATAAAATTAATAATCTCTTAATTTACGCATGCCTGTGTTATGCTGAATTCTTTCCAGGGCTTTGGCTTCAATTTGCCTAATGCGCTCGCGGGTTACGCCAAATTCCTGACCCACTTCTTCCAAAGTATGGGCTACACCGTCTAAAAGACCAAAACGCATTTCCAAAATCTTTTGCTCTCTGGGGGTAAGGTCAGAAATAATCTGCTGAACATGATCTTTTAACAATTGCAAAGCCGCAACCTTATCCGGTGAAATGGTTTTTTCATCCTCTATAAAATCACCTAAAGTGGAATCTTCGTCATCTTCGCCTACCGATGTTTCCAGCGAAACGGTTTCTTGTGATATTTTAATGATTTGGCGGACTTTGTCAAGCTCCTCGCCCATTTCCGCGGCAATTTCTTCGGGCATTGGCTCTCTGCCTAAATCCTGAATCAACCTTCTTTCGGCCTGTTGGAAACGATTAATGGTTTCTACCATGTGCACCGGAATGCGGATTGTTCTAGATTGATCGGCCAGCGCGCGAGTAATAGCTTGCCTGATCCACCAAGTAGCGTAAGTGGAAAACTTATAACCTTTGCGATAATCAAATTTTTCTACTGCCCTAAATAAGCCAATATTGCCCTCTTGGATTAAATCCAACAAACTTAAACTGCGGCCAGTAAACTTTTTGGCAATGGATACCACCAAACGCAAGTTGGCTTCAACCAACCTTTTCTTGGCTTCCATATCCCCTTTTTCTTTGCGCTTGGCCAATTGCACTTCTTCTTCGGTAGTTAGCAAATGAACCTTGCCGATTTCCCGCAGGTACATCTGAATGGAATCGGAAGAAATATCGGTTAGATCCAATTTTTGCAGTTCCAACAATTCCTTAGCCGAAAGTTCGTGGGTCTTTTTTTTGCTGGCCGGAGTTACGGGAATATTTTCCGTTTCACCCAAAAATCCGCCTTCGCGCGAAACCATTTGAATGCCGGCTTCGTTTAAACGATCTAAAAATTCTTCTAACTGATCCAGATATTCTTCAGCTTCGGTAAAAACATACAGCACTTCTTCTTCGGTAATAAAACTTCTAAAACGGCCTTTTTCTTCCAAGGCCCTAACAACTGCCAAATCCAAGCCCTTAACTGTGGTTTCATCCTGCTGGGGTTGAACATTTTTATGCTTAACTTCCGGCAGGCGGTAATGTTTTTTAAATGGCTTGGCTTTAATGATGCGTTGTTTGGCTTTTTTGGATTTAAAAATCGCGGGCTTTTTTTTATCCGCCTTTTTAGCCGGCTTGGCTTTGGCCTTTATTGTTTTGGCCTTTTTTTTAAAAACTTTTTTACCGGCGTTTTTTTTGCTTTTCCCCTTTTGCTCTTTAAGCTTTGAGGAAGAAGTATTTTTTTTAGTAGCCATGGAAAATTAAAGAAAATAATTTAAAAAAATATTTATTTTAGCTGGCGAGACAAATTGGTTGATTCTTGGATTAATCTGCTGACCTCATCTGTTTGGCCGGCTTGTTCGGCTTGTTTTAACGCCCAAGCAATGTGTTGAAGTCGAGCGCGAATATGATTATCTTTTAAGCGTTTAACAGCGCTTAAAATTTCATGATTAAGCAAATCAGGCGTTGGATTGATAAATTCTTCACCAACCAATAAAAACAGCTGATCCAGATAACCCGGCTGTTCGGAGTCAAAATCTTTTAATAACTCCGTTTCGGGCAAATGATGATTCTTATTATAATGTATTATCAGTTCCGTGTAAAGGCGCGCGGCCGGCTGATAATTGAGCATGGCCGGCTCCAGATGTTGAGCAACTTCTTTAAGCTGATGGGGAAATTTAACCAATAATGCCAGTAAATGCTCGGCTAAAGTGCGATTATGGTCGATTTCTTCGCTTTGGCGGGTTTTTTCTTTAATTGGCTGTAAACTTGGCGCCACTTTAATGGCTGATAAGGTATTAGCCAAAGATTCTTCATTAACCCCTAAAATATCGGCTAGTTTCCTTAAATAATGGGATTTTTCCACTTCATCGCCCAAATTTCTAATTAAAGGTAGGATTTTTTTGGCCGCTGTTTTTTTATGGTCCACTCGGGCAAGATCCAAACCCTGCAAAATCGCCACAAAAGCGTAATCCATAAAATTGTAAGCGCCTTTTACCGATTCGCGCCATTTATCAGGATTTTCCCTAATCAATTCATCGGGATCTTTGCCGGAAATCATGCTGATAACTTTAACATTAAGACCTGCTTGCCAAGCCAAATCAATGCCCCGTAAATTGGCTTGAACTCCGGCCGGGTCGGCATCAAAAGCAATCATCACATTTTGGGTGTAGCGTTTTAATAATTTTATCTGTTCGGGCGTTAATGCCGTGCCCGAAATTGCCACGGCGTTTTTGGTGCCTGCTTGATAACAAGCAATGGCATCCATATTGCCTTCTACCAAAATGGCGTAATTTAATCGCTTGATTTCGGTTTTGGCTAAATCCAAGTTATATAAAATCTGGCTTTTGTTGTAAATTTCGGTTTGCGGAGAATTTACGTATTTGCCGCCGTGATCTTCTTCTTTAAGTTTGCGGGCGGTAAAACCAACTACATTGCCGTGCACGTCTCTGATGGGAAAAATCAAGCGCCCCCTGAACCTATCATAGGGCCGGCCTTTTTCTCCTACTACGGTAATACCGGCATCAGCCATTTCTTTTAAAGTAAAACCCTTGCTTTGCAAAAACTTAACAGCGCTATCCCAGGCCTCCAAACCATAACCCAAACAAAATTGCTTGATGGTTTCTTCTTTTAATTGCCTTTGCTGTAAATAATCTCTGGCTAACTGGGCAGAAGGATCTTTGGCCAGTAAATTCTGCCAATGCTCCATAATGGCTTTATTTAAATCCAACAAACGGGTTTTGTGGTTATGCTGTTCGGGATTACGATATTCCAACTTAACACCGGCCCGTGCCGCCAAAACTCGCAAGGCCTCGGGAAATTCCAAGCCCTCTAATTGTTGAATAAAACTAAAATGATCCCCGCCTTTGCCGCAACCAAAACAATGCCAGATTTGCTTATCTGGGCTAACAATAAAAGAGGCGGTTTTTTCGTTATGGAAAGGGCAATTGGCCTTAAAGTTAACACCGGCCGGAGTTAACTTAACGTATTCGCCAATTAAATCCCCCAAATCCAAACGATTTTTTATATCTTCTACATCACTGGGCATATGGCTTTGGTATCATAGCAAAATCAAGGGTTTTAGCAAATATTGCGAAAATTAACCCTATGTTGTATATTAATGAATACTTATTATTATTTAATGAGGGCAAGACATAAGAATTTTTGCAGACGAGGACTTGTTTGAGTGACCGAGCTATGACCGGCAAAGCCGGGCAGCAGCGAGGGCACGAGTTCCGCAGACAAAAAAATTTTTGTGTCTTGCCCGAACAATAACATTGTCATTATGAAAAATTATAAACATTTTGATATTATTTTAGGACTGTTTGTGGCCGTGTTGTTAATTTCCAACATTGCTTCTACTAAGATTTTAAATCTTGGATTGTTTAGCTTTGATGGCGGAACTTTGCTTTTCCCGCTGGCCTACATTTTTGGCGATATTTTAACCGAAGTTTACGGCTACAAAAAATCACGTAGAGTTATTTGGCTCGGGTTTTTTAGCGCCCTGTTAATGTCGGCTGTGTTAATGATTGTGGGTTGGCTACCGGCGGCCGAGGGTTGGGAAAACCAAAGCGCTTATCAAGCCATTTTGGGCTTAACTCCTAGATTGGTTTTAGCCAGTTTAATTGCTTACTTTGCCGGCGAATTTGCCAACTCTTTTACTTTGGCAAAATTAAAAATTGCCACTGCCGGCAAATGGTTGTGGCTTAGAACCATTGGCTCCACCTTGATTGGTGAAGGATTAGACACGATTTTATTTTGCCTGATTGCTTTTTGGGGAATTTTACCCACCGAACTATTGATTACTATTATTTTTTCCAACTACATCTTTAAATGCGGTGTGGAAGTTTTATTAACTCCCCTGACTTACAAAGTTGTTGGCTACCTTAAAAAATCGGAACAGGAAGATTACTACGACAAGGAAACTAACTTTAATCCGTTTAGTTTAAAAGTTTAAATTAAATTTAAAAGAGCCCCGACTTTGCGTAGCAAACGTCGGGGCTCTTTTTATAACAATTTTTTATCTCCAATCTTTGATAACGTGTAATTTAAGAGCAATGATGGCACCAAGAGTAATAAACATCAGTAATGCTTGAGCAAAACAGCCGATAAACGGCACCAACCCCAAAAGCACAAAAATTAATGTTCCCAAAAGAATGGTTTTCCAAGAAACAATAAATTCTTTTTTGGCAAAGTAACCGTAAACAACGCTCCCCAAAATTATCGGCGCTATCATCCAAGCAAACATCATCATAATAACATAAGCCAACAAACCAAGTATGCCGAATGGAATTCCCACTAAGGTAAATAAAAGCATGATGGAGATAATTGGCGTAACTATCATAACAATCAGGCCCCTACCAAGCTCTAGCCACGGCTTCTTAACAGCTAAAGCAACAATTTCCTTACTATAACGCTTAAATGATAGCCCAATAACCAATGAACAGGCCAACAGCGCTAAAAATTTCCATAACATAAAAGCGGAAAAAATCCCCAACAGCGCTTGATGAGAAACAGTTTTCTTTTCTCTTAATTTAAAATCAACAGAACCCTTAATTGTTACCCCATCTTCTTTAACCATCTCCTTAATGGACTTGTAAGTTACATTACCGGAAATAACGGCATTTTTCCCAAAAGTGATTTTTTCCGCGTCTATTTTTACATTACCGCCTATCGCAGAATTAATATAAACAGTTCCACCGCCAATCAAAAGATTTCCTGATACCGGCGCATCCAGCCGAATATTGCCCCCGCCGATAACCACATCCCCACCCACACCGACTCCGCTCACAACTATTTGCCCGCCACCAGCCAACAAATCTCCCTCTACATGACCTGTAATAATAACGGTGTTACCAACAGCCCGCACATCATCACCGATATTTGACAATATACTTATATTATTACCTGCAACAATAATATCAGCACCAACATCACCGCTAATAACAATGTTACCGCCTCCGGTAATAAGATCGCCGCTGATGCTCCCGGCGCTGGTAACATTACCACCGCCCATATAAACATCGTTGGTAATAGCTTCGTCTCTGCCTATTGAAGGTGTATCACCAGCCCTAAATTCCGCTGCCAAAGATATTATAGGCATAGCTAAAATTAAACTAAAGACTGCTAACTTAAACAAATTCTTCATATATTTTAAGCTTAAATTAATAATTATTCATATTATACCATATTTTGCATGGGTAGTCATTGCTTGATTTAAATTGGAAAATATAGTATATTACTCTAAATTATCCGCCTTCGCCAGCCCTTCTCGGCTGGCTAGGGCGAAACACGTGGAGAGGTCGCATAGTGGTCTAGTGCGCTTGCTTGGAAAGCAAGTAAGGTGTAAAAGCCTTCCAGGGTTCAAATCCCTGCCTCTCCGCCAGTACAATAAAGTATCGATGAATCCAACTGCTTTGAAAGGCAGTTTTTGCTTATTAAAACATAACCAATATAATATTTTAGCTTTACATTTTAGTTAATTTATTGTAATTTTACCTAAAAGGTACCTTAAAATTCAAGAAAGAAGGGTTTGAGATGTTTAGAAAGATCTCACTTTACGCGCTTGTATTGGCTATTTTTGTCAGTACTTGTTTGGCGCAACCTGATACCGTTTGGAGCCACCAATACGGAAATCACACTGAACAATGTCGGACTGCTCTGCGATCTGACGAGGGATACTTGTTAGGAGGCGTTACTGCATCTTTTGGGCAAGGAGAATGTCCTTGGCTAATTCGCACAAATGAGCGTGGTGATTCTGTTTGGTCACGCGCTTATGAAGGATTCATTGCAGACTGTAATTCTCTTATCCAATGTCATGGCGGATTCGCCTTTGCTGGCGATGCAATGAAGCCTGACGTCTTCGGTTTAGATTTTAAATTTACTAAAATCAATTCCGATGGTGACGTCATCTATTCCCGCTTTTATGGCGGGGCAAGCCATGAGTATTGCCGATCGATTATTCAAACTGCTGATGACGGTTTTATGTTAATCGGCAGTACAATGTCTTTTGGCGCTGGCGACATAGATTGGTGGATAATCAAAATCAACGCCGATGGCGATTCAATCTGGTCCCGTACGTATGGCGGATTATGGTCTGACAAGTGTAATTCCATTATTGAAATGCCTGACGGCGGATTCGTTTTAGCCGGGAACTATGGAAGCGATTGCTGGGCGATCAAAATCAACGCCGATGGCGATTCAATCTGGTCCCGTACTTACGAAATTGGCGGCCATAATTTTTGCGAATCTGCTATTCTTACAACTGATGGCAGAATTGCTTTAGTTGGGTCTGCCTATTCTCATAATCCGGATAATTGGGATGCTTGGCTGTTGCTGATTAATGAAAACGGCGACAGTTTATTATCATGCCTTTATGAAAATAATGGCAACAATGACTGCAATTCCATTATTGAAATGCCTGACGGCGGATTTGTTTTAGCCGGAAACACGACATCTTTTGGTGCTAATAATAAAGACTTCTGGCTAATACGAACTGGTTCAAGAGGCAATATTCTTTGGTCTAAAACATATGGTACCGAAGAATATGAAGAGTGCCGCAGTTTGATAGAAAATCCTGATGGCAGTTATACCTTAGCCGGTTCAAAAGGACCAACAGATCTATATTCGGCTAACATGTGGCTTGTTAAAACAGGTATTGATCAGCTTTCAACCCAGGTTATGCCGTTGATTCCAGTTGGAACGCTATTACAGGTATTTCCTAACCCATTCAACTCTTCGGCAATCATTCATTACGCAGTGCCGCCTGGTTTTGAGCAAGTGAGTTTATTACTCGTTGATCCTTATGGACGAGAAGTGAACAAACTGTTTAACGGTCCGGCCACTGGGGACTTTCACATCACTATTAACGGGCAAAATTTGCCCTCTGGATTTTACTTCTTGCAGCTTCAATCGTCGTCATCTACAACAATCATGCAAAAGGTGACGCTGATTAAGTGAACACAACCAATGCTCTACACAGGTTAGTTCTTAGGAACTATAACCTAGTGTAGAGCATTTTTTATTGTATAATTATTTATTATTTTTTACAAAGAACTATTCTTAATGTTTTTTCATTTCACTAATTAGTTCCCCTGACCCAAGTGCCTCTAAGGCCACCTGAATAGAAAGCTAAAAAACCCTTATAATGTCCTTACTTTCGATGTACCAAACCATGATACACCGCCACACTTAGCGTGACGATTGTGACGCTAAGCGTCACGCCATTGATTTTAAAAAGAGATTAACTGTCTCTTTTTTGTTTAAAAAAAAGAGCCCGCGCAACTCTTAATCAAAGCTTTATGGCAATGAATTAATAGAGAGACGGGCTGATAAAATCAGAGAAGCGGTGCGAGCAATTTATCGCTTATGCCTCGGTGGCGCCACATAAGGTACATTTCTATAGCCCTTTCCTCCTTCTGACAAAAGTCTTTCGGGCACCTGAACTGTACGACCACCTTCGGTCAAATAATCCTTGGAAACTTCAACGTCCCCATGTCCAGGAACATTAACTTTTAATGTTCCATTCTGCTCGACCTTTCCCTGATGATGCATGATGCATCTCCATTGTTAGACCTGTGTGTGAATGTGTTCAAATAAACAGCGTTACCTTAACGCTGTTTATTAACTTATCTTAAGTTTTAAAAATGGTCAAGTTGATAACCGTCAAAAAAAAGACCCGTGAGCAGATGCTCCAACGGGCCAAAAAATCAATGAGAGTAACAGCCGCTAACCACTTGGCGATGAGTTCATAATACAGCCATCAATCATCTTCTTATCATTACGATTACCCGTAATCACCCCTCCGGGTAATCTCACCGTTTCTTTGTCAATAACGAATATATCAGGCACGTCACGAGTGCCAATGCCCACAAAATAGGCCTTGACTGTTTTTTGGACCAACGTGCCCGACGAACCCAACCCCTTCATACCAGGGGGTAGCAAAGAAAGAAGATCTTCTTCGTCTTTCTTTTTCCGCTGTCGCTCTGCTCTCATTTTCATGAGATCTCCATTTGTTTACCGGGTTGATGAACCGGTGAGGAACAAAAACAGCGTCACCATGACGCTGTTTATTAACTTATCTTAAGTTTCAAAAATGGTCAAGTTGATAACCGCCCCTGATCTATTTCTTCTCTGCTTGGGCGATTTTTACCGTAGTGGAAATTACCGTATCCGGAATTAAGGAAATGGAATCTATACCTTCTCTAACCAAAAATTGGGCAAAATCTGGAAAATCCGATGGTGCCTGTCCGCAAATACCCACCTTGCGCTTATACTGATGAGCTGTTTTGATAATCTGCCTGATTAATATTTTAACGGCCTCGTTTTTTTCGTTATACACATGAGCCACCAACTGCGAATCCCTATCCACGCCCAGCGTGAGCTGAGTTAAATCATTGGAGCCAATCGAAAAACCGTCAAAGATTTTACAAAATTCTTTGCCTAAAATAACATTGGAAGGAATTTCGCACATCACGTAAACTTCCAAACCTTTAACCCCCCGCTTTAAGCCATGTTGCGCCATAATTTTTAAGACCTTTTCACCCTCTTCAATAGTTCGGCAAAACGGCACCATGATTTTAATATTAGTTAAACCCATTTCTTCACGGGCTTTTTTAAACGCCAGGCATTCCAACTTAAAACCTTCAATGTATTTGGGATCGTAATATCTAGAAGCCCCGCGCCAGCCGATCATCGGATTATCTTCCAAAGGTTCGTACATTTTACCGCCGATTAAACCGGCGTATTCATTGGTTTTAAAATCGGATAAGCGAACAATAACATCCTTGGGCCAAAACGCGCCGGCAATCCTGCCAATGCCGTAAGCCAGCTTATCAATGTAAAATTGGACTTTGTTATCATAAGCTGCCGTTAGCTCATCAATCTGATTTTTAACAGCCAAATCCTTGATCTTTTTGTAATTAATTAAAGCCAAGGGATGAATTTTAATAAAATTGGAAATAATAAATTCTTCACGGGCCAAGCCAACGCCGTCATTGGGAATAAAACTTTCGGCAAATGCCGCTTCGGGATTGCCCACATTCATCATCACCTTAACGCGTTTAGGACGCTTAAGATTTTTAATATTGGTTTTTTTTATTTTATATTTTAACAGCCCGTTATAAACCCGGCCAACTTCGCCCTCCACTCCGCTTAAAGTAACTTCTTGGCCGGTGCGCAAGAGCTCGGTGGCTTTACCTGTGCCCACCACGCAAGGAATACCAAGCTCGCGGGAAACTATGGCTGCGTGGCAAGTTCGGCCACCGGAATCGGTAATAATGCCTTTGGCCTTTTTCATTATCGGCTCCCAATCCGGATCAGTCATTTCGGCAACCAAAATCTCCCCTTCTTTAAAAACATGCAGCTGCGAAACATCCGGAATTACCCGCACCTTGCCCTGCCCGATTTTTTTACCAACAGCAGCGCCTTCCACGATTATTTTGCCTTTTTCTTCCAAAATATATTCTTCAATCACATTGGGATTAACGCGCGATTCAACCGTTTCGGGCCTGGCCTGGACGATAAATAATTGTTTGCTATGGCCATCTTTGGCCCATTCCATATCCATGGGTTTTTTGTAATGATCTTCAATTAAACAACCCCATTTGGCCAACTGCAAAATTTCGGCATCATTAAGCGCGTATTTATTTTGATCGCTTGCCGAAACTTCCACATCTTGAGTTGGTTTTGTTCCGCCGGAAGCGTAAATTAGTTTATGTTTTTTACTGCCCAATTCTTTTCCGATAATGGATTTAAAGCCCTGCTTTAAAGTTGGCTTAAAAACCAAATATTCATCCGGCGTAACTGTGCCTTTAACAATATATTCGCCCAAACCGTAAGAGGCATTGATAATGACGGCGTTTTTAAAACCTGTTTCCGTATGAATGGAAAACATTACGCCCGAACAAGCTAAATCCGATCGCACCATAATTTGCACCCCGACCGAAAGGCCAATTTTAAAATGATCGTATTTTTTATCCACTCGATAGCTAATGGCTCGATCGGTAAATAACGAGGCCATGCATTGCTTAACCGCTTCCAATAACGAATGCTCGCCCTTGATATTTAAATAAGATTCCTGTTGGCCGGCAAAAGAAGCATCGGGCAAATCCTCGGCCGTAGCGCTGGAGCGGACAGCCACATCAACATTTTGCCTTTTAGCAAACGTGCATAATTTTTTGTAAGCAGAATCAATATCGGTTTTAAGTTCGTTAGGAAATTCGGCATTTAAAATCACCTCCCTAACAAGCGCGCCTCTTTTGGCTAAATCCTTCATATTGCCGGTATCCAAACCTGTGAGAATTTTTTTAATTTCCTTATCAATTCCCGTTAATTTAAGAAAGGTATAATAAGCGCCGGAACTGATGGCAAAACCATTAGGCACTTTAATCCCTTTTTTCGTTAATTTTTGATACATTTCGCCCAAAGAAGCGTTTTTTCCACCCACCTTGGGAATATCGGAAATATTTAGTTCATTAAACCAAAGAATGTTTTTCATATAACAAATATTAAAAATAATACCTCTATTATACAGGAATTTGAAAATTTTGGTAATTAAAAAAGCTCCGACTTTTACCGTAAGTAATGCCGGAGCTTTTTGATATTTATTTAACTTCGTAACTCAAAGTAATTTCGACCCTAACTTCATTTTCACCGGTTTGAATGGTTGGAGCAACAGATAGTTCCGCGCCGCCCATACCCATGGTTTTAGCCGAGTAAATGCCGTTATCATAGTATGGCATTGGGCTGCCGGTATTTTCGTAAACATTAACCAGTTTGCCTAATTTGATGCCGGTTAGTTCGGCCATGCTCTTGGCTTGCTCTTTGGCTTTGGCAATGGCCTCGGCTCTGGCTTGCTTTTTAATTTCAGTTAAATCATCAATGGTAAAAGAAATACCGCCAACTTGATTGGATCCGGCTGATGTTGCGGCTTCAATAATCGTGCCAACCTTATCCAAATCTCTGATTTTAACGGTTACTTCCTGATAAACACTGTAGCCGGCTAAAGTGCTTCGGCCCACATTAATGGTGTAATCGTATTCCGGGCTTAAATTATAATTGGTTGTTTTAACATCTTTATCTTCAATACCCAGCTCTTTTAACTTATCGGTTACCGCATTCATTTTAGCAGTGTTATTTTTAACCGCTGTAACGGCATCTTTGGAGCGTTCGGTTTTAACAGCCAGTTGGATTTGAGCAATATCCGGTTTGGCAAAAACCTTGGCATCGGCCGTAAACGAAACCTGATTGCGATCAGGATTAACAATTCTATCCCTCACTAAAGACACAATACCCAAAGTAATAGCGCCTAAAATTAGCACTAAGGCAATGAGATGCTTTGCTGAAAACATTGATCGGCAACAGCCATTGCCGGAACAAGCTTGATCTTGATTTTCCATATTTTTGTATGGTTAATGATAAAAAATGGATGATCGTGAAATCATCATTACTACTACTATCTTACCATAAAAAATAATTTTTGCCAATTCTCAAAAATTCCATTCATTTCTTATCAAAAATGCCTACGGGCTTGCCAAACGGCAAAGATTGTGTTATTCTAGCGAAAGTTATGAAATTATAGTCTACCACACGCCCGCACATAGCTCAGCCTGGTAGAGCAGTTGCCTTTTAAGCAAACGGTCGCAGGTTCGAATCCTGCTGTGCGGACCAATTAAAAACAACGGTTTTAGCCGTTGCTTTTGTTTTATTTCTTCTGATTTTTTACAATTAAATCGCTTAAATAAAAACGCCTTTTAATTCCATCAAGTCCTGGCCCGTCATATTTAAACTGTCTGGCAAATAAAACTTTCCATCCCTTGAATAAGAATAATAAAGTGTTGATTTTATAAAGTGAGAGAGGGGCTCTATTAAAGGGAGGAATTGGATTTTTATAAAAAGTTCTAATAGCTATTATTCCATTTTTAGATAAGTGCCTTTGTAAAACAGGCATTAAAGTTGCTAATGTCCATTTTTTATCTAAAAATTGAATTATATTCTGCATGAAAATAACATCATAAACATCAGTAAAATCCGAAGAAAAAATAAATTCTTCCATTCTGGATTTTTTCCAGATAATTTTTTGATTTTGTTTTTTTGGTTTTTTTTTATCAACCGCAGTAACGGAAGCGCCGGTTGCTAAAAATTTCTCGGCCTGTTTTCCTACCCCGGCTCCCAAGTCTAAAATTTTACCTTTATTGGCATATTTTAAAACCTCTTTGATGAATTGTTGCATATATCAATTTTATCACAAATAAGCTTTAAAAAAAATGGGGTGGTCTAAAATGTAAACCATCCCATTCGGTTATTTCCAGCATTGTGGATCTGGCGCAGTCCAGTGATTGGTAAAGCCATAGGCGACTGCCATACAGCCACGGCAGTAACAAAGCAATTCGCAATCCTTGCATTTTTCCAAGCGAGAATAATCCCGAAATTCATTCATTTGAACTCCGGTGAAAATCTCGTAAAAACTTTGCTCAGGAACTTGGCCAACGGGACTATGAAATCTGCGGCAGGCATAAACCGTACCATCAGCCAAAACCGATAAGTGTGATATGCCAAGACCGCAACCGCTGATAATAATCCCATTAGTAGGCTCTGGCCTGAATAGGCCTTCCTCCTTGAGGAATAAAAGCCAAAGATGATCTTTCAATGTGAATTTAGTTCCTCTGTCAACATTCTTAGTATAAGTTTCCCAAACCGAAGCTAAAAAACTGCGGTATTCTTGCGGGCTGAACATATAACCAAGATCGTTGTGAGTCGGACAATAGCGCGCGAATGAGTAGCTATTTATTCCTTCTTTAGCTACTAATTCAATCAAAGAGGGTATCTCTGAGGCGTTCAACTTTGAAACTGTAGTCATGATGCCGACTTTTATCCCATGTTTCTTTAGAATCTTACTGGCACGAATTGTCCGATCGAATGATCCCGGCTTCCTCAGTCGATCATGAGTTTCAGGAAGCCCATCTAAAGACATTTGGTATTTACTAACTCCCAGGTGAGTTAATTTTTCAGCGACCTTATTGGTAATTTTGAATGGATTACCAAGAATGCTGACTTTAATACCCAACTTTTCGAGGTAAGCTAGCAGCTCCCAAAAATATGGGTGGAGGATTGGATCACCTCCGGTGATTGATGTTTTTGGTTTAGCGCCTAGCTTTTGACAAGAAAAAACTAAGTTGTCAGCGATCAGTTTTAACTTGTCGAAAGTGACACTTTTCTCTCCAGATATTTCCTTTTGTGCTTCCGGAGAAGTAAAAAGATAGCAATGACGGCAACGTTGCTGGCAACGTGTAGTAATATGCCACTGGATAGAAAATACCGGTTGAGTCATGTTGCTCTCCTGAAATGTTGGGGTGGCGGAGATTTTGTTAAAACCTCTACCACCCCGGGTGTTTCAATCATTAATCCCCGTCATCCCCAGTGCAATCGCACGGGTCTGCTTCGCAGTCTTGAGACACGGCAAGATTGTTATCTTGCGTGCCATTTAAGACCGATGAAACGTTGCTTGGCGCTGATGATGGGATTCTAGATCCTTCATCTCGCCAACGATTGATGTTCGGAAAAAGCATCAAATTTACTCCCATGTATTTATCTCAACCGTCTTTCTCTTAGCTGGCTACTGATTTTCAGCGCCAATTTAACTTGATTGCACTATAAGAAATTAACGGATAAAGATCTGAATTTACTGTCAATGTGCTTAATTTAAGCAAAATTGCCTTATAATAAAAGAAGTCAAAACGGCCTGTTTATTGAGGCATTTTGACCCTGTATTTTATTACAATAATATTATAGATTATTTCAATAATTCTGTCAAATTTCTTCCCACTTCGTCCCATAAGGCGGACCAGTATCAAAAACAACGGCTTAAAACCGTTGTTTTTTGTTTATAATTTTTTATCTATTTCCTCTTGATTGGTAATTTCATCGTTAATTAACTTTTCCAACAAATCCTTAACAATATGCTTATTGACTGTACCGTGCCTTGAGGGTAATGGAAATGGCCTTGCCCAATGAGGATAGGTAATTTTATCAACATGGCCACCGCCTCTTTCTAATTTTATGTTAGTTCTATGGCTTAAATGTTTAATAAAATTACGAAGTCTCTTTAATTTAATATCCGCGTATTCTGTCATAATCTCTTACGCTAATTGCTTTTCAAATTTTAACGAAGATTTTTTAATAGCGGCGTTATTAAGATCATTAAATTCCTGAATTGACGGCTTAAATTTTTTATACTTTAATAGTTCGTTTTGATAGTTTTTGGGAATATCATAAACAGCCAATAAAGTATCATTAACCATCTCAATAAATTCATTGGCTGATACGGCTTGAGTCATATACTTATTCCCCTCTGCAAAAATATTACCGATAATAAAATTCCCATCGCGAAACCATTCTACCTGTATTCCATTGGGCAATCTATGAAAATAAGCATCCATGGCTTCATCTTGCAATTTTGGTCGAAATAAATTAGCTAATCTTAGCATAATTGTAAATTAATATTATACTTTTTAAGCACTGGCATTATAGCAAAAACATTGGAAAAGTCAAAATGATAAAAACTTATAAATTCCCAATTAGAATTTTTGCCTTGCCACATTCCAGCACAAAAAAACAATTGATTTTAACTTTGCCAGTACTATAACAATATCGCTTGAGCGAGTCAATTTGATTATCAATTATAAACCAAATTCGTCATTACAAAGTTGATTAATAGCTCCCGCTTGAACCTCTTTTACACCATTTGAGCCATCTTGTAATTTTTCGTAATCACTAAGATCACGCAAATCATAACCAACTCCTATATATCTATAAACCCACGCATAGAATATTCTATCTGGCTTATTTTTAAATATTAAAGTTATTCCCTTGCCTCCAAATGGATTAAAATCAGTTGATAAAACTATAAATTTACTTTTTAGATAAGCAGGGTCGATCATATTAAAATTACCATATGCGGAGTCAGCATAGTGTATACCATCAATTAGTCCGAAACCTCGAGATTGAGTCGAAAAATTAGAAGATAAATAATCATCTAACGAACGCCTTAAATATTTTACATATTCATCTTGTTTTATTTCGTTATTATAGGCAATCTCTTGTTCTAATGGCGGAGTAAAAGTAGCTGTTTTACATATATCATTATTTAAATTGCTTATTTGTGTATTGCCAGTTGTCGTTGCTAAATTAAGATTGTTGTCCTGCGCTGAGTTATCAGTTTTGGCTATATTGTTATTTTTTACGACATTATTTTTAATAAAAGAACACCCTGATAATATTGGAATTAAAAATAATACTACTAATATTTTTTTCATTGTCTTTATAAAATTATTCTTTTAAACCTTTACTGGCAAGACAAAATTTATAATTATTCCAAAAAATTTCTTGATTTGCAGCATCAGCCATGGAGTAATTTATACAAGTTTTTCTTATATCACTCGGCCTAATATTAAACCAATAGAAAGTACTAACAACAAACAAAATAATTAAAATAACAAAGGTATAAAATTGTTTTTTCATAAAAAAATATTTAAATAAATTGTTTTATTTAATTCGCAAATAAGTAATACTATGTGAAATGATTTATTCAGCATTTACCGCAAGTTCCAGTACCATTATTATTTGCTTTTTGACATACCCAACGTAAATTCCCACTAACATAGCCCTTGGCACCCTCTATTTCATCAAGCGACTTGATTGAGTCATCTATAGGAAGCCCGCTTACCTCACAGATACCGCTAAATGGGTAATTAGCGATGGCGGCTTTGCGCCCCATATTCCGATGATACACAGCACGACTAACAATTCTTTTGGCAACCCCTGATGGCATATGTGCTTTTGCAATAACTTTGTCAATCGCCGTGCGAATAAAATCCGTTAATGCTTCGTCGTGTTTATCCAGAATTATTTTTCGGTTTTTGCTCATATTTTCAACCATGCTTTTATAATAACACCAGATACCTAAAAGTAAAGCCCTATCGAAAAAAGATTGTGAATATGCGGACCATCGAGCTTAGCTCGACCAGGACTCCATTAGAAAAATCCCCAATACATTGAGGTTGTAGTTGTATTTTGAGAAATTGTTCCTGAATTAAGCGGCTTTTTTGTTAGCCACAGTTTAAAGTGCAAAAGGTGTTAAAAATGCAGTTGTTTGTTAAATTGATTTCTGATAAGATGATTTTATTAATTCTATGGCAGAAGGGTCAATTAAAATTCCGCCTCAAAACTTGGAAGCCGAACAATCCGTGTTGGGCTGTCTTTTGATTGATAAAGAAGCCATTACCAAGGTAGCTGATATTTTGCGCCCCGAGGATTTTTACCGAGAAACCAACGGCTTGATTTTGGAATCCATGTACGATTTATATGAAAAACGCGAGCCGATTGATTTGTTATCTTTGGCCAACCGTTTGCGGGAAAAAAACCAGCTGGATACAATCGGCGGGCAATCATACTTAGCCAACCTAACCAACATGGTGCCTACAGCCAGCCATGTTTTAAGCTACGCCCAGATTATCCAAAAAAAGGCCACCTTGCGCCGGTTGATTAAATCCGCCAGCGAAATTACCGAATTGGGCTTTAAAGAAGATGATGAAGTAGACCATATTTTGGACCAAGCCGAACAAAAACTTTTTTCCATTTCCCAAAAATACCTTAAGCAGAATTTTGTTCCCATTAAAAACATTTTAGCCAGCGCTTTTGAAAGAATTGATGAGCTGCACCGCCAAGGTGGCAAACTGCGGGGCATTACTACGGGCTTTGTGGATTTGGATAACAAACTGGCCGGTTTGCAAAAAAGCGATTTGATTATTATTGCCGCCCGTCCTTCTGTTGGTAAAACCTCACTCGCCTTGGATATTGCCAGGCAAGCGGCCACCAAAGAAAAAATCCCGGTAGGTATTTTTAGCTTGGAAATGAGCAAAGAACAGCTAATTGATCGCTTACTCTGCGCTGAAGCCGGAGTTAACTTATGGAACATGAGAACAGGGCACCTTTCGGATAGCGGTGAAAACGATGATTTCCAAAAAATCAATTTTGCTATGGGTTCATTGGCCGAAGCTCCTATCTTTATTGATGATAGTGCTACCGCCAATATTATGGAAATCAGAACCAAAGCCCGCCGGCTTAAACTGGAACATGGTTTGGGCTTGTTGGTTATTGACTACTTGCAGTTAATGGAAGGTCGCACCTTAACCGATAACCGCGTGCAAGAGGTTTCAGAAATTACCAGGGCCTTAAAAGCCATTGCCAGGGAATTAGAAATTCCGGTTATTGCCCTTTCCCAGCTTTCCCGTGCCGTAGAACAACAGACAGGCCCAGCCATACCCCGCTTGGCTCACTTAAGGGAATCCGGCTCCATTGAACAGGATGCCGATGTGGTAATGTTTATTTATAGAAAAAGCGCCGACCGCAAATACCGCATAGATGATATTAGCTTGGAAGAACGGGGCTTGGCCGAAATCCATATTGCCAAACACCGTAACGGCCCAACCGGCGAAATAAAGCTTTTTTTCCAAGAGGAGCAGGCCTCATTTAAAAACTTAGAAAAACGAGAAGGATATTATTAGAACATTTGAAATTAAATAACCAAAAACATATGTCATTATTTTCCAAACTCAATCAAATTAAGGATTTAAGGCAACAAGGCAAAAAATTACAAAATCAGCTGGCCGAAGAATCCGTTACCGTTGATAAGCATGGAGTGTTTTTAACCATGGACGGCAACCAAAAATTGATTAAAGTTAACATTAATCCCGAACTGCTTTCGCCGGACAAAAAAACCCGGCTGGAAGAAACATTGAAAGATTTGCATAACGAAGCCATCCAAAAAATCCAAAAAATCATGGTGGAAAAAATGCGTGCCGATGGCAGTTTTAAAATTCCGGGACTAAATTAAATACACTATCCTGTCATTTCGACCGAACGAAGTGAGTGGAGAAATCTCTGCCTTTGATTAAGAGGGATTTCTCCGTTCCGCTCCGCTACAGTCGAAATGACAAAACAGCATGTTACCTACTTCTATTCAAAAATTGATTGATCAACTTGGCAAACTGCCGGGCATTGGGCCAAAAACCGCTTCCCGGCTGGCTTTCTTTTTATTAAAAAAACCCCAAGCGGATTTGGAAACTTTTGCCAACAGCATTACTCACGCCAAAGCCGATATTATCACCTGTTCTATTTGCCTGGATCTGGCTCAAACCAATCCCTGCCGCTTATGCTCCAATCCGGAGCGCGACCAAGACATTGTTTGCGTGGTAGCCGAAAGCCATGATTTGCAAGCCATTGAACGAACCGGTGAATACCAAGGCGTTTACCATGTGTTGGGCGGGATTTTAAACCCATTGGAAGGCATAGGGCCGGAGAGTTTAAATATCAGACAGCTTTTATCAAGAACCCAAAGTGGCAAAATTAAAGAAATTATTTTGGGCCTAAACCCCGATTTGGAAGGTGAATCCACTTCTCTATATCTACAAAAGCTTTTACAAAGCTTAAACTTAAAAATTACCCGACTAGCTAAAGGCCTGCCCTCGGGCTCGGATATTGAATACGCCGATGAAATTACACTGGGTAGCGCGTTAAAAAACCGTCGGGAAGTCTAAAACTCTTCCATAAAAAAATCCCGTTTAACCTGTCAGGGTTCGACGGGATTGTTGCGTTTAGCAACAGCCGCAACTGATAACTTCCTTGCTCCATTTGAAGATTTGCCTATCGGTCATAGTTGCCGGAGTAAAACTACCACGACGATCATCGATCATAGTGATATAACCCCTGGTTTCCTTGCCATCAGGTGATAGAACTCTGGCCACCATGGCCTTAGCCTGTTTCGGGAAAGGTACCGGATGAAATCCAGATGGGACATCAGGTCCGATGAGTTGAATCTTCCCAACCTCTACGCTTTCTGGCACGGATATTGAAAGTGCGCGTGTTGACAATTTTTTGTCTTTACTTGCACCCCTTAAAGGTTTAGTGAAAGTATAGACCATTGGAATGTCTGTCCAGTACTTAGGATTTAAAGAAGCCATGTTTCCTTCCTCAAAAAAATGTGATGTTAAGTTCAGATTATTTAAACCCTACATCAATTAATAAAATAAGTCAACCCAACAAAGATTACACTAATTTAAAAAGATTACACTGAATAATTATCCGTGTAATCTTTTTTAAAAATCTGTGTAATCCGTGTTATCCAATCTTTTCAATCAAAACTTCGGTAAAGGGCTGGCGATGTCCGTAAACTTTATGGTAACGGACTTTTGGCTTATATTTTTCTACCATTATTTTGGCACCCTTGCCTTGAGCTAAAACTTTGCCAGAAACTTTGACACCTAAATTTGGAGTGCCGACCGAAACCTTTTCGCCATCAGCCACCAATAAAACTTCTTCAAAATTAACATTGGCACCTGTTTCTAAAACCAATTTTTCAATCTTTAATTTATCGCCTTCAGCAACCTTGTATTGCTTGCCGCCGGTTTTTATCACTGCTAATTTCATATGGTTACATTTAATTTCTGAATATTAATTGAGCGTATTATAACAGAACAGCCAAAATAGTCAAGCCGAACTCTATAAACCCAGCACTTTATCCCCTATTTTGGGCTTATTTTTACTAATCCAGCCGCTATTTACCTCTAAAATCCGATTAACCGGTTGAGGTGATTGCATCTGGCTAATTTGCCCAGCTAAATCAAAAATTGGGATATTTTCTTGCAAGCCAACCACAAGATCGTCTTTGATCCATAAAATATCCAGCGGAAACTCCATATCTTTCATCCAAAAATTTCTGATTTGATCACCCTGATATTCAAAAAGCATTCCACAATTTTGGCATAAGCCGGTTCGGCCCGATAAGCCTTTGGACATTTTTGCCGATGACTTAACAACTTCCACATTCAACTCTTGGCCATTAACGCTAATTACCCGATCTTCAATGGCCTTAAATTGGCAACCGCTAAGCAAAAAAAATAAAACCAAAATAATTAACAGCTTGCGCATATTTAACCGATTCTTTTTTTATATCTGCTTACCAGCCACCAAGCCAACAACAGCATAACCACTCCCAAAATTATCAAAGTTATTATTTTGCCGATTGTTTGTTGGAACAAAGAACTTAAGCCAAACAGCAAGGTTAACAGATATAAAAATAAAACCGCTTGGGATTGGGTTAAACCGGCATCCAACAATCTAAAATGCAAATGCTTGCTATCGCCCAAAAAGGCGGATTTTTTTTCTTTAAAAATGCGTCTGGCAATTACCCAAGCCACATCCAAAATTGGAATACCCATAATTAACAAAGCTGTGGCGATTTTGGCCCCGCTGATAATGGCCAGCACGGCCAATGAAAAACCTAAAAACAAACTACCGCCTTCGCCCAAAAAAATCTTAGCCGGATAAAAATTCCAAACCAAAAATCCCAAAGCCGAGCCTGCTAAAATCAAACAAAGTATCGAGGTTCCGCTTAAGGGCACATCCCAAAACAAACTCACCAAAAAAAGAATAATATAGCCGATGCCCGAAATTCCACCAACCAAACCATCCAAACCATCCAAAAACTTAGTAGTATACATCATACCCACCAGCCAAACAAAAACCAAAATCGGCGGCCACCAGGTATTTGTTAAATTAATAATGCCCCCCAAGGGGCTGGTAACATAGCTAACCGAAATTCCGCTTAATAAAACAACAAGCGCGGCCAACACCGGAAAAACAAACTGTTGGCCGGGCTTTAGATCGTATTTATCATCCAACCAGCCACCTAACATCAAAATCGCCCCACCGATTAAAAAACCGACCAAATAAGCAACTTGGATTTTGCCGTCAAGCAACATGCCCGATTGATAAAAAATAACGGTTAAAAGTAAAACCGTTAAATAAATTGCCAACCCGCCCAATTTAGGGATAGGCACGTGATGAATTTTCCGGGGTTCGCTCGGCCGATCAACTATATCCAACTTTAAAGCCAGCCCTTTGATTAAATAAGTTAAGATAACCGAAATAATAAAAGCCGAAGCAAAAGGCAAAAGATAATTATTTAGCACTGTTAGAGCCATAAGTCCGGTCTAAATAAGATTGTAAAATATACATGGCGGCCACGGCATCATCATGGCCGTCTCGTTTTGCTTGCGCGGTGGATAAACGTTCGTCTTCAAAAACCAAAGGTATGGTAATTTTTTCCGCCAACTCGGCGGCAAATTTTTTAACCGTTTGGGTCTGTTCGGTTTCTAAGCCGTTCATGCCCATTGGCAAACCCATCACCGCCAAATCCAACCCCTCGCGCTCCACCAAGCGCTCTATTTCCAGAAACAGTTCTTGTGGAGCAACAACTTTATGAGGCAAAGCCATTTTAATATCGCTTTCTCCTAAAGCCAAACCAACCTTGCTGGAGCCGTAATCAATTCCGACTAATTTCATGATAAATAAATTACTTGGTTAAAACTTCACAACCTTTTTTAGTAACTACAATGGTATGTTCAAAATGAGCGGCTAATGATTTATCTTTGGTAACAATATCCCAGCCGTTAAAGCTGACTTCAATATCATAACTGCCCGCCGTAATCATCGGCTCAACGGCAATAACCATGCCGGGCTCTAACACCAAACCCTTACCCTTAATACCGTAATTAGGAATTCTGGGCTCTTCATGGACTTCGTAGCCAACACCATGACCAACCAATTGCCTAACTACGCCGTAGCCAAAACTTTCGGCATAGCTTTGCACAGCATAACCAATATCGCCCAAAGTGTTGCCCGGCTTGATCTGCTTAATCGCCAAATTCAAGGATTTTTCCGTTACTTCCATTAATTTTTTGGCTTCAGCGCTAACTTTACCAATACCCACGGTTATAGCCATATCGGTGCATAAATTTTCATGCCAAATCCCGCAATCAATCCCAATAATATCACCTTCTTTTAAAACGGTTTCGTTGGGAATACAATGGACAATACCTTCGTTAATTGATGTGCATAACACGGCCGGATACGGCGGATCACCGAATTCCAAAAATGACGGCTGAACTTTATAATCAGCCATTAATTTTCTAGCCAAAGTATCCAACTCTAAAGTAGTCATACCTGGCTTGGCTGCCTTACCCAAGGCCTTAACTATTTTTGCCAAGATTTTTCCTCCGGCTTGCAATTTTTTAATCTCCTCGGGAGTTTTGATGGTATAGTTAGTCATAAAAATTAAGCAATGTTTAATTTGGCAAAAACTTCTTTATTAACTTCGGCAATAGAAGGCCGGCCATCGATTTTTAAATAAATTCCTTTGGTTTGATAATAAGCAACCAAGGGTTCGGTTTGTTCATGATAAACCGCTAAACGCTTTTTAATAACTTCTTCTTTATCATCTTCCCTGATAATCAAGGCGGTGCCGCACTTATCGCAAACATTATCCGTTTTTGACGGATTGGTAATTAAATGAAAAATTGTACCGCACTTGGGGCAGCTTCTGCGCCCGCCGATCCTACTTAAAGCTTCCTCATCACTAATCCAAATTTCCATTGCCGTATCCAGGTGAACTAAAGCATCCAAAGTTTGGGCCTGAACAAGATTGCGAGGATAGCCGTCCAAAATAAAACCATTTTGGCAATCATCTTTTTTTAACCGGTGTTCCAACAAAGTGGCCGTAACTTCATTGGGCACTAAACTGCCCTGATTCATAATGGCTTTTAATTGCTCGCCTAAAGCCGAATTACTGGCAACTTCGGCGCGCAATAAATCACCCATAGTAATTTGGGGAATGTTTAACTTGGTTGATAAGGCGTTGGCTTGCGTACCCTTACCAGACCCTTGGGGCCCAAAAATAATAATATTCATAAATAAACTTGATTATTCAATATCAACATTATAACATTTGTCGTTAAATATTTCAACCAGATAATTTAGCTAATATTAGCCAAAAAATATCTAAAAATTCAATAATAGAATCTTAACTACAATTACCGTTTCCTAAAAGTTGCCACTGTTTTAGCTCAACACTTATCCACAGCCCCCTATTTGACATTACTTATGCAATACTGTACTATTGTACTAGTACAATATATATTATGAAAAAAGATACTTTAACGGATTGGGAAATAAATAAAGTTTTGGCCAAAATCAAAGATCCTAAGTTTATGGCCATATTTTTAAAGGATTTATTGACTCCGGCTGAACTAGCGGAAATTAAAAGACGGCTGAGTATAGTTAAATTATTGCATCAGGGTTTGCCACAGCGAGTTGTGGCAAAAAAACTAAAAATAGCCATTGCCACCATTACCCGAGGCGCACGCATGTTAAAAAATCCCCAAGGCGGATTTAATCAAATTTTAAAACTTAAACCATGAAACAAATTTACCTTAACCAAAATTGGCGCCAACATTTTGTCTCATTTCAGATGAAAGCCTTCTTTGGGTATGTTATGAAATAAACTTACCAAACAATAATATCTCTCAAGAAGACTTCCATTTGAGGAAGTTTTTTGTACCCTACAATTTAAACCGCAGGACATCGATGTCAATCATCAACCCAATAACCGAAGATGGCGCTGGCTGGCAAAACCAAAAACTAACTTCAACAACTGATTCAAACGTTCAACCAGCCAATGCTTCTGAAGCTCAACTGATTCCATCACTGACTCAAACTTCTACTGAACATACACCAATACCAACCGGCTGGAGTTTTATAACTGACTAGCCAAACCAACAACCAAACCACCACAAGGAACGAAACAATGGATATAACGACCGAGAAAAAAAGACGGCTGCGTGTTTTACAAGCAGCGGCCGAGCTGGTTCGCAAAGCTGCGGACAAACCCTTTTCCGTGCTGACCGATCAGCAAGAGCTTCTGGGATTCCGCATCGGCTGGTTCAAAGATGCAGATCCTCTGCTCATTGCCGCGGGCTACAAACCCGACCAGTGCGAACTGATTCTGATGCAAGCGGACACTATGACCGACTGTCACTTGCATATGAAAGGCGCCACGACTTTTCTCTTCTTGGGAGAAGAACACGGGTTCAAAAACCCCAACGGCGGCACCTTGATGACCAACTTCCAGCATGGCCAAGAAGAATTCGAGCTGATCGATCATCCAGCAGTTGCCGGCCAAAGCTTGCTGGTGAGCGCCCAAGTAATCCACGCTTTCCATGCACAAGAAACAGCTGGCCTGACTGCCATCGGCTTGGTTCATTCCAAAATCCGCAAAGGACCAGGCGAATTCGATGTTGTTGATTTCAACTTCATTGATGAATCATGTCGCCGAGTCCGGTTGGACAAAGATGATCCGCGCGCGCAACAATTAGGCGTGCCTCTGACAAGCATACACTCCATCATGTGCATGTAACCAGAGATGACCCTGCCAGCTTAGCTACCAGATCAATCATATTTGATCTTTTAGCTAGGCTGGCCTTTTTTATTTCAAATCAAAATAATAAATTTAACCAAAAACCGCCCGTCTAATTTAGACGAGCGGTTAAATGTATCAATTTAAAAAACTATTACAAACCTTCGTAATCCCTCATAGTTAACTGCGAATCCACCTGTTTGGCGGTTTCGATTACTACCGAAACAACAATCAGCAAACTGGTGCCACCGATAACCAAACTAGTGCCGCCGGTTAAGGGTTGGATTAAAATAGGCAAAATGGCAATAACGGCTAAAAACAAAGCGCCGGCCAGCAAAATTTTATTAACCGTGGCCTGCAAATAGCTGATGGTATGAGCACCCGGCCTGATGCCCGGAATAAACCCGCCTTGCTTTTGCAAATTTTCGGCAATTTGATTGGGGTGGAAAATAATATAGGTATAAAAATAAGTAAAGGCAAAAACCAAAATAAAATATGAGGCGCCGTAAAAAATTTGATTCTGGAACAGATTAATGACGAATTTGGCGCTTGAAGCAATCCAAGGAGTAGCGGCATTAACAAAAAACTGTCCGATCATTGCAGGGAATAAAATAATGGAAATGGCAAAGATGATCGGAATAACGCCGGCCATATTAACCCGCAAAGGCAAGTGGGTAGAAACTCCGCCGTACATACGATTGCCCCTGATTCTTTTGGCGTAATTAACCGGCACATTGCGCTGGCCCTCGGTGATAATTACAATCACGGCAATGGTCACAATGGCAATGGCAATAAAGATAATCATATTAAGCAATTGCGAAGAATCAAATACCGCCAAAGTCCGTTGAACGGCACTAGGCAAACCAGCCACGATACCGGCAAAAATCAACAAAGAAATACCGTTGCCGATTTTCTTTTCCGAAATAAGTTCACCTATCCACATTAAAAAGAGCGTGCCGGCAATAATGGTAATAATTGCCGAAAACCATTGAGCGCCGTTTAAAGGACTAATAATACCGCCGCCCTGGCGGGTCAGCAAGGTAATAAAGCTGTAACCCTGTAAAGCGGCCAAAGGCACGGTTAACAAACGAGTATATTGGTTGATTTTATGCTGACCGGCTGTTTCTTTGGACATAGCTTCCAATGAAGGCACAATCATAGTCAACAATTGGATGATAATGGAAGCGGTAATGTAAGGACCAACGCCAAGCATAACAATGGAAAAATTTTCCAAGCCACCGCCTGAAAAAATATTCAATAAGCCCAAAATTTGGTTTTGGTTGAAAAAATCCCTTAAGCTGCTGACGCCGATGCCGGGAATCGGCACATGGGCGGCGATTCTAAAAACAACCAACAACAACAAAACAAAAAGAATATTATTACGCAAATCTTTCGCTTTCCAAATTTGTAATAATTTTTCCAACATATTAGATGATGCTCGAGAGAACGGTTAAAGAAAAGAGTTTAAAGTTTATTTGGACTTTTTAACTCGGCTAAGGGCGTACTTTTGATTCTTAACCTTTTCCTTTTTAATTTCTTCGGCCTTGCCGCCTGCTTTAATAATAGCTTCTTTAGCTGATTCTGAAAAGGCGTTGGCCTGAATAATTAATGGTTTGGTAAGCTTGCCGCCGGCTAAAACTTTAAGGCCGGATTTAGTACTTCTGATTAAACCTTTGTGAGCCAAGGCCTTGATATCCACCAATTCGCCTGTTTTAAAAGCCAAATCCAATTCGCCCAAATTAACGGTTTCTTTTCTAATAGCCAAGCTGTTAAAACCCTTATTTTTAGGAATTCTTTGCAAATAACTTTTTATGCCCATTAAATTAAGGCCGGCTTTACCGCCGCTACGGGCTCTTTGACCTTTACCGCCTCGTCCGGAATAGTTACCCTTGCCCGAAGCATTACCTCGGCCACGGCGAATTTTTCTTTTATTACTGCCCTTGGAGGCCTGTAAATTATGTAAACCGATCATGGTCATATTATTGAAATTCTAAAATATTAATACCTAGCTGATTTTGCCCTTGGAGCCGGTTTTTAAATTGGCTAAAGCCGATTTTGACAAATCAGCATCTAGGCCGGCTTTTTTAAGCAATCTTTTTTGTTCTTTATCCAATTCTTCTTCTTTATCCAAATCCCGTTCAATCACTATCGGTTCAACAGCTTCGCCCACAGCAATTTCGGTGCCTTTATCTTCCGCTTGATACTGCAATGATTGTAAGGCCTTAAAAGTTGCTTGAATATTGCTAATTTTATTACTACTCTTGCTTAAAATTTTACTGTAAATATTGGGTATACCGACTAATTCCAAAACGCTCCTAACAGCTCCGCCGGCAATAATACCCGTGCCTTTAACAGCCGGTTTTAACATGATTCTGGCCGCTTTAAACTTAACCTCGATCTGATGAGGAATTGTTCCTTCAACAAAACGGATTTTAATCATGCTTTTTTGGGCCTGAGCCACGGCTTTGCCAACGGCAATAGCCACATCAGCTCCTTTAGCCAAACCCCAGCCGACTTTACCGCGCTTATCACCCAAAACAACGGCTGCTCTAAAACGCATCCTTTTGCCGCCAGCCATAACCCTAGTAACTCTGGCTAAGTCAACAATCTTCTGTTCGTATTCCATTTGCGGCCTTTCTTTAAAACCGCCACGGCTGTTATTTTTAACTGGTTTAGACATACTTGATTGAATTCCTAAATAAAAATTTAAAATTGTAAACCGCCTTCACGGGCGCCATCGGCTACTTCCTTAACCAAACCATGGTATTTATAGTGCCTTTTATCAAAAACGGCTTGGGAAATTTTTTTCTCCTGCAATTTTTTGGCAATCAATAAACCAACGCCTTTGGCTTTTTCCATATTGGTTTTGGCCGTTACTTCCTTATCATAAGCGCTGGCTACGGTTTTACCTGCCACATCATCAATCGCTTGGATAGAAAGCTGCCTTAAACCCTTAAACACGGCTAAGCGGGGCTTTAATGCGTTGCCAGACACTTTGGATCTGGTCCGATTAACCCTTCTTTGCCTTAAATCTTTTTTAATTTTATTTAAATCTTTCATATGATTCTTGCTTGTTCGCCTCTTGCCCAAAACATGTTTTAAGAGGGCAAGCTGAAAATTAATTTAAATTTAACCGGCCGAACCCTTAACCACCTTGCCGGCCTTGCGTCTGATAACTTCTTCTTTATACTTAATACCTTTGCCTTTGTAGGGCTCTGGTTTTTTAATGGCCCTGATTTCGGCGGCAATCTGACCGACTTTTTGCTTATCAATGCCGGAAACGGTAATTAAATTTTTTTCCACCGTAATCTTGATATCTTTGGAAAATTTAAATTCAACCTGGTGCGAAAAACCGACGTTTAAAAGCAAAACTTCTCCGCTCACGGCTGCTTTAAAACCAATGCCGTTGATTTCCAATTCTTTAGAAAAACCTTTGGTTACACCTTCCACCAAATTGCTGACCAAAGTTCTGGATAAGCCCCACAACGCCTTCTGGCTTCTGTCATTTTCATCCGGAATGCTGATAATGATTTCGTTATCTTTGATTTCGGCCTTAACTAAAGGATGTAAACGCTGTTCCAGCTGGCCCTTGGAGCCTTTAACCACGACTAAACCGCCGTCAAGTTTGACTTCGACGCCTGCAGTAATGGGGATTGGTTTTTTTCCTATTCTTGACATATATGCTGAATTTTAAATTTCAAAAGCAAAATTTTCAATTTAATTACCAAACTTCACAGATTAATTCTCCGCCGATTCTGGCCCTTCTGGCCTGCTTATTGGTCATTAAGCCCCTGGAAGTAGACAAAATGGCTATACCCAAATTATTTAAAACATAGGGAATTTTATCGCGGGAAACATAAACCCGCAAACCCGGCTTGCTGATTCTTTTTATATGGGTAATGGCCGGCTGATTGTTTTCTTTGTAAGCCAAGACCAGTTTTATTTTGGTAAAATCTTCTTCCACTTTTTCCGCTTCAACCAAATAACCGGCATTTTTTAAAATTTTGGCAATTTCAAATTTAATTTTGGAATACGGCAAAATAACCTCTGACTTATGGACAGCCAGTGAGTTCCTTACTCTGGTTAACATGTCGGCTATGGGATCGGTCATCATACAGATTGTTTGATAATTGAATAGTTTGTTAATTATTTAAACTTGCCTTAAAGGCGGTCATGCTTGGTTTACCAACTGGCTTTTTTCATGCCAGGAATGGCGCCTTGGTTGGCTAGCTCCCTAAAACAAATCCGGCAGATTTTAAATTTGCGCATATAGCCGTGATTGCGGCCACAACGCCAACAGCGCCTGACTATTCTGCTGGAAAATTTAGGAACTCTTTTGGATTTTTCTATTTGTGATTGAATTGCCATTTTACTGTGTTATTAAAATATTTTCTTTATTTATTTAGCGGCTTTTTTGCCTTCTTCTTCTTTAAACGGAAAACCCAGATTCTTAAATAAGGCCAGGCCTTCGGCGTGATTTTTGGCAGTGGTGCTAACGGCTAATTCCAAACCGTGTATTTTATCAACCTCATCGGATTTAATCTCGGGAAAAACCAAATGCTCTTTAAAGCCAATGCTCAAATTGCCGGTTTTATCAACAATTTTAGGATCCAAACCTCTAAAATCTCTCACGCGAGGCAAAGTGATTTTAACCAATTTCTCCAAAAAATCCCACATTCTTTGGCCTCTTAAGGTAACCTTTAAACCTACTTTCATACCTTCTCTAACCTTAAAAGCGGAAATTGATTTTTTGGAAATAGTGTAAATGGGCGCTTGAGCGGTAATTCTTTTTAAATTGCTCTCGGCTATTTCGGCCAGTTTAGGATCATCCTTGCTGCGACCAATGCCCACGTTTAAAACCACTTTTAAAATCTTTGGCACAGCCAAATTATTTTTAAAGCCAAAAGCCGCTTTCATTTTATTAACCACTTCTTTTTGATATTGTTCTTTTAAATTCATATTATTCATTTAGCTAACTTGGAGGCAAATGCCGTAAACCGCATAATTTAAACTACTTCGTTGGATTTTTTAGCAATTCTGACTTTTTCACCTGATGCTAGGGTTTTGGTACCGATTCTGGTAGCGCGTCCGGTTTTAGGATCTACCAGCATAACGTTAGAAACATCCAAAGGCGCAGAAAATTCAATCTTTTGGCCTTTTTCACCTTGGCGCTTAGGGCGCATATTTTTAAAATGGGTATTTAGGCCTTCTACAACCACTTTTAAAAGCTCGGGAAAAACCTGGGTAATTTTACCGGTTTTGCCCTTATCTTTGCCGGCTATAATGATAACGTTGTCGCCTTTTTTGATTTTCATATATCTGATTTTATAAAACTTCAACGGCTAAAGAAATAATCTTATTAAAACCCTTGGCCCTTAATTCTCTGGCCACCGGCCCAAAAATTCTGGTGCCTTTGGGATCATAACTCTTGGGATCAACCAACACCGCGGCATTATCGTCAAATCTGATATAAGTGCCATCAGCGCGTCTGATTTCTTTTCTTTGCCTAACAATAACCGCTTTGGCAACCTGACCCTTTTTAACTCCGCTGTGGGGCTGGGCCTCTCTAATGCTAACCGTAATAATATCGCCAATGCCGGCATAGCGCCTTTTGTAACCGCCATTAACCTTAATGCAGTATAATTTTTTGGCGCCGCTGTTGTCGGCTGAATTTAAAATTGTTTGTGATTGGATCATATGTTTCCAGAATCTAAACTATAATATTATGAAAGCTTTTTAATAACCCGCCATTTTTTATCTTTGGAAATCGGGCGGCAAGCGGCAAATAACACCTTATCGCCTGTTTTATATTCGTTCTTTTCATCATGACATTTAAAATTGCGGCTGATGGCGAATTTTTTACCGTACTTTTTATGCGCCACTTTGCGCTCAACCTTAACCACAACGGTTTTAGCCATTTTATCGGAAACCACCAGGCCTTCGAATTTTCTTAAAACTTTTTTTTGAACTTCGGTCATATTGATGATTATTTATTTAAATTGTCGCCGGCTACGGTTTGATCGGTAGATTCATCGGCTTTGTGATTATTCAATAAAGTTAAAATGCGGGCAATCATCTGTTTGGGCTCTCTGATCTGCCTAATGTTTTTTTGCTGTTTGGCGCTAATGGAAAAACGCAAATCGCGCAATTGCTCGCGGTATTTGGCCAACAGCTTTACCAATTCGGCAACGGATACTTTTTTTAATTCTTTAAAATCCATATGATAATTCATTAAAACCTAATGGCTGATCGATGTCTTTTCAATAAATTTTGATCTGATCGGTAATTTGTAATTGGCGGAAGTCATGGCTTCGTGTGCCTGATCTCGGCTAATGCCCGAAATTTCAAACAAAATCGTTCCGGCTTTAACTACGGCCACAAAATGATCAACCGCGCCTTTACCTTTACCCATAGGCATTTCGGAACCGTGGGCGGTTATTGGCTTATCGGGGAAAATCCTAATCCAAATCTTGCCGCCTTTAGCTACGTAACGGGTCATAACCCTTCTGGCGGATTCGATCTGCCTGGAACTAACCCAGCCAGCCGAAATCGCCTTAAGGGCAAACTGTCCGAAAGCAATGTTATTCATTCTGGTGGCTTTACCCTTAATCTGATCGGTTTTTTGCCACTTCCTGTGTTTTACTTTTTTTGGCGCTAACATAATGTTATTGATTCTTTACTGGTAGTTGATCGCTTGATCCGTATACTTTATTTATTAATCAAACTAAAAGGTTTTTCGACTTTGGCCGCGCTTGCAGCTGCGGCTTCGTTTTTTTCTTCGGCTGATTTTTCAAAAACATCGCCTTTATAAATCCAAACCTTAATGCCGATGGCTCCAAAAGTGGTGCGGGCCACGCCGCGGGCGTAATCAATGTTGGCTCTTAAGGTATGTAAAGGAATTTTGCCTTGGGATAAATTTTCGGTTCTGGCGATTTCGGCTCCGTTTAAGCGGCCGCCCATGATAACCTTAACTCCCAACGCTCCGGCTTTCATAATCCGATCTATGGATTGTTTCATAATGCGCCTAAAAGGCATACGCTTTTCAATATCCGCAATCATGAAATGCAGCATAACTTCGGGTGACAAATTGGGATTGGCCACTTCTTGGATATTGATTTTAATATTTTGCCTGCTGTTGGCAAAAAACTTTTTCATCAACTCTTTTTTAAGACCTTCAATGCCTTCTCCCCCACGGCCGATAATGGTTCCGGGCCTAGATGCCGTTAAATTAAGGGTTAACTGGGCATTGGATCTTTCGATTTCCACTTTTTCCAAAATAGCTTCTTTTAACTTCGTTTTTAAAAATTTCCTAATCAAAACATCCTGCTTTAACAAATCAGCATAATCTTTATCTCTGGCAAACCACTTGGAAGACCAAGCTAGGGTTTGACCGAGGCGGAAAACTTTTGGATTTACTTTGTGTCCCATAGATTAGGTGCTAGTTACTAGGAATTAGGATTTTTTGGTTACTGGTTTTTTTACTTTCTTAATTTCCGGCTTAATCGTTTTTTTGCTCTTAACCGGTTGTTCTTTCTTTTTTTTATTTTCTTCTTTTAAGGCAATCGTTAAATCCACGTGTGAACTGCGTTTTAAAATATCATGGGCCGAACCAAAGGCGGCAGGCATAAAACGGTGAAGTGAAGGGCCCTGATTGGCTACTATGCTTTTAACGAATAAATCTTCTTTTTTTAATTTAAAATTATTTTCCGCGTTGGCAATAGCCGATTTTAACAACTTGGCAATATCGCGGGCGGAAATTTTTTGCATTAACTGTAATCTGGCTAAGGCCTCCATAACCGGCAAACCCTTGATTTCATTAATTACCAAACGAACCTTGCGGGGGGAAACTTTGTAATAGCGCAACAAAGCCCGGGCCGAAGTAACGGCTTTTTTTTCTTGGCCGCCTTCTTTGGCTTTAGGGGTTTCTTTAACGGATTCGGCCGCCAAAACCTTAATCTCCTGTTCTTTGGAGGTTGGTTGGTTGGTTTTTTTGTTGGCTAACTTGCTCATAATAAATTGATTTAAAATTCCTTGGCTTTAATCTTTATTTGGAACCAGCGTCTTTTGATTGCTCCTTGGCCATTTTACCACCGTGGGAAATAAACTTGCGGGTGGGTGAAAACTCGCCCAGTTTATGGCCTACCATATTTTCTACCACAAAAACCGGTAAGTGCTGTTTGCCATTGTGCACGCCAATGGTCAAACCCACCATTTCGGGAGTAATGGTTGAGGCCCTGGCCCAGGTTTTGATAACGGTTTTATCGCCGGGCTTTAAACGGGAAAGTTTTTTTAATAACTTGGGATCAATCCAAGGATTTTTCTTTAAACTTCTGGACATAGTAATTTCTTAATTAAGCGCTCTTTTTCTTTCTTCTGGTTAAAATCAATTTGGCTGAAATTAAGTGATGCTTGCGGGTTTTAATACCCATGGCTTTTTTACCGTAAACGTTCATCGGGCCTTTCTTTAAACCAATGGAGTTGGAGCCCTCACCACCGCCATGAGGATGATCAACCGGGTTCATAACTTTACCTCTAACGGTTGGCCTAATGCCTCTGTGTCTCATTCTGCCGGCTTTGCCCCATCTAATGTGTCTAAAATCGGCATTGGAAACGGTACCAACTGTGGCCAAACATGATTTTGGCAATAATCTTATTTCGCCTGAAGGCATTTTTAACTGAGCGTGCTGGCCTTCGATAACCTGTAAAATAATGCCGCTGCCGGCCGCTCTGGCCATTTTTCCGCCTTTACCGGGTTCCAGCTCTACATTGTGAATAAAAGTTCCTGGCGGAATTAAATCCAAAGGAAAAGCATTACCAACTTGTTGGGTAAAGGTTTTTTGCGAAGAAACAACCGTCATACCTTTAACCAAACCTTCGGGGCATAAAATATATCTTTTTTCACCGTCTACAAAATTAACTAAAGCAATGCTGGCGTTGCGGTTAGGATCGTATTCCAGTGTAGCAACTTTGCCGGGGATATCCCATTTGTTTCTAAAAAAATCAATTTGGCGAACGATTTTTCGGGCTCCGCCGCCCTGATGTCTAACGTTAATTCTACCGGTATTACCTCTGCCGGCAAATCTTTTTTTGTAAACAACCAAACTCTTTAAGGGCTTTACCTTATCCAAATGCCTCGTAATCATCACTGATGTTTTACGGCGGCCGGGGGTTGTTGGTCTGTAAATTCTTATTGCCATATTATTTTAAACGCCTTCGTAAACCTCAATGGTTTCACCTTTTCTTAAAGTTACAATTGCTTTTTTTTGATCTTTAGTAGTACCGGTAACTTTTCCGTACCGAACGCTTTTACCGGGCAACCGCACGATATTGACTTTAACCGGCTTAACTCCGTAAACCGCTTCGATGGCTTTTTTAATCTGCCCTTTATTGGCTCCGGGATAAACTTCGAATAAATATTTTCCGCTGGCGGCAAAGTAACTGCCTTTTTCGGTTACTAGCGGTTTGATTAAAATTTTATAAGCGCCCTTGGTATCATCTTTAGAAATCTTATTGGTTGCTTTTTGCGCTTGTGCTAAAGTTGGGGCGCTCTCTAAACCTTTTTCCTGCTTTAATTCGGCCAAGGTTAAATCGGCCTTAACCGGCTGTTTGGTGCTGCGGGGAGAAACATTGTGGCTGGAAGCAGCTGATTTGGTTTTTAATTTATCAAATAATCCCATATTTTTTAAAACGAATAGTGCTTAACAACTTTGGGCAAGGCCTTAACAGGCATCAATAAATACTCGCACTTTAATAAATCTATAATATTTATACTATCGGCTGAAGCGGTAATAACTTTAGCAATATTTCTGGAGCTTCTAACAACCGCATCATTTTTTTTGTCCAAAACAATCAAAGTGGATTTGTTGTTTAACGGCAATTTCTTTAAAATTTGCGCCATCTTTTTGGTTTTAGGGGCGTCAACCGTTAATTCATCGATTAAAATCAAATGTTCATGATTGGCTTTATCGGCCAAAACCATTTGCAAAGCTCTTTTTTTGGCTTTTTTATTGATCGAAACGGAAAAATTACGTTCTTTGGTTGGGCCAAAAGTTACACCGCCACCAACCCAAATAGGAGAACGGGTAGAACCGTGTCTGGCTCGGCCGGTACCTTTTTGTTTCCAAGGTTTTTTACCACCGCCTCTTACCTCGGCCCGGCCTTTGGCGTGAGCCAAAACTTCGCGGGCATTGGCAGCTTGAGCGGTAACGGATTGCTGGATAACTTCGGCTTTGACTTTAATGCCAAAAAACTTGGCATCCAGTTCCTGTTCCCTTAAAACTTCTCCTGCTAAATTGTAAACTTTTGCTTTCATAAATTAACTTTTAACTTCTGTTTCCGAAACTGCTGCAGTTTCTTCTGTGTTGGAAACAACTTCGCCTTCGGCAGAAATCTTTGCTTCTTCAATAACCGGTGCCTCTACAACAGGAGCAACCTGTTCAACAATCGGTTCTTCAACTTTGGCTTCTTGTTTAATAATTTCTTTTAAATCGCCCTTGGCCTGGATTAAAATCAAACCGTTACGGGCTCCGGGCAAAGCGCCTTTAATGTATAATAAATTTTTTTCCTCATCAATTTTAACTATTTCCAAATTGTAAGTAGTAGAATCGTTGCCCATGCGGCCGCCCATGCGGGTGCCTTTGTAAATGTGGGCCGGTCCGGTGGAACCGATGGAACCAGGCATTCTTAATTGGTCTTTATGACCATGCGAAGCGGGGCTACCTTTAAAACCGTGCCTTCTAACAACACCCTGAAAACCCTTACCTTTGGAAATGCCGGTTAATTTAACTTTTTCACCTTCGGTAAATGCTAAAACGGTAATTGTTTGGCCCTGTTTAACTTCTTGACCATCCTCTAAACGAAATTCGCGCAAATATCTGTATTTAGGAAAGTTTTTTAAATGCCCCAAAAGCGGTTTTAACAATTTGTTTTTTTCGCCATAACCAATTTGGGCGGCAACGTAACCGTCTGTGTCCAAATTTTTAACCTGGGTAATCTGGCAAGGGCCGGCCTGAACAACAGTCACAGGCACAACATTGCCGTCTGCTTTAAAAATCTGGGTCATTTCTACTTTTTTTCCTAAGATAAATCTCATAAACGATATACATCTGTGTTTAAACCAAAAACCGTGATACTACCCCATTTCTTCGAAAGTTGCTTTGTAGCAAACCCGAGTGATTCCAGGTAACATCGCGGCCTTTGTTAACATCAATTTGCTAGATGTTGCACAAGCCAATTGTAAATTTCTCTGATTTTCAAACTTTCACTTCCCCAGAAATTCTTTTTAAGCACTTCCCTTAAATAGGGGTTACTTGAATCAAACTTAGGGAAATAATTTAACTCATCTTAATTTCCACATCAACGCCTGCCGGTAAGCTTAAGTTCATCAATGAATCAATGGTTTTAGGCGTTAAATTAACAATATCGATCAATCTTTTGTGGATGCGCAATTCATACTGGTCACGGGCATCTTTGTGGACAAAAGTTGATTTTAAAACAGTGTACTTGCTCTTTTCGGTCGGTAAAGGAATCGGGCCCAACACTTCAGCGCCGGTCCTTTTGGCGGTTTCAATAATGGTCTTGGCTGATTGATCAATAATTTTATGATCATAAGCCCTGATCTTTATTCTGACCTTGGGAATCGGCTGGCTTTCGGTTTTAGCGGCGATTACTCCTGTTTCTGTTTTAGCTGCTGTTTTAGTGGTAGTCATTGTTGAAAGAACTGTTTAATGTTTTATAAACCCTCCCCCGCTTAAAAAAGCGAGGGAGGGAATTTGAAAATTATTTAATAAACTTGGTTACAACGCCGGCGCCAACAGTATGACCGCCTTCTCGAATGGCAAATCTCTGCTTTTCTTCCAAAGCAACCGGTTGAATTAACTTAATTTTGAAGGTAATGGTATCCCCAGGCATAACCATTTCCACGCCTTCCGGCAATTCCACTTCTCCGGTAACATCGGTGGTTCTAATGTAGAATTGAGGTTTATAGCCCTTAAAGAAAGGAGTGTGTCTACCGCCTTCATCCTTGCTTAAGATATAAACTTCGGATTCAAATTCGGCATGAGGGGTAACACTACCCGGTTTAGCCAAAACCTGACCTCTTTGAATTTCTTCTTTTTTAGTGCCTCTTAAAAGCAATCCGGCATTATCGCCAGCTCGGCCTTCGTCCAAGGACTTGTTAAACATTTCAATACCGGTAATAACGGTTTTTTTAGTATCACCCAAACCGATAATTTCCAATTCTTCATTGATTTTAACCACGCCTCTTTCGATTCTACCGGTAACAACGGTGCCGCGGCCTTCAATGGAAAAGATATCTTCAACAGGCATTAAGAAAGGTTTGGCAATATCTCTAACAGGTTCCGGAATGTAGCTATCAACGGCATCCAACAGTTTTTGAATAGCGGCGCCGTATTCACCTTTAGGATCTTCCAAGGCCTTTAAAGCCGAACCTCTGATAATTGGGGTTTCATCGCCAGGGAATTCATATTTCTTCAATAAATCCCTAACTTCTTCTTCAACCAAATCAATTAATTCAGGATCGGTAACTTGATCTACTTTGTTTAAGAAAACTACAATATAAGGTACACCAACCTGACGAGCCAACAAAATGTGCTCGCGGGTTTGAGGCATAGGGCCGTCAGCAGCGCTAACGACTAAAATTGCGCCGTCCATCTGAGCTGCGCCGGTAATCATGTTTTTAACGTAGTCGGCGTGTCCTGGACAGTCAACGTGGGCATAATGCCTTTTGGCTGTTTCATATTCCACGTGAGCAGTGGCAATAGTAATACCGCGCTCTTTTTCTTCCGGAGCGTTATCAATCTGATCAACGTTTTTCTTTTGGGCTTTACCGCCGGTAGCCGCGATGTAATTTAAAATACAGGCGGTTAAGGTGGTTTTGCCGTGGTCAACGTGACCAATGGTTCCGATATTGACGTGGGGCTTTGAGCGATCAAATGCTTCAGCCATATGAAATACTCCTTTTTTGATAACGGCCTGCCCTGATAGTAGAGCAGTTTTACCCAGCCGTCTAAATTAATTATTTAAAAGTCAGGGTTGATTATAGCAAGTTGTAAAAAAAAATGCAAGTACCCCTGACCACTATTGATTTAATTTTGCTTTTTAAACTAATTTATGGCTAATATTAGCCATAAAATTGAACTTTGTAAGATTTAAGACAAGCCATTTTATATCTTAAATAAAATTGCTCTATCCCCACTTTACTAACATTAGCCACGAAGTTCGCTAAAGCGAAGTCGGGGCAGGCCCTTTTGTGTGCTTAAGCAGGTTCGGGATAATAAATATCTGCTTCAGCGTTTTTTTGGCCAATTTGGGGAATTTCGTACAGTTTTATATCTGTTTCGGGCCTGGCAAAAGAGCTGATTTGTGGAGTTGGCCTTATTTTTAAGCCATTTTCCACCAAAACTCTATAATCCGACATTTTCATGACAACATAAGCCCCTTTATCCGGCTGTAAAATAATGCATTTATCGCCGGTTATTTCTATTAATTCAATAATTTCTTTAAGACGTTCCATATAGTGTTTTGTCGGCTTATCTTATTGAAAATAAAGGGTTTTGTCAAATAACCGTCTTGACAAGCTTTATTGATATGTTAAAGTATATTTATAAATGGCTTCGGCCTCGGGTTGGCTCTAAAAAAGCTACCCAGAAATGAACGACTATGAATCAAAAAGATTTATGGTTGTTTTTTTAATTTGATTATAATTTTCTTTGCCGATTGTGCCGATTTTATCAATGAGCCGCTTAGCATCAATCAAACGAAGCTGAGAAACAATCACACACCTGGGTACATTATCATTTAGAATAACTGGGGCATAAAACTTGCCCTGTTTTATCTTAGTAGTTAAGGATAATGCCCAAAATACCTCGTTGTTAAATTTTTTTAGGACCAGGATAGGTCTAGAAAAAATAACCCCCTTACCATCTTGTTCAAAACCTATATTCACCCCCAAAGAACACCACCAAACTTCTCTTTCATGAAAAAACAACCTTAACGCTTCATTATGTAATTTTTCTTTTTTAGAATGCCATTTTTGAAATTCTTTATCCATGGAAATAAAAAAGGCCAAAGCCATTAATAATAGCTACTTGACCCTGTTTATTATATTAATATCTTAAGAAAAATAACTACCTTTGTCAAATTTGATACATTATTTTTAATCACAAAAGCCGGCTAGCATTTCGGTTGGAAATTGATAATTTTGCTTAATGGCAACGCAATCAACACTGCCATTGCCTTCGTAAACCAATTGCCAGCTATCCCCTTCTTTTACGGCTAAATACTGGCCACCGGCTTCACCGGGCTCAAAACTAATGGCACCCACAGCGTAAATATCGGTTTGCTGCCTAAGGTTAACGGCTAAGGTTTTGGCATACTTGGGATATTTGGCAATCAGCATTTTTTGAATAGCCAATACGGTTGGATCGTTACGGTAATCCAACATTGGCGGCACAACCGCTCTTAACTGCCCATCAATAATTTTGTAGTATTTACTTAAACCAATTGATGGCGCCACATCAAAACTTTCAGTAGCTTTACGATCGGCGTAATTTACGATAATCATCTCATCTTTAAATTCGGTAGTTTGCGGAGCAATTCTATCCCCGATAAAATCTGCTGCCAAACCCTGGCAACCAGTAGAAGTATTTAAAGCCACCAGCGTATAATAAAATGTTCCACTTCCGCCCGAAGTTTGCGTTGCCAAAAAAGCAACATCAACCAAACCATCAGCATTAAAATCGGCATTAACTTGATTGCCAAAATATTTGGTGGTAATTTTGGCGTTGGCATCAACAACATCCTGCACGCTTAAGCCATTAGTTAAAACAACGGGCTGATCTTCTATAACATAAGCACAATTTTGGGGATCAAAAATAGAATTGTTTTTTACCACCGCAGGCGAATTATTAAGCTGCCAGATGGAAAAATTTAAATAGCCGGCAAAACTGACCCATAAAATATATGGCACTAACAGCCAAGCCGCGGTTTTAGAAACTTTGGCAAAAACCTTGATGGTTGATAAAATCGCCAGCCATAAAACAATTAATTCCAAAAAGGCAACACCCGGGTTTTGCCAGCCAAAAAAAATACCCGACCAAACAATATTTAAAATCAGTTGGCCCGCAAAAATAACCAAAGCGTATTTAACTTCTTGCCGTTTAAAACCTTTTTGCCACACTAAATACGCGGCAATACCCATTAAAATAAACAAAATGGTCCACACGGGCGCAAACACCCATGAGGGCGGATTTAAAGCCGGTTTAACAAGATTGGCATACCAAGTGGGAATAGCCGGGGTAGTAAAAAATGAACCAAGATAACCGGCTGATAAAGAAACTAAAACGGTGATAACTAATTTGAGATAATTATTTATTTTCATATTTTATTTTTTAATTCTATTTTTCTTTAATTCATTTCTTCTGGCCAAATAATCAGGTATCACGCAGGCCACCAAATTCCAAAACTTGCGGGAATGATTAAATTCCCCTAAATGACACAATTCGTGGACAATAATATAATCAGCCAAACGCGCTGAAAGCAAAGCTATTTTATAATTAAAATTTAAATTGCCTTTTTTAGAACAACTGCCCCAGCGGGACTTTTGATTTTTAATATTGATTTTATGGAATTTAAAATTATAGGTTTGATTAAAATACCCTATCCTTTCTTGCGCCAGCACCTGCGCCTTATCTTTATATTGTAAATACTCTTTTTTATTTCCGCCCGGAAATACCCGCCCAGCAATACTTTTAAAATATTCCAATTTATTAAGTATCCACTGCGCCTTGGTAATAATAAATTGTTCTATAATATTAGCACTCACATTTTGCGGAACCGTAACTACAAAATTACCGTCACAGTATATCGCCAACCTCATTTGCCGTGCCCGTGCGCTAACTCGAAGAGTATATTTAATATTCTTTTGATGTAGCTTTATTTGATTTTTTATCATCATATAAATACTACCATTTTAAAAAGTTTTGCTCAACTTAGATATCTTAAACAACCCCTCTTTCCAAAGCAATTTGACTGTCATACTGCTGGCAAAACTCCAAATATTCCGTAAACTGCTGATCTAAAAGCTCATAAAAATTAAACTCCTTGTTTTCTTTTAGTAAACCCAATCGGGCTTCCAGCAAACGCCTGGTTATTTCGTCCGAGAGCTCCTTATGCCCTAACCTAGCCGCCAAAAAAGAACCAAGCATCACATCTTGGCCGATTTTTAACATAGCTGATTGTTCCACTTTAGTGACCCTCTTTTTTACGTAATCGCCAAAAACATGCAGGGCAATACCTCCAATTTTATACTTTTCCGCCTGGGTAATATCACTAAAATCCAGATCAAAGCATAACGCTCCCTCGCAATCTGGCACATCATAAGCTATTTGTTCACGCTTGGCTGTTTCAATAATATTTAAAATTTTGTTGATTATTTCTTCCTTATTTTTTGTTGTTTGCATAAAACAAAAAGTTAGTTAATAATGACTGACTTAAAATGTCGGAAACACAAAACCCGCCACCAGGAGGCCCTTGCGGGCCTTACGTAAGTTTCCCTACGCAACGTTGAACACGCCCTGAATGACGGGTTGGATGTGTTCAACGATTTTATACCATGCCCCAGCAATAGCTAGAGTTTAGGCCAAATTTATTTAAATTGTTTAGGAATTATAGCATGATTTTAGAGGGGGATCAAGAAAATAAAAAATCCCACAGAAAGGGAAAAATTTTATAAAATAAAAAATATTTATTATTTATAACATTGTTCAAATTGCCAATATCTCTTATCCTTTTGGCAATTAATTACTTTTAATAAATATTCATTGCTCTTGCGTAATTCCCCAAGCTCTTGACTTTGATTATCTAAATCCACTTCAAAGCCAAAAGCCTTATTTAACTGATCTTTAATAGTTAAATAATGATTATTGATATTTTTATCCATTTCTTGTTTTGTATAAAAATTATCTTTAATTTCTTCTGTTTTATCCATAAATTTTTCAAACCTTTCCGGGTTATATTTCCAATAATCTAAAAAAATAAATATTCCACTAATAAAAAATACTCCGGCTACTAAAGATGTTAATCCCATTATAAAATTACTAAATACGTTAGTACGCCCTTCCAAACGATTAAAATCTTCAGCTGTCTCATTAGCCTTATCTTGTAACTTGACAATTTGATCATTTAAAAATTTTAAAGTTCCCCCTATCTCGCTTTCGCTGATTAATGTATCAGACTTGGTCGTAGTAGAAGTATCATCATTTGTTTTAAACTCAAAATTTTTCATATACACAACTATAACTGCTTAACAAAGAAAAAGTTATCATTTTCATTAGTGACCACATCTTTATCATCATAAGTAACTTTTATCCAATATTTGCCAGAATTATTAAAAATGGTGTTAACAAAATTGCCAAAAAAAACATTAATACCGCCCTCTTTAATTCCAAAACTTGACTCAACCTTAGCCGCTACTGAATTATCTTGTAAATTAACGATTTCTATTTTTTGTTTATAATTACCAGGCTCCCCCTTGGTATTACTAACAATAACAAATTTTGGATGGGCTGCGGGAAATTGTTTAGCATTAATTTCACTAAAAATATTTAATATAGAAAATTTTCCATCCTCTGATACTATCACTGATTCACAAATTATAATATAATTTAATACTGGTTTTGACATAGTTAAATTTTTTATGTTAATTAAAGTTTATTTCCAACCCTGCTCAACGATCTTAAATCCAACCTGCTCTTGAGGCACCTGGATTGGACCCTGAGGAGTTTGTTGAATAATATTAATCTGTTGTTTCCTATATTCAATTTTTAACTCAAAACAATTAATAATACTATCACTCTCAATAAAAGCAATCTTATAATCTTTCGTGTTTTGCATAACATTAAGACCAAGTTCATTTTCCGGACTCCACATAATCCCAAATTCCATTTCCCTAGCATATTCTTCGTATAAATCGGTCATTGCTTTAGCTAAACTTTCATCAGCAAAAACAACATTTTTTAAACCTAAATCCTCCTTAGCTTCTTTACGACCAATAAAATATTGGTGGGAATATAGTTTTTCCGTAAAATCATCAACAATTTTACCAATTTCTTCTTCCCTCATTGGCGTTTTATGACTTTTTAGTAAACGCTTAGCGAGGTTACGTATTAAATTATGAGTCCTATTAATATTACCTAGGGCCAAAGGATGAATTTGAGGATTGGCTTCCACAAATTTATTAAAAATCTTAGCCAGATCTTCGTCATTTTTAATGCCAAACTTATTCTTTGCTAGATCAAAATAAGCCATCACATCTTCTACAGAGATAGGAATTTTATTTTGAGGATTCTGTGGATCACTAGGATTAAAAACATTAGCTGTTGATGGATCAATTGGCGAAAGCTCTGAAAGATTACTCATAACAATTTCATCAGCGCCTAAAGAAATCATAGTTGCGGAACTATGAGCTTTATATGGAATGATAACTGAAAATTTTTCGCAGTATTCGCGGATCATGGAAACCAATCTCCATGGCACCATGGTGTCGCCACCCGAACTATACAAAAATAGATCGATATTTTCAGTTTTACCAATAGCCATTAACTGCTTGCTTATAATAGGCACTATATCCATGGCAATTCTAGCGTTAACAGGACCCTGCCTATCACTAGTTAAATAGGTAATAACCTTAGAATTCCTTAATTTTTCAATTTGTTGAATAAATGCTTTTTTGTCCATATTTTTATAGATAATTCACCATGACTTTATCACTTTTCTTAAAATTTTGCAATAAATACATACAATCTATTAAATCTTAATACTGCCGTTTTTATTTTCCAGACTTAGTTCTGTTATCTTGCTTACATAACATCTGGCAATTTTCTGAAACAGTTTTACCGCCCTCATGCCAAGGTTTTATATGATCAGCTTCCATTTCTCCAATTTCAAAAGATTTTTTACACTTTGCACAAACGCCTTTCCGTCTTTCGTAGGCCTCTCTCTTTTGTTTATCGGTAAAAGCACGGATGTTTAGAAATTTTTCATTTTGAGTTAAAACATACGGATAAATACCGGATTTTTTCGTTACATCTTCATCTTGCATTAAATCTTTGATTTCGGCTTCTAATTTGCCAGCGTTCAGTTTCTTGTCTTTGAATTTGTTATGCAGTTCGCCCCATTGTACACCGCTCATTTCTCGACGATAATTTGTAAAAGTCTTTCGTACCCATGCAATTACACTCTGAAAATATTCCCACAGCTCGTCAGCGTTCTTATTATGCTGATGCTTAGCCATGTAGTCCTCTATCTTGCCATCGTTAATCCACGAAAGTGCCGTTTCCAAATACTCTTGTCGTATTGGTGATCCACTTACTAATTGTCCGCCATCATTTGCTAGATGATATGCCGCACAGTTTGATTTGCTAAATTTCAATTTAGCATCACTCAACCATGAGCCGGTGTACACTGCATTGCGCAATTCCTGGTCAGTCAATTTTTCTCCAGCAATATTAATTATCCTGAACCAGTCTAGCCGTTCTTTGTCCGTGCCCTCGCAAAAATAAATCATGAGTTCATAATCCAAAATCTGCCTTTGTTCCTCATTAGTCAAGTTATGAAAATACGATCATTAAGTGAAAAATCTCCGTTTACATATTGGCCTACGCTAATAGTACGCTGTTGGCCGTCTAAAACCTCAAAGTTACCCTCGTCAGTTTTAACCCAATACATCACGTTAAGAGGAAAACCGTTTTTGATTGTCTTTATAACGGCGTCACGCTGGTGACCCTTGTAGACAAACTCACGCTGATACTTCGGACGAATATCAAGTTTACCGCTATAAGCCACCACGCCCTCCTCGGCGCTATCCCTGTAACCGGCAATCACCTTATATACTGGAATTTTATGTAATTCAATTTTCATATTATTTTTTTACTTTCTTGTTTTTAATTACAATTCGAACATAAATAGGCTTACCATTTATTTGTGCTAAATATTTACCTCTAGTTTCCTTAGTGGGTCCAAATAAAATACTATAACGATTAAGCCCATCTAAAATCTCAAATTGCTTAGGATTGTATTTATGTAAAAAAGTAATCGGCACGCCCATGCCTCCAGCATAATCTAGAGGAATCTGTTCTGTCCTGTCGATATTTATCGCATCATAATTATCATATGTAGGATAATCTTTTTTAATATACTTCTTGTACAATACCATTTCTTCACTTCGTTTTGGCACATCAAGGTTAGTAAACCATACTACACCTTTTGGAAATGCATATTTTTTACCGCCTATAATTTTGTAGTAACTTTCATAATAATCTGGAATTTCAAATAAGATATTTTTACCATTTAGACTTTGCCCGAGCCACATCTTATTCTCTTTAATTAATTTAAAAATTTCTTTATAAGTAATCGCATTTTGATTACCCATAATCAAAAATTTCTTCCTGTATTCGATAAGCTGCGCAACGTATTCACGGAATAGAGAAAATGGCGGGTTGGTCACCACTATATCGGCTTCTTTAAGCAGTTTGATACATTCTTCGCTACGGAAGTCGCCCGTACCAATCATCTTTTTCATGAATTCACTCGGATCGGGTGTGCGATTACCGTTTTTATCGCCGGTGTATTCCAATTTATATGGCGCTTCTTTAGTAAACAAATTCGCATCTTTATAGTGCGTGGCGATTAATTTCTTCAATCCTAAATGCTCAAAATTCATGCTGAAATATTTGACAAAATTGCTTTCTTTGGGGTCATCACAATTACAAAATACCACTTTGCCACGAAATTGATCTTTATAATGCTTAAGCTCATTTTCAATATCAGAAAGTTGGGTATAAAACTCGTCTTTCTTTGCTTGGCTTGCCTTACGCAAGTTTTTATTTGATGATTTATTCGTCATGATTATTTTCTGGTTATTAGATCATACGCCAAACTAGCAAGCGAAATGTAGTGAATGGCTAAATTTTTATCGAGATCACGAGCTGGCGTGTGCGCCTTTTCGTTTCTTAAAAACTGGATTGCCATATGCAAAAATTTTATACCTTCAAAAAAATCATTTTCTGCATCATCGACAGGCGGATGTCCAAAAATCTTTTCGCAATTTTCATAACTAAAAGCATCTGTAGCTTTCTCTTTTCCTGAAATGTCTTTTAATTTTTTTCTAACAATTTTATAAGCTTCTTCTACGGCATTAAAATAATGCCCGCTATTCAACAATTTTTGCACATGATCAAAAACTTCTTTTTGTAAGGTTATATTTATGTTGCCATTTTTAAAAGTAGCTTGCGATTTATTTTCCATTTTTATTTTTGTTCCAAGAAGTTTTTCCCCAATATTTTTTACAGTGGTCATTCTATCGTTCGGAAAATCTACTCGCTTTAAATTATCAAGCAAAATTTCATTTTCAATGTATTCAATAAGTTTCAACAAACTTTTACCTACAGTTTTCTCATCTGCCTCTAACCACAAACCACGCATACGATTAGCTTTTGAACCGCTTAAATAGTTATATTTTTGATTGTAAATATCAATTCCTATATCGTCTCTAAAAAACTCTCTCATTGTCCGATCTGAAAAATTCAAAACATAACCACCATTCATTTGGAATAATTTTTCAAGTACCTGTTTTTCAAGCGTGGTTAAATTTGCCATAATTTCATAACCCATTATACTTATCCAACTTCCCTTTTACCCTTCTCCACCGGATACTTAATAGCATTTTTGGTCATTTTTTCCATAATGGCAGTTGATAGATCAATGCCCGTGGTAAGCGAAAATTCAATACAGTAGATTAAAACATCAGCTAGTTCATCACTGACCTTGGTTTTAAATTCAGGATCGTTATTAACCTTATCGGTAAACTCCTGTTTATCGCCCCATAAAAACAATTCCATTAGCTCAGACGCTTCCACACTTATGGCCTCGGCTAAATCCTTGGGGTTATGGAATTTTTGCCAATCCCTGACTTGTCTAAACTGATCAATGAAATCCTTAAGCTCAATGAGTTTGGTATTTTGATCATTATTCATTTATAAAATGTACCACTTTCATATTGGTTTGGCAATCCGCCAGCACTACGTCTAGGCGGACCAGGCGGTGGTGGATTGGGGTGCAAAAAACCGCCCAGAGAGGGCGGTTTGACACTGTTAATAAGTTATTATATCGTAAAAAAACAAAAACCTGTATTCCGAACTGTCACCGGATGGTGGCGTGGCTGGGACAACCGGCATAGGAACGTGGTTGAAAAGGCCCTTTAACTAGGGCGTTTTTTTGTTATTTTTTTATTCACTACATCAACATCAATAAATTCAAAACTATTCATCAAAAACCACTCGCATGGATCGAGTAATTTTCCACACAAACGACATTGATAATCAATATTGCCAACCTGTACTGCATTTTTATAATCGTGTTTACAAATATTTTTCTTATTTTTTAAATTTTTTATCATAATTTAATTTCACACCTTAACTTAATACTTTTAAGAAATGGAAATTTCCAGCTTGGCATTAAGGGCTTTGGAAAGTTTAACCAATAAAGCCAGGGATGGATTAGCCGATCCCTGTTCCAGACGTGAAATAGCCGATTGCTTGGTGCCCAATTTTTTAGCCAACTGAGTTTGGGTAAGCCCAGCGGCGAGCCTTTTAGCTATAATCATCCGAATAACGGCAAATTCAGGCCCTAATTCATCATAGGCCTTTTTAATATTTGGATTCTTTAACAGCTTGTTTTTAAAATTTTTATAGGATTCCATATAAAATAAGTATATTTTATATAATTGGTTCATTCGTTTGGAGAGAAAATAAATTTTCTCTCCTCACTCATTGCCAATTATAACGTATATGTTATACTATGTCAAATCTTTAAAACGACTATAAGCTGTACTTAATTCATGTTTTGGAATTTTATTGGATTTTTTAATTAAACCATGAAGCAAAATTGCTCTGTTTTCATAATAACCATAAAAAATACGGATTTCTTGACGGCCGTGAATTCTTAACTCAAACAGGCGGTGGCCAACTGATTTACTGTGAGGTAATTGTAATTGATTGCCGAATCTTTCCAATAAATCAATAGTTCTTAAAACTTTGGCTATAATTGATTCGTCTAAAGAAAATACAAATTGATTGACTGCTGGCAAAATCTGTATTTTCATATGATTACATATTAACTCCTCGGCTCGGAAGCGAAAAGATTACCTTTTCGCTTCTCTCGCTCTACGTCGTTAATAAAAAAAGGCCAAAGCCATTAATAATAGCTGTTTGACCCTGTTTGTATTTATTCTATTTTACAAAACCCTTAAAATTTGTCAATTATCAACCAATCAACGCATTCCAATCGGTAGCAAACTTTTCCAAACCTTTATCGGTTAAATCGTGCTGGATGTTGTATTCTTGCCAAGGTTTAGTTAAAGAAATTTCTTGATACGGTATAGCCGTTAAATTGCCCTTAGGATAAACGTATTCATCACCCGGAACTATTTGCCCGGCTTGGGCCCAAGGTTGAATCGCTTTTAAGGGAGCAGTAATAATATCGGCCTGCAAACGCAAGGATTCATTAAAATGTTCTTGATTACGCACACTGGCTGATAAAACCTCCACATGCCCATCGCCCGATGAATACATTTTAACGATATTGGCAATTAAATCCATACCGTTTTCTCCCCTATCATCCAACCGACCCACAAAAGGTGAAACAAAAACTTCGCCTTTACCGGCACCCAAAGTTGCGGCATAAACTGCGGCCGCTTGGGATTGCGAAAAACATAAAGTTAAATTTAAGCGGACTTTTTGCTTAACCAATTCCGTGGCCGCTTTTAAACCCTCGGGGGTAATTGGCAACTTAATCCAAGCGTTAGGTATCCAACTGTTCATTTTTAAGCCCTGCTCGATCATTGTTTCGGCCTTCGTATCTTTATCCGCATAAACTTCTACCGAAACTGAACCAACAGGAATTAAAGCTGAAATTTCGGTAATAACTTTTTGGTAAAAATCAAAAATTTCTTCTTGAGAGAATTTTTTTCCTGCTTGCGCCCTGGCTTGCGCCTCCGGATGTTTAACAATCAAACTGGGATTGGTGGTTTGCCCATCCAAATAACCCAACAACTCATGCGCAATTTTTGTTTCCGCCGGATCTCCGCTATCCAAAAATATTTTGGTTTTCATTATTTTAATTCTTTAAAAGCTTTTTGATTAATTTAAAGGCGTCGTCGGCATTATTTACAAGTTGATAAATTTGCATATCTTCTTTATTAATGGCGTTATTGCGCGTGCAAACATATTCATCTATCCAAGCCAAAAGCGGTGTCCAAAATTCGGTGTTAACCAAAATAATCGGCACTCTTTTTATTTTTTTGGTTTGAATGGAAGTGATCATATCGAATAATTCATCCAAAGTGCCGTAACCTCCGGGAAAGAAAATGTAGGCCTGCGAAGTAATGGATAATATAACTTTACGCACGAAAAAATAATCAAACACGCAGGATTCTTTAACGTAAGCGTTGCGCCTTTCGGTGCCCATGGAAGTATCCGGCAATTTAATGTTGGCGCCCAATGATGGTCCGCCGGCTTCGTATGCGCCTTTATTAGCCGCTTCCATAATGCCGGGCCCGCCGCCCGTCATAATGGCGTAACCTTCTTTGGAAAGGCGGTAAGCCAGTTTGGTGGCTTCTTGATAAATACCTTTATCAAAACCGGCTCTGGCTGAACCAAAAAAAGTGACTTCTTTTTCATACTTGCTAATAAATTCAAAGCCGGAAATAAATTCGGCCATGATTTTAAAAATCCGCCAGGTTTCTATTTCATTATCACTGACCTTTAAAGCCGTATCGGGCCTATAGCCCTGGTACTCCACAACTTTTTTGCCTTTTTGTTTGTTTTTGGTAGCCATAAAATTATTTAATTATTTGAGTATAACAATAATTGATTATTTATTTAAAAGTTTAAGGGCGCGTGCCACAACATTTTCTACCGTAAAACCGAATTTTTCAAAATTAACTTTTGCCGGAGCGGAAGCGCCAAAACGATCCAGGCCAATGGCCATGCCGTTTAAACCAATATATTTTTGCCAGCCCTGTGTAGACCCTGCCTCAATACTTAAACGAGCCGTGATATTGGCCGGTAAAACCTGTTCTTTATATTCTGCCGATTGTGCTTCAAATAATCTCCAAGAAGGCATGCTAACTACTCTGGTTTGGATATTTTTTTCTTGCAAAACAACGGCTGAAGCCAGGGCTAATTCCACTTCCGATCCGGTAGCTATGATAATCAAATCAGGATTGGCAACTTGCGGATTTAAAACATAAGCGCCCTTAGTTAAATTTTGGGCTGAAGCGAATTTTGTTCGGTCAATAGTGGCTAAATTCTGCCTGGTTAAAACCAACGCGGTAGGGCCTGTGGTATTGTTTATGGCCGTTTGCCAAGCTATGGCCGTTTCATTGGCATCCGCTGGCCTAATGACTAATAAATTTGGCACAGCTCGCAAGGCCATTAAATGTTCTATGGGTTGATGCGTTGGTCCGTCTTCGCCTACGCCAATGGAATCATGAGTTAAAACATATATCACCCGCAAATTCATTAATGCGGCCAAACGGATGGCCGGCTTAAAGTAATCTGTAAAAATAAAAAAGGTTCCGCCATAAGGAATAATGGGGCTGGTTAAAGCTAAACCGTTTAAAATTGCGCCCATGGCATGTTCGCGTACCCCAAAATGAATATTGCGTGCTTCGGTGGTTGCCTTTTGATCGGTAAAATCGGCAAAACCCGTTAAATAGGTTTTATTCGAAGGCGCTAAATCGGCTGAACCGCCCAAGAGCAATGGTAATTTTTTAGCCAAAGCGTTTAAGGCCTTGCCCGAAGCAGCTCGAGTGGCCATACTGGCATCCTTAGCAGGATCAAAAACAGGCAAATCAGCATCCCAACCAACAGGTAAATTTTCATTGGTTAATTCTTTGGCTAAATCCGGAAAAGCATTTTGGTAATTTTTAAAAAGTTCTTGCCAAGAATTTTCTTGTTTTTCTCCTTCCGTTATTGCCTGCCTAAAATAATCAACTGCTTCTTGAGGCAGATAAAATTCCTGCTCTAGCGGCCAGTTCAAATTAATTTTTGTTTGTTTTAAGGCCTCGCTCCCCAATGGTTCGCCATGGGCTTCGGCGCTATCCTGTTTAGGGCTGCCAAAACCAATATGGGTTTTAACATTAATTAAGGTCGGGCGAACATCAGTTTTAGCTTCATTAACGGCTTTGGCTATTTCTGCCAAATTATTTCCATCAGCTACTTCTAGCACCTGCCAATTATAGGCCTTAAAACGCTCACTAACGTTTTCTTTAAAGCTTAAATCGGTAGAACCTTCAATGGAAATTTTATTGCTGTCGTAAAAATAGATCAATTTGCCCAAAAAAGTACTGCCGGCAAATGAAGCGGCTTCGGAACTTATGCCTTCCATTAAATCGCCATCCGAAACCAAACCGTAAATAGTGTAATCAAAAAGCTTATATCCCTCTTTATTATATCTGGCGGCTAAAATACTTTGCCCTAAAGCCATGCCAATGCCATTGGCAAACCCTTGGCCTAGCGGGCCGGTGGTGGTTTCTACGCCGGGCGTTAAACCGTATTCCGGATGGCCCGGGCACTTACTTTCCCATTGGCGGAAATTTTTTAATTCTTCCAGTGGTAAATTGTAGCCCGTTAAATGCAATAAACTGTATAAGAGTGCGCTACCATGCCCAGCTGATAAAATAAACCTGTCGCGATTTTGCCATTTTGGATTACCCGGATTATGGCGTAAAAACTTGGTCCATAAAACATAAGCCATAGGAGAGGCGCCCAAAGGCAAACCAGGATGCCCGCTTTTGGCTTTTTCTACCATTTCAGCGGATAAAATTCTTAAAGTATTAACGCACAAATTATCCAGTTGTTGATCGGACATATTTTTTAACTTACCGCTTCATTTAATTGTTTAAGATTTTGAATAGGATCGCCGTTTTTAAAAACCCCGCTACCCACGCACAAATAATCAGCCCCCGAACTGGCGGCCAGTTGAATATTTTCCAATTTTAAGCCCCCATCAATGGCCAATAAAATTTCTGGATGCATTTCTTTGAGTTTTTTAATTTTAAGCATAACTTCCGGAATAAATTCTTGCCCCTGAAAACCGGGATGCACGGTTAAAAACAAAACTAATTTGACTTTATCCAAAAAAGGCAAAACGTGTTCAATAGGAGTTTCGGGGTTTAAAGCTATGCCTATTTCAAAACCGTAATTTTTGGCTTCGTTAAAAACCATGGCCAAATCGTGGCAACATTCCACGTGGAAAATCACCCTTTTAAAACCGGCTTCCAAACAATCATGAAAATATTTTTCCGGCTGTTCTACCATTAAATGGGCTTCTAAATTAAAAGCATGGCTGATGCTTTTTAATTCAGCCACGCCTATAGATTGGTTGGGCACAAAAATATTATCCATAATATCTATTTGCACCCAGTCAACCAAACCTTTAAGCTGAACCAGTTTGGTTTTTAAATCTTCTACATCGTTGGTTAAAATGGCGGGAATGATTTTTTTCATAATTTATTCATTTTTATTACTCGCCTCACATGCCTATCTTCGGTACTGTAAGGAGTATTTAGCCAAACTTTGGTAATTTTTTTAGCTAAGGCCGGTTTAATATAGCTTTGGCCAAAACATAAAATATTGGCCTGATTGTGTTCACGCGAGGCCTGGGCAATTTTTTCATCAGAGGCGTTTACGGCTCTGGCTCCCCTAACCTTATTAGCGGCCATGCACATGCCCACCCCGCTGCCACAAATTAAAATGCCGTTGGCGCCTTTATTTTTAACCACCTGGCGAGCCACTTTGGTAGCGTAATCGGGATAATCGTCCAGGGGCTCAAACTTGGTATTGCCCAGATCCTGGCATGCAAAACCAAGGGTTTTTAAATATTTCTTTAATTCTTCCTTAAGCTTAAAGCCGGCATGATCCGAGCCAATGTAAATTTTTCTATTTTTAGCCATAAAGCTTGAAATTAATAAAAAACCAAAGGGCTTCCTCGCCCTCTTTTCCCCAAAATTATACCACAATTTAGGCAAAATAAAAAACCGACCGCTGGACTAAATAGAGGTGTTGTTGAACACATATTTAGTCCAGTCGGTCGAAGTGTCAAGAATCCAAGGATCAGATATCCTAGATAAAGGACAGGGTGCCTAGGCGGCCAAGGGTAGATCGCGCAAACGAACCAGATAAAAGATGTCATCGAAATTTTGATTTAGACATCTACCATTCATTTTCCAGATCATCCCGTTATGGTAGATGATACTTACCCAGAAGAAACCATCGATGTCCTGCCAAATGGTTTCGGGAAAAACCAAAATTTTGTTGCGCAACCCGATCGGGATCTTGTCTCCGTTTTTCAACAACCATTCAGCCTGCCGCTGGCCAAGATTGGCCTTAAGTTTTACAGCTCGCTGAATCATCTCGAGGCCATTGATTGAACTTTCCCCCTGTTGGAGAAGTACAACCTCCTTAAAAAGATCAATCGAAAATTCAGCAAGATCGCTATTGTCTTTCAATAGCTTCCAACCAAACTTCCTTTGGTCGTTATCAAAATATGACCTGTTCTTATAAAGATCCATAACTTCGCCGAAAAAAATTGAGTCATCGGCGAGTGCTGTCCAAAATGCCTTGTTAGCGCCTAAATTGCGGCCTCTAACAATGGCCTTGTGGACCAATCCGAGTTCTTTTCCGAATACTTCATCTAATTCGGACGTTTTAGAATTCACCTGCATGGTGTACTCCTAAATTTGTGGCGCACCCTCTATAGGATATGCCTGGTTTATGCCGCTAGCTGCCATTAGCCGCGGTTTTCAACCTATTTTTTAAACAAGCTAAAAACCGTGGCTAATATTAGGTAAAATTTAATGAACAATAGCTTAATATATTAAGATACCATCTTTTATGAATTATGTCAATATTTACAAATAAAACCAATTTGGTAAAATAACTTTATCACGATGAGAGGACTACCAAAGGGTTTTGTCCCGAGGGAATGCCTCTCTTTTATTTTCTCTCAAGTTTACTCCGGAATAAACTAATATTAACAATAAAATAACTAAATCTTCTTAATAAAGAGGAGTATTTTTTATTAGGTACAATAATTTTCAATAATTTTTCTTTTTCTGTTAAATATTCAACTAAACAATAAAAGTCCCCATCGCCAGAAACAATAACGGCTTGGCTGTAATTACCATATTGAATCATGGTATGTAAAACCAAATCAGCGTCAACATTACCCTTAACCACCACCTTGTTACCAATTTTTTGTTCCAAGGTGGGTTTAAAAATAATAATATATCCGGCTTGTTGTAAATCAGCATATCTGACTTCATTACCGGCAACATAGCCGATAAATAAAAACGCCTTACTAATATGATATTTATCTTTTAAATAAACTCTAAAGCGACTAAAATCCAAAAGCCATCCCTGGCTTCTTATGCCCAAATTTAAATTCTGACTGTCAATAAAGGCATAATTATTCTTTAAATTTTCCATAGAGTTGACATGTTAATTAATCATTATTTATCTTTAAATGACAAATGATTTGGTTAATTGCAAGATTGTTGAAAAATAGAAATTTCAATCAAAATAAAACAGGGCCGGCCTGATAAAGGCATTTGACCCTGTTTTATTATTTTTTCCAGCTTATAACTTTTTGATTTTTATGTCAATACTTTAAACTTCCGTTAGTTCTTTTGCTTCAGAAATTAATTTTTGCGCCAAGGTTTCTTTGATTTTAAACCTCTTGGCTAAAGCCGTAACGCTAAATTTTAACAAGTCGCTCGCTAAAACTATGTTGGCTTCTCTAAAAGCGGCGTTTAAATAAGCGGTTAAAGAAGTTAAAACGGTAACGGGATAAAGTTTTTTGGCTTCAATATAATGCTCCAAACTTTGGTTGCCCAAAGGATAATGCCAACCAATAATTTTTAAGCCCGAACAACGGGCGTACTTAATGGCCTCGGTAGTGCATAATGTATTGGTAATCAACACCGGCTCATCAAATTTTTGCGCCTCACGCAAATCCAAAAAACGCGCGTAAATATATAAAGCCACTTTAACATCCGATTTAACGCCGGGCTGGTTATGATACTTGCATTCAATCATGTATTTTTTGCCTGATCGTTCGGCCACAATATCAACTTCGTGCTCCACGCATTTGCCTCGCAAAAATTGATTGTACTTGGTTTGATAACCGTAAGCGCTTAACACCGCCGCCATATAGCGTTCAAAAAAGAAACCTGTTGGCCCCAAGCTCATAATAGCTCTTTTAAGAGAATACTTGGCGGCAAACATACGGTTTTTTTGCTTTAAAACAATTTGGGTTTTAGAATAAATTTCTGCTGAATTAATAGAAGGATACAAATCCTGATAAATTTGGGCGGAAATTTCTTTGGCTTCGGCCACGGTTAAGCCAACCTTACGCAAAGATTCTTCGTATTTTGGGCGGCTGAATTGAACCTGCTCGCCCGAGGCCTTGGTGATAAGCATGTATTTATGATATCACGAATTCAAAACGGATTCCACAGACCTTAAATCCGCGGAATCCGCAATTACTCAAGTACAAACTTTTGTTAATTTCTCTTATCTGTTTTTGTCAGCAAAATAATGGTTATTAAAGAAAACGCGATAAACGACATCATGGGAATCGTAATATAGCCAAAGCGGATAAAAGAAAAAGAAGTGCAGGAAATACTAACACCAACATCCGAACAAGGAGCCAAACTATTAACCGGAATATTGTATAATGTTCCAACTTGCAAAAAATAATGGTACAAAGAGATTACCTGCCCAATTACCGACATTGCTAAAGCATAGGGCTTAATCCAAATTTCTTTTCTAATCAGAGCCATTAAGATTAATAAAGGCAAGGGATACATAAAGATCCGCTGAAACCAGCATAATTTGCAGGGCTGATAACCGGCAATTTCGGAATAAAACAAACTACCCAAAGTGGCAATTAAAGAAACAATAAATACCCATAACAGCGCCTTATTTTGAATCAATTGAGCCAGCCAATTAGAACTTTTGGATGTCGCTTTTAGATAAATTATATTCAGTAATAATATCACCGCAATCCCCGTTCCAATTAACGTTAAATAATTAAGAAATTCCTTAAAGTAATAGATAAATATATCCATATGTTTATAATTTAATCTTTTTGAGACGTAAAGAATTAAGAACTACCGAAACGGAACTGAATGACATGGCTGCGGCGGCTATCATAGGATTAAGTAAGCCAAAAGCCGCTAAAGGCAAAGCCACAACATTATAAAAGAAAGCCCAAAATAAATTTTGCTTAATCGCCCGCAAAGTGGCTTGAGCCAGTTTAAGCGACTCCACTGCTTTAACCGGATTGCCTTTAACCAAAACAATGTTGCCGGCTTCCATAGCAATATCTGTTCCCGTTCCCATAGCCAAACCCAAATCCGCTTGGGCCAAGGCAGGCGCGTCATTAATGCCATCGCCTACAAAAGCCACTTTAAAACCCTGGCTTTGTAATTTTTTAACCTCGCTGGCTTTGCCTTGAGGCAAAATTTCCGCCAACACCTCGGTTATATTTAATTGGCTGGCAATAGCTTGGGCGGTTTGCCTATTATCACCGGTAATCATGATGGTTTTAACGCCCAATTGTTTTAATTGAATAATGGCTTGAACGGCTTCCGCTTTAATTGTATCGGCAATTGCCAATAAGCCAACAGCTTGATTTTCGTAAGCTACAACAATTACCGTTTTGGCTTCATTGGCTAATTGATTTAATTTTTGTTCTAATTGCTTAGTGGGAATATTTAACTGCTCCAGCAAGCGCAAACTGCCCACCAGCAACAAACTGTTTTTAATTTTGGCCTTAACTCCTTGGCCGGCTAAATTTTCAAAATCATCAACTTCCGGCAAAACCAATTTTTTATCCAAAGCCGCTTGAACCACGGCCCTGGCCAAAGGATGTTCGGATAAAATTTCTGCTCCGGCAGCTAAAGCCAACACTTCATCCAAAGATAATTTTTCGGACAAATTAATAATATCAGTAACTTTTGGCTTGCCTTGGGTTAACGTGCCGGTTTTATCAAAGATCATCACATCTATTTTTTCCGCCCTTTCCAATGATTGGCCGTTTTTAATAAGTATTCCCCTTTTGGCGCCTAAACCAGTACCCACCATAATGGCTGTTGGCGTGGCCAAGCCCAGCGCGCAAGGGCAAGCAATAACTAAAACCGCCACAGCCGAAATCAACCCACTGGTTAAATCGCCGGTAAAAAAATACCAAGCCAGCGCCGTAATAGTGGCCAGCAACATAACAATCGGCACAAAAATTCCCGAAATTTTATCGGCTAATTTTTGAATTGGGGCTTTGGTATTTTGCGCGTCGGCCACTAATTTAACAATTTGTGCCAAAACGGTTTCGGCCCCAACTTTAGTGGCGATAATTTCTAATGAACCGTCAATATTTACGGTCGCGCCAAAAACTTCATCATCGATTTTTTTACCAACCGGCAAACTTTCTCCGGTTAACATGGCTTCATCAACATTACTTTTGCCTTTAACCACCCTGCCGTCAACCGGAATTTTTTCACCCGGTTTAACCAGTAAACGATCCCCTGTTTTAACCTGATCAATAGGCACAAGCTTTTGCTGATTGTTGATTAAAATTGTGGCTTCTTTGGCGCCCAATTGCATTAATTTACTAATGGCTTGGCTGGCTTGGCCACGACTGCGGGCTTCAAAATATTTACCTAGCAAAATTAAAGCCGTAATCACCGCGCCGGTTTCAAAGTAAAAATCCTCTAAACCGTTTGTCATAGCCCAAAAACTGTAAACCAAGGCAGCAAGCGTGCCAATAGAAATCAAACTATCCATGTTAGCGGTAAAATGCCTAAGTTGCTTAAGCATGCCAACATGAAATTCAAAACCCAAGCCCAAAATAATCGCTAAACTTAAGCCGGCTTGCAGCCAAACGCTTAAATTAAATCCCCAAAATTCCAGAGGAAAATTAATTTTAAACATGGCCATAATTAAAGCCGGTAAAGCCAAGCCTAAAGCAAGTAGGGCTTTATTTTTTGCCTGCTGTAATTCTTGAACGGAATTATCATGATGCATATGGCCCTCGCCTGTTTGATCAACCACTTTGTAACCGTTGGCTTCTACTGCCTGATGCATGGCCTTAACCGAAACCGACTGTTCATCGTAGTTTACCCTAGCCGTACCCAAAGCATAATTAACAACGGCCTCTTTAACGCCCCTCAATTTTTTTAAGCTGGTTTCATTGCGAGTAGAACACGAAGCACAATGCATGCCGGCTATGTTAAAATTTATTTCTTTCATATAATAAATTATTAATATCAGTGTGGGGGCAGGCAGAATTAAATTATTTTTGAAGCGAGGATCTGTTTGAGCTAAGACCGACAAGCCGAAGGCGTAGTCGGGCAAGCGAGTTATGCGAGCGAAAAAATAATTTAATTCTGCCTGCCCCTAATGTTCAATATTATTCAACAATAAAAGCCGAGCCCGGAGTTGTCATACCCATGGGGCAACTAAAAGCTATCTTGCCTGTTTGAGTTGGGGTAAAAGTAATGGTTTTAATACCTGTTCGTGGAATGATTTCCTGAATACCAAGCCCGCGCGAAACAACTACTTGGGCGCAACCCGAGGCCTTGGTGCCATCAATCTGCCATTCCACCGGAATACCCGCTTTAACTTTAAAGATTGAAGGATAATAACCCAAACCGTTAATTTCCATTTGAGCAATTTGCTTACCATCAACCAAAGGCAAATAAACACTACTGGAATTTTGGCTTGAAACCCCTTGTTTAACAGATCCCGTTTGAGTGCCCCTTAAAAAAGCCAAACCGCTTTTTAAACCCAGCAAACCGATAACCACCACCAAAACTCCTGCAAACTTTATAAAATAATTTCGCCAAGAAGTTTTGATAAAACTGGATAAAATGCTGATAAAAAGCAAAGCCGGCAAAGTTCCAAGCGCAAAAACCAGCATGGTTAAGGCACCGGTTAAAATTCCGCCTTGGGATAAAACATACAACTGCAAAGCAACGGTAAAACCGCAGGGCAGGAAAAAAGTCAAACCGCCTAAAATAAACGGTCCAACCGAATTTTCTTGCTGAACCAAGTCATGGATTTTATGGCCTAAAAATTTTGGCATCCTGGGATGCAAAACCCTTAATTGTGGAAAAAGCTGTAGCAAATTAAAGCCCAATAAAATCATCACTATGCTGGCGATAATTGTAACTAAATTGCTAACACTGACCGATAAACTTAAGCCCGAACCTAACGCGCCAATTAAACCACCAAAAACAGTATAGCCAACCAGCCGACCTAAATTAAAATGCCAATAGGGCCTAAATTTGCGCCAGCCGGTTAAGTTTGGCCTAAGCGTTTGTTCTTTGGCAGCTAATGCCAATAGTAAACCGCCGGTGACTGCCAAACAACTGGAAACGGCCGCTACCAAACCAATGCCAAAAATTAACCCGTAACTCATGTTATTACTTACCCCAAAACCTTCCGGCAATAATTGCAGTTTATTTAACAGCCAAAGCCCAACAATTACCACCAGAAAAAATCCGGCAATCTGCCAATGATTAACTTTTTCAAGATTATTTGCCTGCTTTGCCTGACCATCAGTCGAATAAGTTAAATCGTAGCCCTCATGCTTCACAATGGCTTGTAGATTTTTCCAATCGGGCTCAGAAGTGCAAATTAATTTGGCTTTGCCATTGGCATGGTTTACCTTAACCGAAATAACGCCCGATGCTTCTTTTAATTTTCGTTCCAATAAAATTTCACAGGCCTCGCAGTGCATGCCGGAAATTTTACATTGATAAAGATTATTTTCTTGATTAAGCATAATGATCGTTTAACCACAACAAAAATAACTGAACCAAATCGAGTTTATCGAGCTTATCGAGCTTATCGAGCTTATCGAGCTTAGCTCGACTTAGCTCAAAATAGCTCGACATAGCTCGAAAATTAATCCAATTTATATTTGTTTGGTTGTTTAATTAAGTTCAGAATCGATAATCTGTTTAACGGAAGCGTAAGGCAAAGCGCCTTTAACCGGCACGCCGTTAACAAAACTTCCGGGAGTACCATCTACACCGTAAGATAAGCCCTCTTGATAATCGGCTTCTACCTTTTGCTGATATTTACGGGAAGAAACGCAATTGTTGAATTCAGACATATTAACCCCGATCTTTTGAGCCAATTCTTTAAAAAAATCGGGCCCTATTTTATCTTGTTCGCCGTAAAGGCCATCGGTAAACTGCCAAAAACCGTCATTGCCTTTTTGTTCGCCAACGCATTCACTGGCTTCGGCAGCCGGACGGGCATTAGGATGGAGAGAATCCAAAGGAAAATGCTTGTAAATCCAAGCAACTTTATCGCCGTAATCGGCCATAACCTGTTGCATAGTAGGATGGAATCTGGAACAGAAAGGACATTGATAATCGGAAAATTCTACGATTTTAACTTTGGCATTTTTATTGCCTCTGATATATTCGGTGCCCGAAAGTTTAATTTCCACTTTTCCGCCTACGGTTGGAGCCACCGGCGCGTTGTTAGAGGGATCGTTAACTACCGCATTGCCTTTTGCCACCGGAGCTTTTTCACTATCATCATTATTGGCTAAAACATTAGCCAATAAAATAAAAAAACCAATGGTGCAAACAACCAACAATCCGCCGATTAAACCAAAGATAAAGGTTGTTTTGGGATTCTGATTGGCAAAAATGCCGTCTTTTTTTTCATCAAACATAATGGTTCAAAATTAAAGATTAATGATTTCCGCCTTTGCTTAGGGCTTTGGCGGATAAAGAAACCTGAAAATTTTATTTAAAAAGTTTTTGGTTGAATTATGCCGCTTGAATAAGCTAATAATAAATTATCAAACGGCTTAAGATTGCCGATTAAATTACCTTGATTGGCAAAAAATTTAGCTTGAATAAAAAATTGTTTTTTAATCAAATCTATTAAAGAAAAAAGTTTTTTCCTTAAAATTTGCGGGCAAAAAAAGTAAAAAATGGCCGCCAGCCCAAAAGTCAGCATGCCCAGCATAAAACCGAAATGATCCAAATTCATACCTCCGCACGAATTGGCGTGCAGTGTGGGGCAACCCAAAGCAATATAAAAACCCTGAAGGCCACAGTTGGATAATGACAAAGGCATTAAAATAACCGAAAACAAAAACAACAAAGAGATCAAGTACAGATGTTTTTGGATTATCATAGAATGATATTATAACACAAACATTATAAAAAACAAACAGGCCGATGCCTTAAGGCATCGGCCTGCTAAAATTCAATTTGTTATCTTTATCTATTATTTTTTGCCTCTGGCTTCCACGATTTCCGCTTCCACGTTTTTAGGCACTTCGGCGTAATGGTCAAATTCCATGGAGTACGAAGCCCTACCTTGAGTTAAGGATCTAAGCGAAGTGGCATAGCCAAACATTGAAGCCAACGGTACGGAACCGTCAATGACTTTCATTTGAGAGCGCTCGGTCATTTCATTGATTTGGCCTCGCTTGGAGCTAAGATCGCCAATCACATCGCCCATAAATTCTTCCGGAGTCACAATTTCAATTTTCATCATCGGCTCCAGCAAAACCAAACCGGCTTTACGGGCGGCTGATTGAAAAGCCATAGAACCGGCAATTTTAAAGGCCGCTTCGGAAGAGTCAACATCGTGGTAAGAACCATCAAACACCGTGGCTCTAAAATCAACAAATGGGTAACCGGCCAACACGCCGTTATCAGAGGCCTCTTTAATACCTTTTTGGATCGGAGCGATAAATTCCTTGGGAATGCTACCGCCTTTAATCTGATCCACGAATTCAAAGCCCTTGCCTCTTTCTTGAGGTTCAATCTTAATCCAACAATGGCCGTATTGTCCGCGTCCGCCCGACTGCCTAATGTATTTACCTTCGGCTTCGGCTTCGCCTCTAATTGTTTCGCGATAAGCAACCTGGGGCTTACCCACATTGCATTCAACTTTAAATTCACGCTTCATTCTATCAACAATAATATCCAAATGAAGTTCACCCATGCCGGAAATAATGGTTTGCAAAGTTTCTTCATCGGTTTTAACGCGGAAAGTTGGATCTTCTTCCATAAGTTTCTGCATGGCATTGCCCATTTTTTCCTGGTCTTGTTTGGTTTTGGGCTCAATGGCAATGGAAATAACCGGCTCGGGGAAAGTAATGGATTCCAAAACAACCTGATGATCTTCATCACATAAAGTATTGCCGGTATAGGTGGCCTTTAAGCCGATCAAGGCGGCAATATCGCCCGAGTTAACTTCGTCCACTTCTTCGCGGTGATTGGCGTGCATGATTAAAATACGGCCAACTCTTTCTTTTTCACCGGTTGAAGTATTGTATATATAGGAACCGGCTTTTAATGTTCCGGCGTATACCCTAAAAAAGCATAATTTACCCACGTAAGGGTCGGTGGCAATTTTAAAAGCCAAGGCCGTAAACGGTTCGGTATCTTCGGGCTTGCGAATAATTTTATGCTCTTTATCGCCCGGCTCGTAACATTCCAAGGGTGGAATATCCAAGGGTGAAGGCAGATAATCACAAACCGCGTCCAACAAAAACTGAACGCCTTTGTTTTTTAAAGCACTGCCGCAAAAAATCAAAACTAATTGATTGGTAATAACCGCTTGCCTGGCGGCCTTTTTAAATTCGGCAATGGAAATTTCCTGGCCTTCCAAAAATTTATTCATCAAAACCTCGTCGGTTGAAGCCACGGCCTCAAACAACTGTTCGCGGTATTTTTCCACCAACTCTTTCATATCTTCCGGCACTTCGGTTTCTTCCACATCCTTACCTAAATCATCGCGGTAATAATAGGCCTTACGTCCAAGTAAATCCACAATGCCTTTAAATGTTTCGGCAGCGCCGATTGGCAATTGCACGGGATAAGCCGCTTTGGTTAAGCGATTGTGAATGGAGGCCACATCTTTATAAAAATCCGCGCCCATGCGGTCCATTTTATTGATAAAACAAATACGAGGAACTTTAAATTTTTCGGCCTGATGCCAAACTGTTTCGGATTGTGGTTCCACGCCGGCCACGCCGTCAAATACCACCACACCGCCGTCCAACACCCTTAAAGAGCGTTGGACTTCAACGGTAAAATCAATATGGCCCGGAGTATCAATAATGTTAATTTGGCAATCCTGCCAAAAACAGGTAGTAGCGGCTGAAGTAATAGTAATGCCGCGCTCTTTTTCTTGTTCCATCCAGTCCATTTCGGCGGCGCCTTCGTGCACCTCGCCAATTTTATGTTTTTTGCCGGTGTAAAACAAAATACGTTCGGAAACGGTGGTTTTGCCGGCGTCAATGTGGGCAATAATGCCAATGTTGCGATATTTTTCCAATGGATATTTACGAGCCATAGTAAGTTTATTTTTAATGAGTTTTATTTATAATCAAGCGAGCGAGGGTAAGTAAAATTTTTCTCTGTCCGAGGCGGGTCCCCCGAGCGAGCCGTACCGAGCGAAGGCCAGTTTAACTGGCCGAAGCGAGAGTGCGGCGAGACGAAGGAGGGAGCCGAGGACGAAAAATTTTTTTAGCCTCGGGAGCAATCTTATGCAAAATGGGCAAAGGCCTTGTTGGCTTCGGCCATGCGATAGGTGTCTTCTCTCTTTTTAACTGCTTCACCTTCACCTTTAGCAGCAGACATAAGTTCACCGGCTAACTTTTCGGACATTGGTTTGCCTTTTCTCTTTTGGGCGGCAGTAATCAGCCAACGGAAAGCCAAAGAAAGTTTGCGATCGCCGGCTACCACCATAGGAATCTGATAGTTAGCGCCACCGATTCTTTTACCTTTTACTTCCACGGATGGCGAAACATGCTTTAAGGCCTCTTCAAAAATTTGCAAAGGATCCGTTTTGGTTACTTCGGCCACAATATCAAAGGCCTGATAAACAACCCTTTGGGCGGTGGATTTTTTGCCGTCACGCATGATGTAATTAATAAACTTGGCTATCTTAACGCTCCTGAATCTTGATTCCGGGGCGATTTTTCTTTTTGGTGCTTGTTTTCCTCTCATATATTATATAGATTATTTCTTAGCTTTTTCTTTCTTAGCTCCGTATAATGAACGACCTTGTTTTCTACCTTCAACACCGCGGGAATCATAACGGCCTCTAACAATATGATAACGAACACCAGGTAAATCTTTTACCCTACCGCCGCGGATCATCACGATAGAGTGTTCCTGCAAATTGTGCCCAATACCCGGAATATAAGCGGTAACTTCCATGCCGTTTGAAAGGCGGACACGGGCAATTTTACGCAAAGCCGAGTTTGGTTTTTTAGGAGTGGTGGTGGTTACTTTAACGCAAACACCGCGTTTAAAAGGCGAGCCCTTGGCTTCTTCTTTTTTGTTTCTCCTTAAAGTATTCTGTCTAAGCAATAAAGCCGGTGTCTTGGACTTTTTTTTGCTTTTGCTCCTGGAATGTCTAACCAACTGATTAATTGTAGGCATATGTTGAATTATGAATTTCGAATTTTGAATTTCGATTGAATTCAGAATTTCGAAAATTAATTAATAATTTGATTATTTGCTTTCTTAATTTAATAAAAAAGGTAACTAGTCAAGATTTCGGATAACACAAAGTGAAATTTGACCAATTACCGGCCGTAGTCATATAGAGTACTATTATTCCCCTACTGATGATATTCACTTTTACACTTAAAACGATTATATCAGAGTGATTAAAATAAGTCAATATGAGGTTTTATTCAGATGTGTTATAGTCGTTTTCATGTAATACGCGACGTTGACATTCCGATATATTACCGCCCATATAAAATCCCGATAAACCCTTTTGTATACCATCACAAGCGCCAACATCTCCTTGTTTAATAGCGTTAAACATTATTTTTTGCCATTGTTTTCGGGCATAATACTTTGTTAAAGGAAGAGCTACATATCCAACTATCAACAGTAATGCGACTGAAAAAATAAAATTTATAAGGAATGCCTTTTTATTTTTCAGATGGATTGAAAATATCAAAAAAATAACTAAAAAGAAAGAATAATATACTGTATAACTCATATACAGAGAAAGCGTACCGCTTCCGGAACTAGAAAATGGACGCCTAAACATTTGAACTAAAAAAAATATAGTCAAACAAAAATTAACAACGGTAAAATATTCAATTGTTTTTGTTACTTTATACTCCATAATTAAAATTTTAAATATTAAACTTACCTAATAGCACCCATCGTAATTTACTTCCGAATCTTTATTGTCGCAACTTATTCTATCCTTAACACCCGAAAGACATGCCTCCAAATCAGTTCCACCAAGATTTTGTTCACAAATATTACTATCCCTATGAAAAATAGCAATATTTGTATAGCACCAAAATCTATTACCACTATTACCATCTGGAAATTCTTTACAGGCAGAAATATCGCCTGTGATCCCCGCGTATAAGACAAGGCAGTCCTCGTAACTACTATATTGGTAACATAAACTTTTATTTTTATATTTTGATATAAATTCACTCAAACAAGATGGGTGTTTTTTTTCATAACGAAACATTCTATTAGCTGGCTGATCGGCATAATTACATAATGTGATATCCCGAGTAGTGAGAGCTAAATTTGTCAAAAATTGATTAAAACAAAATTGATTTTTTTCATCTTGTGAAAGAGAGGTACTAGCTAGAGCGCCGTTATTACATAACTCTATATATCCAGTAGCAATAGCTACATTATAGTAGCATGTTTTTCTAAGATAAATTAGAGATCCATCTTTATCCGTCCCGTTGTAACTATCTTCACTTATGGCGTTACATAAATCGGGGCTAGGATTGGTTAAATGCTTAACTACTTCAACATAGCATTGATCTTGCCTGTTTGGATCAATGGCATCTGTTTTACAAATATTTAAATTTTTTTGCTGAATAGCCTTTTGAATAAGTTCTTCTTTTATTTTTTCAGCTTTTTTTTCTCTTAAAGCCGAAGAGATGCTATGCTCCGTTTGTCTATATTGATAAATGCCGAGGTCAGCTAAACGGTCATACTGATAATAAAGCCAAAGAGGCGTTACCAAAATAACCATTAACAATGGCAACCAGCCAAAAAGCATTTTTTTGATATTGTAATTTTTAGATAAATACCAGCTAAGTTCATATCCGCCAATAAAAATAAAAACAAAAACGCCTAAAATTGAAAAGATTGAATGTTTTTCCATCCAAACTTCAAAAAATCGAAAACTCAAAATTGTAGGAACAAGCGGCCCTATGAAAGGAAAAGTAGTAAAAAATGGTACAACAAAAAAGAAAAAAACAGTAGCCAAAGTAATTGAATAAAACAAAAACCTTCTTGGATGTTGTTCAGGGATTACCTCGGAACTCATTTTATCTATTTGTATAACCCAAACAAAAATAAGGAGTGCGCCTAATATAATATATATAGTTTCCATATTTTTATTATTAACCCTTTGATAAATTAATATTACCCCCCCCTAATTAAAAGTCAACACTTAAAACAATCTGCCTACCAAATTAAAGAAAAACTGGAATAAAGAAGAAAAAATACCCAAGTTTAAAAAATTATCGGCTAAGATAAAAATCAATAAAACAAAGGGGCCTTGGGCGGTTAATCTGGCTTTAAAATTATCAAACCTTTCCGGTAAAACATTCATTAATATATGTGAGCCATCAAGCGGCGGAATAGGAATAAGGTTAAAAACCGCCAAAATCAAATTAACCATCACCAACATGTATAAAAAATTGATCAGTAGATTATCTCCTCCCAAATTGGTTTGAGTTAGAAAAAACTTCAATAAAAAACCAAAAATAAAAACGCTAACCAAGTTAACAATAATGCCTGCCAAAGAAACCAAATTATCGCTTAGTTTGCCGCGCTTTAAATTATAAGGATTAACCGGCACCGGTTTGCCCCAGCCAAAACCAGCCAACACCAGCATTAGCATGCCCACCATATCCAAATGAGCCAAAGGATTTAAAGTTAACCGGCCGGATAAACGAGCCGTATCATCCCCTTGCCAGGTTGCCGCCCAAGCATGCGAAAATTCATGAACCGTAATGCCGTAAACAATAGCCATGAGCCAGGCCACAAACATTAACGGATCTTGAAACAATAAATTTAAAATCATGAAGATATTATAACTGAATAAAACCGACTTAGCAATTAATTTTTTTACTTACAACATTGGAAAGTTTTCTTAAACCTATGCCTAAAAACAAAAAAACAATTACATAAAAAGCGGTTGCCAGCCAAGGGTAGGTGGGCAAATAGCGATATAAAAAATCATAACGGAATAAAATAGGCCAATGTAATAAATATATTTCGAAAGAATAAAAACCCAGCCAATACAGCAATTTAAATTCGATTTTTTTAACCAAAAAAAGCAGCACGATTGCCGACATGGTAATTAAACTTAACCTTTGTTCTAAAACGGGCCCCTTGCCCACACCCGAATAATAAGCGGTATAACAAATAATAATGATTAATGTTGCCAATAAAATATAATGCCCGATTTTTTTAAGCCAAATTTTATCGATTTTTAATAAGTTTAATTTTGCCAAAAAAACCGGCCAAGAAAATAACCAGGCCACTGCCACTCCCAAAGGAAAAGCAACAACATGAACTTCATATAAATGTTTAACATTCACCAGCCAAAAGGGATTAAACCGGATAAACCAATAACCCAAGCCATATAAAATAAGGGCGGAAACCCAAGGATACTTTTTAAACCATACAATGGGAAAAATTAAGTAGTAAAAAAGAATCAATGTAAAATACCAGAGAGGAGAATTTAATTGGCTGTTAACATCGGCGTTTGGAAAAAATCCTACAAACGATTGCCAAATAGTTTGCCAACTGTAATTTAATTTAAGAATAAAAAAATCCAACAAAAAAAATAAAATCAAGCTGGCCCAAAGCGGCGTAAATAATTTAATCAATCCTGATTTATAAAATTTAATTATTGAGGAATTTTTTTTTAAAGCGCTGGCAGTCAGGCCATAGCCGGATAAAAACAAAAATAAATTTACCCCAATGCCGGCAAAAATCGATAAAGGAAACAAAAAACGATTATCAGTAGCCAAAATATAGCCGATATGTGAAAAAATAACCGCTAAAATAGCCAGGCCTTTTAATTCCTGGGTTAATGAAACCGGAAACAGATCTTGATTTTTTTTCCAACGAGAGGATACGATCAAACCGATTATTAAAATCAGACCAAAAATCCAAGTTGCTGAAGTGGGATTATTTATGTAAATCTGCATAAATTATTTCGGCCCAATGCTGATAACCAATAGCCGAGGGGTGAAAAAAATCAACTGAATAATAATTGCCGTTATGTTTTAAAACATCGGCCGTGGGCGTATGCAAATCAATATAAGTAAGATTGTATTGCTCGGCCAACTCTTTAATAACTTTATTAAAATTTTTAGTTAATGCCCTGAAGTAATAATTATAGGGCAATAACAATAAATTATTAGCGCCAATAGCCGGCAGATTGATTAAATAAACTTTAGCTGACGTTTTTTTAGTTAACTCGCTTACAATTTGTTCATAATTTTTTTTAAAATCATCTTTAGAAACGTTACCATGAATATCGTTAACGCCTATCAATAAAATTACTGCCTGTGGTTTGTTGGCAATAACCGTGGGAAGAAGAGTTAAAACATCCGCGGTTTTGGCTCCGGGCACAGCCAAGGTTTTTAAGGTTATTACTTTTGGTTGTTTGGCATCGGCTATTTTTTTTGCTAGCAGATAAGGAAAAGATTGTTCATATTGATCAACCCCAACTCCGGCGGTTAAGCTATCGCCTAAAGCCACATAGAGCGCGTAATCTTCGTAACTTGGAACATCATTGGTGTAGCCAAATGAATAAAGCTGATTTTGAACAGGCGGATTTAAGCCGGCTTTATCTATTCTTTGATAAATATAAGCATAAGACCGGTTTAAATAAATACCAACGGCCAAAACAAAGCAAATAATAATCCAATATTTTTTGGGCATAAGTTTAATCTATTATAAGTATATATCAAAATGGAAAAAATCGCATTAGCCAGCTAGGGCTTGTAAAATATAAATTTTCAACTATAATGCCAGTAATCGGGGTGTGGCGCAGTTGGCTGTGCCGCGCACGCATGGCCCGCCGACGCCTTCGGCTATGGCGGGTAAAGGTGCTTAAATTTAATATTCACAACGGGGTATAGCGCAGTTGGCTAGCGCGCACGCATGGGGTGCGTGAGGTCGTGGGTTCAAATCCCGCTACCCCGACCAATTTATTTTTAGGTGCATGCCTGTCCGCCGTAGCGGAACGCGAAGGCGGAAGGTCGCCCGTTCAAATCGGGTCACCCCGACCATTCGACTCCTCCGCCGAAGCGGAGTCGCTCATGGTTTTCGCTACGACATAAAGTCGTAGCTTCAACCATAAAAATGAGTCGAATGGCCTCGAGCAAGGTCGAGAGGCCAAATACATTAAACTCATGAAAAAACTTTACTATATTTTAAATCTTATTTTATTTGGTGGAACGGTTTTTGCTTTTTACACGGTAGCCCAGGATTTTAACAAATTTTACGCCATAGAATGGACGTTTTTTAAAATCCAAGATTGCCAGATTCCCAACCCCGTTACCACCCCTTGTTTTTGGGGATCTTGGGCTTTTTTAATCGCTTTAATTTGGTCGCTCAACCTAAATAAAAAGGAAATTTTAACTAAGCTTAAATCATTAAAACATTTGGGCATTTTTTTAATTGCCGGCACAATTTTTGCCTGGAGCAACTTTAGCTTTGTTCTATTTAAATTTTTAAAAAATAACGGCCAGCCAACAATTGGTTGTTCCGGCCAAATTACCACCAATCCTTTTACAACCCCTTGTTTTATCGGTTCAACTATTTTTTTAGTTGCTTTAATTTGGGCTTGGCTGGTTTATTTTGTGAATACGCGAAAAAATAAAATAGGCCTTGACCAGTAAAGGCAAGGCCTATTTTTATTGAATGAATCCACCCACTTGCCGTTCCCACAGCATTTTGTAAAGGCCGGTTTTTTTGTTTATCAAGGTTTGATGTGTGCCTTGTTCAAACAATTGGCCATCCTTTAAAACAATAATTCTATCCATTTTCATAATGGTGGATAGCCGGTGGGCAATAACAATAACCGTTTTATTTTTCATCAAAGTTTGCAAGGCCTCTTGAATCAGCCGTTCGGATTCGCTATCCAAACTGCTAGTTGCTTCATCCAAAATTAAAATCGGCGCGTTTTTTAATATCGCCCTAGCAATAGCCACGCGTTGCCTTTCTCCCCCCGAAAGTTTAACACCGCGCTCGCCCGTCATGGTTTGGTAATTTGCGGAAAAATTTGAAATAAAATCATGGGCGTTAGCCAGTTTGGCCGCCTTAATCACCTCTGCTTCGCTGGAATTTGGCCGGCCATAGCGGATATTTTCCAAAATTGTCCGGTGAAATAAAATCGGATCCTGCGAAACAACGCTAATGTTTTGCCACAAACTTGCTTGAGTTATAGCGGAGATTTTTTGATTATCAATTAAAATCTTGCCTTTTTCCAAATCGTAATTCCTGAGTAGCAAATTAACCAAAGTTGATTTGCCTCCGCCGGATGGACCGATTAAAGCCACCCTTTCTTTGGATTTAATAGCCAAATTAAAGTCGGTAATTACCCGCCTGGTTTGATGATAACTAAAGCTGACTTCCTTAAATTCAATTTCGCCCTTAGTTACCTTAAGATCAGCAGCGCCTTTAATATCTTGAATTTCATGAGAGGTTTCCAAAATCTCAGTCATTTCATTGGCATCGGCCAAATGCTCGTAATAGTGCCTGATAATCCGGCCAAAGGTCCACATCCTGTTAAAGATGGTAATCAAATAGGCCTGAATGAGCACAAAATCGCCGATGGTGGCCAAACCTTTTTGCCACAATTTAACGGCCAGATAAAAAATTCCCACTTCCAAACAAAACATTAGTAAGCCCTGAACAGCTTCAAAAATATTGGCCAAATCCCAGCAATACTGGCGGATCTTTTTTAACTCATTATTAACGTTGGTAAAAAAACTTTTTTCCCGTTCATAACCGTTAAAAAATTTAATGTTTTGGTGGTTGGTAATGGAATCGGCCAGCACCCCCGTAACTCGGGAATCAGCTTCGCTTTTTTTAAAATCAAACTTTAATTTATACAAGCTGAAAAAATAATTAACTACTATGTAAACAATTACCCAGGCCAAAACTATTAAACCTAACCAACGGTTCCTGCTGTATAAAACAACCGTAACAAATACCACATCAACCAAAATCGGCAAAAATTCAAAAACAATGGTATCCACAATCATTTCAAAAGAACGCGAAAAACGATTAATCTTTTTAACCAGCGAACCGACAAAAGTGTTGTTAAAAAAAGAAATGGAATGTTTATGGATATAGGCAAAACAAGTGTTGGCCAAATCCACCATAATCATGTTTTGAAAGTAGCTTAAAGAAAAAGTGGCCACGCGCCAAAACGCCCACATGATGAGGTAAAAAATAAACACTTTAACCAAAATGGCAATCAAATTGGGAACAACTACGCCGGGATTGGGAGCGGTAGCGATAATATCAAAAAAATCTTTATAAAAAAGAGGCACGATAAGATGCGCCACCGACGCCAAAACCACCCCGGCCATCATTATTAAACCAAGGCCGCGGTGAGGCACAACATGTTGCCAAAAAATCTTAAATGTCTGTTTTGTGTAGTTATTATGCATACTGGATGAAAAAACAGGCCCTTCAAGCATCGGGCCTATACTTAATAAGACGGAAAAGCCGGGCTTTTGTTACAAAATAAGGCAAAACTAAAAGCCCTATCTGTAAAAGAGCATGATTGGAAGTTACGATAATACCAAGCGAGCCACTTATCATCCGCAAGTCATTAAAGTGAACCTCAATAACCGGTGGAAAGACAGTTACGGCTGCAGGGTGTTTGCAAGGACTAGCCACGGCCAGGCCTAATATAAAACTCCCAAGTCATGTTTTTGTAAAGTTCCAATCTGCCTTCATCAAATAGGGCACTTTAAGTATAGCTCTTTGGTTAAAAATGGGCAAATACGCCGGCATATGATAAAATACAAGTATGAAAATTGCCTACAATCCATTAATGAAAAAAATGGGTAACTTGGCTTTAGGCCTAACCCCCAAATCATTAAAGCTTAAGGCCTTGAATGAAAAAGCCCTGATTGATGCCGGCTTTGATTCTGTTAGGGCAAAAAAAATCGCCAAAGGATTAAAGGGCGGCTATGATCCTAAAGCACTTTCAAAAAAAGAAGCCGTAGCCGCTGTTAAAGCTTGGGGCAAGGCCGGAATTTTTAAGCATACTCCAAAAAATGTTTTGGGCAAGGTTAATAGTTTTGTTAAAAACCAAGCCCAAGAAAAAGACAAATTAAAAATCGGAGAGGAGGCCAAAACCAAAAGAATTAAAGCCCAAAGAAGAATGGATGAAATTATGGCCGACAATAAAAAACCAGTTACGGAACCAACAATTAAAGCAGCCACACCAACATATATTCGTCCGGCTTTTGCCGAAACACCTCTGCCTGTAAATCATGAACATGATAAGGGGCCCGATGCTTTGCTTAATCCCTTTGGCGCAACTCCAGATCAAAATAACAATTACGAAATTTATCAGCCGCTTGTTAAAAATAAAACGGAAGATAAAACTCCGATTGATTTACCCATTGATTAATGGGTAAAAAAAGACCGCTGACCATTGATGTGGTAAGCGGTTAGAAACGTCATTGAGACGCTCTTAGAAACGAAGATCATTTCCTCGCCCCTCTATGAGAGGGCTCTGCCTGACTGGCAGATGAAGACTGGTTTGTTGGATTAGTTACCTCTTGTATCTTGGAAGTAACTACCCCTTCAAAGGATCCTCGACGAGACCAGACATCATAAATCACTTCGTTATCCACGAGCCCCATCTGCTCTAGGCTGGCAAGGGACATATGCTATCCTCCATAACATCGTCCTAATGACGACTTGAATTTTTGGTCCTAGCTGCTCTGATAGCATCTCTCTGGATCTGCTTATCACGAGCAATTCCAGTTAGATTAGGCGGCAGCAGAAACAATGGCTGAACTTCTGTATCTGTATTCGTTGACGATTGGGTTGCAGTGATGGTAGCAAAATCAGCGTCCGAATGATCGGACTCAGACATCGTGATCCTCCAGAATTGGTTTAGGTGGATCGAACTGCTCTTCTTCAGGCGGTAAACCGCTGACATTAGAAGAGTTATCTCTATCGTGGGTCAACTTTGGCCCCCTTGGAATTGTTTTCCGGAAAATACCGGAGTTAGATTGTAGCAATCCTTACAGCTATTAGTCAAGCTAATTGCCACAAACTATCGATTTTGGCGATCTTGGATTCTTGCCCGCTTTGCTTGCAAACCGGGCAAACCAGAACAGGAATATTGCCTGTTATTGGATCGTGGGAAAGAATTTCCCACTCCAATTTGGCGGCGCAACCTGCATGGTTATGAGGCACGCCTCCGTTATTTAAGGCCGAAATTGAAACAACATCGGGATTGACATGAACACCGGGCACTGCGTAGCGCCCAAATAAATCATGATAAAACCCTTCGGCGAATTTCGCCTTTTCTTCTGCGGTCAGCATTTTGGAACTCCAAAATATTTGATTGTGAAATGTTCAGCAAAAATCTTCTGCCCAAGGCTTTAATACTTTTGAGAAGAAATTTTCTGCTTAACAAAAAACGCTGACCTTGGCAGTCAGCGTTATTTTTTAAATTTACTAAAAAATTACCTGACTACCTTAATCAGCGTAATAATAATATTTAACAAATTCTGGTTTTTAAGTGAATTTTTCATAACTTATGGATATCATAGCAAATCAAAAATATTTGTCAAATAAAATTTGTGGAAAAAAAGAGGGGGTTTTGGCAATAAACCCCCTTGGCTGAATCGTTGATCGGATTCAAGTAAAGTTTGTGCAGCGCCAGGTGGCCACAAATGTAAGCTGCATGTCATCGGCCAACTTACGCTCATCAAGGCCAAAGCCCAGATAGACCTTATTGCAGTTGTTGTTATGACAGCTGCCATAAGCGTGAAAGCCATGCTGGACGTTGAGCGAAACTGCATCAGCATCTGGCTGATCGCCAGCCCTGATGGTAATCACGCTGATTGGTCGGCCGCAGACACAGCTCTTGTCATTAATAAGCGGCATTGGCCTTCTCCTCAATGCTTATGTTGGGGTACCTTGTTTGCACTTCCTGAATTGATCGGGCGGAGCCCAAGTTAACAGGCCCGCAGCCGTTTGAGCAATGGCCCTGGAGGGTCAATTCCCAACCCACGACATCTGTAGCAATGCCACCGCCGATTAAAGCAGTGTTATAGTATTGCCTGGCAATGATGCGGGTTATTTTCCGCTGGCACGAACACTTCATTCTGCATTCTCCTTGATGTGGACAAATAGTCCAATTTGCTTTGTTTATTGTTCAAAAATTCTAATTGCCAATCAATGATTGAAAACTGGAATTTTAGAACAACAAATCCGGTTATAACAAAAAACTAGCCACCGATGGACTAGTTTTGTCGAGCTCAGCTCGATGATTTATGTTAAATCAACTAACCCATCAGGCAAGCTAGATAAAAGTAAAAAAGAAACCAAAATTTACTGTTTGGCTGAAAATACTGGAATTTCTAATGGTTTCTTGCTTGGACATAATGGTTAATATAAGTATAGCAAAGACGAAAAATCTGTCAAATTCAACTAATTAGCGATGAATTCTGATTCGTAAACCATCTCGGAACCAACCTTATTGTAATTAAATAATTCATCCTGATTAAAGAAACGCTTGATTTCGGTTTCGGCGGTTTCCAATGAATCGGAAGCGTGGACCAAATTCCAATTGGTCATGGCCAAATCGCCTCTAATTGTTCCGCTATCGGCTTCAATCGGTTTGGTTGAACCCACAATAATACGCACGGCTTTAACCACTTCTATGCCTTCCAAAACCATCAGTAAAACCGGCGAACTTTTCATGAATTTTTTTAAGTTGCCAAAAAATGGCTTATCCTTATGATGAGCATAATGATCATCCAACTTAAGATCATCCAGTTCCATCATTTTCATGCCCACGATTTTAAGGCCTTTTTTTTCAAACCGCCCCACTATCTCGCCCACCAAGCTTCTTTGCAAAGCATCGGGCTTCATGATAATTAATGTTCTTTCCATATATATTTATTTAATAATTTTCCTAATTACTTACTTTAAATACTCTTTAACTTTATCCACTACCTCGGTCGGCGTCATGTTGGCCTTAACCAAATAGCCGTTAGCGCCTAAAGCCGTGCCCTTTTTAACATCTTCATCCTGGCCCAAATTGGTTAATAAAATAACCGGCACTTTACTGAATTTTTCAATTTCCCTGATTTTTTTTAAAACCGAAAAGCCATCCAGTTTAGGCATAATAATATCCAACAAAATAATATCTGGCTTTTCTTCTTGGGCTAACTTAAGGCCGGTTTCACCATCCAAGGCCTTGCGGATGTTATAACCCTCATTTTTAAACTTGGTTTCGTACATGCTGGCCAGCATTTCTTCATCTTCAATTAAAAGGACGTTGTATTGCTTATCGGGCATATTTTTTATTATGGTCAAATATTAGTTAAAACTATACCTATTATACCAACATTTTAAAGAAAATCAAGGTTTGGGCGGTGGATAATCAACTGTAATGCTTTGCCCGGTTAAACGGAAAAGCACATCATTGTTTTGGTCTGTCCGGTAGATTTTTATCTGTTTTTTGGCTAATCTTTTGATAACCCGCAAATCCGGCAAACCGAACTTATTATCCTGGCCAACCTGGATGACGGCGTATTTAGGGTTAACTTGGGCTAAAAATTTTTCACTTGTGGCCGTATCACTGCCATGATGGCCCACTTTTAATATGTCGGCCGTAATATTTTGTTTACTTTTTAAAATCAACTCTTCGCCGGGTATTTCCAAATCACCGGTAAAAATAACGCAATTTTGCCGGTAAACCATTTTTAAAACCACCGAGGTGTTATTTAAATTATCAATTGACCCGCTTGTTGCGGCTTCATCGCCTTTTTCCACGATTTCCTTGTTAGCAAAATTTTGCCAAGGATAAATTACTTTTAAATCTACTTCACCAAAAATAAACTCTTGGCCTGCTTGAGCAAACACAATCGGAATATTTTTTTCTTGAATTAGTTTTAACCATCCATAATACGGAGCGCTTTGATAAATTACGCCAGCAGATAAAACCTGTTTAACTTGATACCTTTCCAAAACCGTAATTAAACCGGTGACATGATCGGCATGGGGATGAGTTAAAATCATTAAATCAATCGTACGGTCGTAAAAAGGCAAAGTTGCCCCGAGTTTAGTAATAAACGAATTATCAGGTCCGCCGTCAATAACGATATTTTGCCTATCGGGAGTTCTGATTAATATACCATCACCTTGGCCAATATTAAAAAAATAGACCTTTAAATCATTATCGCTACTTGCTTGCCAGGCAATTACTGATAATGATAAAACTGCCGAAAAAAACCAAATCAGAATTTTAAATTTTTTTTTCATAAATTAATATTTGACCACGACAGAGCGGCTAACCAATGTGCCGTGTTTAAAATATAAGTTAAGCCCAGCCACAAGGGCCAGGCAGCCACACTGCCCGCTGGCAACCAAATTAAACCCAGAGCAATGGCTATAAAACCCAACAACATCATCAAAGGAATGGCCGGTAAAATAAGCAAATTTGCCAGCGGCGCCACAACAGAAAATCTGCCGAATTGCCATAATATTAACGGGGTGGTAAAAACAATTGCCGAAAGAGTTGTACTTAATGAATCCTGAATGCCTAAAAAATTCGGCAGCCACTTTAACCATTTGACCATAAGTGGCGACAAATAAACCAAACCGATGGTAGATAAAAAAGATAATTGAAAACCAGCATCCCAGATTAAGATTTTAGGATTAACTAGCAGCATAACCAAAGCCGTTAGGGCTAAAGTATTTTTTATGTTAGAAACCCGGCCCAAAGTTTGTGACATTAAAACAATAATGCCCATAATACCCGCCCTGATAATAGAAGCGGGAAAACCGGTAATTGCCACAAAAAAAGCAATACATAAAACAATCAGCCAAAAAACGGTTTTTTTGCCAAAACCTAAAGCTACAAATATGCTGGTTAACGCCACAGCAATAATCGTAATATTATAGCCGGAAACAGCAATAATATGAGTTACACCGGCAGCGGTAAAATCATTTAAAATTTCGGGCGGTAGACCCTTTTTAGCGCCCCACAACAATCCCCCCAAAAACGAGGCCTGGGGTTCGGGTAAAATCTGGCCTGCAAGCCAAACCACTTTGTTTTTAATTTTTAAAATGAAAGATTTAACAAAGTTGCCTTGAAAATGGCCGATTAATTTAATCTGACCACGGTAGCAAACAGAATAAATATCGGATTTGGCCAGATATTTATCGTACTGAAAATCTTCTATTGGCTCCGGCGCGGCCAGCTTACAGGAAATTTCCACAATATCATTATAATTATATTGAGGATATAAATTGGTATTAACCAAAACATTACCTTGGATATCTTGCCAACCGGTTTTTGCTTTAAGCTTCCAACTTTTAATTGTTAATTTAACCTGATCCAATCTTGCATCGGGCTCATCTGCTATCACACCTTGAAAAACGACTTTTTGATTATTATAAAATGCTATCTGGTTTTCATTTATGATAGGAATTGATAATTGGTAACGCCCATAACCCAGAACAAAAAACAAAAAACAAAGAAAAGCCAGTTGCCACGATGATTTGGCTTTACTAAAAATTATCATAATAATGCTGACTAGTCCGGCAAAATAAATAACAGTCCATGAAATGGTAAAAAATGAAGCTAAACCAACTCCGATAATAAAGCTCATGCAAGCATAAAAAACAAATTGTGATTTTCTGAATTTCATAACAAATAAAAACAAGGTCAAAAATCTTTGACCCTGTTTGCTAAATTTTATTAAATCTACTCTATTTCATACCCGCCATCAGACAAATCCTGAATTTTAATCCCCTGATCTTCAATTTTTTTTCTTAACTCATCCGACTTGTGCCAATCTTGATTTTTTCTGGCCTCTTGTCTGGCATTTATTAATAGCTGAATTTCCGGACTGATCTTAGTGGCAACTTTATAAGTATTTAACCCCAAGCCCAAAACTTTGTCAAATTTGATAATTGAAGCCCTTTTAGCCGATGAAGGATTATCCGACTTTAATAATTTTTGAACAATCGCCAGGGCCTCGGGCATATTTAAATCATCATTAATAGCTTGAGTAAATTTGGCTTCAAATTCAAAACAATCCCCTTTTGGTTTTTCCAAAGTTGAAATTTCTTTAATTAAATTATTATAACCATTTTGCGCGGCCTGCAACGCTTCCCAGTTAAAATTCAGTTTGGATCGGTAATGCGCTTGCAAACAAAAGTATCTGTAAGCCAAAGGATTAATGCCTTTATCTTTAAGGGACTGGATAGTAATAAAATTACCTTCTGATTTTGCCATTTTTTCTTGGTTGATTACCAAAAATTCGCCATGCAACCAATATCTAACAGCTTCTTGGCCCAACAAACCCCAATTTTGCGCGCGCTCATTGGTATGATGCACGGGAATATGATCAATGCCTCCTGTATGAATATCAAATTCCTTGCCCAGTGCTTTAATGCTAATAGCCGAACATTCCAAATGCCAGCCCGGCCAACCAACGCCCCACGGCGATTTCCATTCCATCTGTCTTGTAGAATCTTTTGGCGAAAATTTCCACAGCGCAAAATCGGTCGGATTCTTTTTTTCATTATTTATTTCCACCCGACTGCCTTCTTGTTGTCCGGCTAAATTAAGTTTGGCAAGATGAGGGTAATCAATATACCTGGCAGTATCAAAATAAATTCCGTCGGAAGTTTTATAAGTTAAACCTTTTTTCTCCAACTTTTTAACAAAATCAATTTGCTCTTTAATCGTCTCGGTTGCCTTAATCCATTTATCAGGTTCCTGGATATTCAAATTTTTCAAATCCTGACGAAAGGCCTTGGTATAAAACTCGGCAATTTCCCAAACGGATTTTCCTTCTCTGGCAGAACCTTTTTCCAGTTTATCCTCACCGGTATCGGAATCGGAAGTTAAATGGCCAACATCGGTAATGTTCATAACCTGCTTAACTTTGTATTTATTGTATTCCAAAACCCGACGCAAAATATCTTCAAAAATATAAGTACGCAAATTGCCGATATGGGCAAAATTATAAACTGTGGGCCCGCAAGTGTATAAACCAACTTTACCCTTTTTTAAAGGGATAAATTCCTGCTTTTGGCGGGTTAATGTGTTGTACAAAAATAATTTATCCATAATGATATTTTACTCTTTTAATGGGGTTTTGGCAAAAAAATTGAGGGAAAGAAGCTGGTGCCTCCTCCCCTCATTGGCTTATCAGCAACCGATAAACACTACATCGTAGTGAGCTGGTTTAAGTTCCAACACCAGTTCGCCTGTTGATTGAGCTTTAAGGATTAAAACCCCTGGGTGTCCATGAAACACGGCATTCCCAAATGGTTTTTCATCTAGCGCCTGTAGCTGCTCCGCCCATTCCGGCTGTAAGCCGAACCGATGAAAGACACCTTTGATTTCCAGCCCAATCTGCTGAGAATCCGTAGGACAAGGATAAACCTCCTGAATATCCTTTTCCTGCAAAGCCAACACATTCACTTGTAGCCGAATGGTCTTCTGTGGCCAACCATTAGGTAAATGAATCTTCATGCAACCTCCTTTTTATAAGGTACAAAAAAATCCCCTCAAACCATTTGAGAGGATTCTTAAGAGATATAATTTACAAAAGTTTAAGCAAAGTTTGTATATCCAAAGAAGCCACCCATGGTTTGGGAGGAACAAGTAGAACAACAAACTTGGCTCTTTAAGATATAATTCATATTAATTTAAACTTAACTGATGTTTTACAACTTGTCAAATTAGGATATTTGGCGCTCCAACTTGCCAATTCTTCTTTCGTGATTACCCAACATATTGCCGTGATAATTCATAGTTGTCTCATGAGCGGATAGCATATCCAAAATCAAAGCGACGGTTCTGGCGATTTGCTCAAGGATCTGGTCTTGCTTATCTAACCGTTCTTCGACACGGTTAGCATCTTGCTTAATTGAGGTAAAATAACCCCTTAATTCACTATCTTGCATATATTTTCGCTTTTCTTATTAATTATACCTAAGCTTCTTAGTTCTTAGGTGACCCTATTTATATCTTAAATGATGAGGAAAATTTAGTCAAATTTACTTTATCTGGCTCCTCAAATACTGTTCTATAAAACCATCCAACTCGCCATCCAATACCTTATCCGGTTCATGCTCTTCATAATCGGTGCGGTGATCTTTAACCATTTTATAAGGATGCAGCACATAAGAGCGAATTTGGTTGCCCCAAGCCGCTTCGGTTAGTTCACCCCTAATCCGCATCCGCTCTTCTTCCGCTTGCGCCTCGTAATATTTAGCCAACTTGCCTTTTAAAATCTTTAAGGCAGTTTCTCTGTTTTGCAGTTGGCTTCTTTCATTTTGGCACGAGACCTTAATGCCCGTTGGTAAATGAGTTAAGCGTATAGCGGAATAAGTGGTATTAACCGATTGGCCGCCATGACCCGTAGCCGTGTTGGCTTCAATTTTTAAATCTTCATCTTTAAGCAAAAAATCCTCTTGCTCAATTTCCGGCGTTACTTCCACCATAGCAAAAGAGGTGTGCCGCGCATGATCGGCATCAAATGGCGAGAGGCGCACCAAGCGATGCACGCCTGATTCTGCCCGTAAAAATCCGTAAGCAAAGTTGCCGGAAATTTCCATCATAACACTTTTAATGCCCGCTTCATTGCCCCGCGATTCATCAATAATTTTAATTGGCCACTTTTTGCCTTCACAAAATCTTAAGTACATCCGTTTAAGCATTTCCGCCCAATCCTGCGCCTCTGTTCCGCCAGCGCCGGCATAAATTGTTAAGACGGCATTATCAACATCGTATTTACCATTTAAAACCGTTTTAACTTCCAATTGCTTGAATTGTTTTTCCAAGATATAAAACTGGTCGGAAATTTCTTTATCTAAACTAACTGAATCATCGCTTTCATCTTCTTGTGATAAAATTAATAAATCATTAATCTGCTGTTCCAACTGTTGCCAGGATTCTATTTCGGCTTTTAGATTGGCAACTTGCTGGGAAACCAACCGGGCTCTCTCTGGATTTTGCCAAAAAGACGGTTCATTCATTTCTCCTGCTAAACTATCAATATTCCCTTGTTTGGAAGCCAAATCAACCCTGGCTTTAAGAGCTTCAATCTTTAATTTAAGATCATTAACTTTTGATAAAATTTCATTCATAATATTGAAATTGTAGCAAAAACCCCTATCTTTAGCAATTAGAAAGGATTTATCCCCAACTCACGTGCTTGCCAGATAAAAACAGTTGGATTAAAATTATACTATTGATTTATGAAACAAGAAATTTTCCGTAATCAAAATAATAATAAACTCAAGAGGGGCTTGAGTTTTTTTACTGTCTAAAAAATAAAAAACCTCAAAAATTCAAGCCCCTCCACAAGAGGAGCTTTTCACTATAAAAAAATATCAATTAACCATTAATCGCCCGTTGGATTTAATAAATTACAACAGGCCAAATATATGAATCTTGAAGAAATTCAGGACTTGATAAAAAACCAAGAAGTTAAAACCATTTTGCTGCAATTTTCGGATTTGATGGGTAAAATTAAAGTAGTGGAAACCGAGGCCTACCGCTTTGCGGATATCTGCGCTCACGGCGCTTGGTACGATGGATCTTCGGTAACAGGCCACGCCCGTATTTTTGAAAGCGATATGCTGTTAAAGCCGGATCTTTCCACCTTTGCCATTTTGCCTTGGACCAATACCGAATTTAAAGCGGCCAGGGTAATTTGCGATATTTATCTGCCCGATGGCCAGCCCTTTACCGGAGACCCCAGGTATATATTAAAAAAAATCTTAAATGAAGCCAAAACAACTCTGGGCTTTGATTATTATACGGCCGCCGAATTGGAATTCTTTTTATTTGAAAAAAATAAATTGCCCGAATTAGTGCCCCATGACCATAAAGGTTACTTTGATTACACGCCCACCAGCAGGGCCTCGCGCATTTGCCGACGGGTTATGGATTCCTTAAAAAATTTCGGCATTAGAGGTGAAACATATCATCATGAAGTAGCTGAGGGCCAGCACGAAATTGACGTGATGTATGATAACGCCTTAAAAAGCGCCGATAATGTTTTAACCGTTAAAGCGGCACTTAAGGCCTATGCCAATGAAGAAACTTTAAAAGTTACTTTTATGCCCAAACCCATTATGGGCATTAACGGTTCGGGCATGCATATTCATCAAAGTTTGTTTAATGGTTCAACTAACGCGTTTTACAGCCCAACTGACCGTTATCATCTTTCGCCTTTGGCTTATAACTTTTTAGCGGGCCAACTTAAGCATGCCCGCGCCTTGGCAGCCATTGTTAATCCTACGGTTAATTCCTACAAACGCTTAGTGCCAGGCTATGAAGCGCCTGTTAATATTTGCTGGGGCACTATTAACCGTTCGGCCTTAATCAGAATTCCACAAATCAGCCCCAATAGGCCGCAATCAACTAGAATTGAGCTTAGATGCCCGGATGCTTTAACCAATCCGTATTTGGCTTTTGCGGCCATGCTGGCAGCCGGTTTGGATGGCATTAAAAATAATTTAACCGTACCGGAACCAATTGAAGAAAATGTTTACTTATTAACGGATCAAGCCAGGCAAACCAAAGGCGTAACTACCATGCCCGGCTCTTTAACCGAGGCCCTGGCAGAGTTGGAGCGTGATGAAGTGTTAACCAAACTTTTAGGAGAACATGCCCTTAAAGCCATTATAACCGCATCAAAACAGGACATCCAAGAAGCGCGATTGGAAGTTACACCCTGGGAAATTGCCAAATATCTGTAAATAGCTTATTCGGGATATTGGGCCAATTCCAGATTAATGGTTTTTTCACTGCCTTGATGAAACACCTTGAGATTAATTAAATCGCCTGGTTGATGTTTGGTAATTTCTTCGGCCAGCAAATGGTTTTGATCCAAAATAATGCCGTTGATCTCCAAAATTATATCATTCTCCACTAAACCCGCTTTATTGGCCGGGGAACCCGGAACAACTGCCAATTCGGTATTATTTTGACCGCGAACAATTAAAACACCGGTTTTATATGGCAATTTATTTTTTGTTGCCAAGTCCGCGGTAATAGGCACATATCTTACGCCCAAATAAGGCCTAACAATTTTACCCTTGGCTTTAACCGTTTCTATTACCTGCTTAACATTATTTATGGGCAAAGCAAAACCCACCAACTGACCTGATTGATTAATGGCCGTATTAATACCAATTACCTCGCCCGCCAAATTAATCAGCGGGCCGCCAGAATTGCCGGGATTAATAGCGGCATCGGTTTGAATAACGCCCTGCAAATTTTCACTGGTACCCATACCGCCTGCCACTATATCCCGATTAATACCCGAAATAATACCTTTGGTAACTGAGTTAGAGTATTCTCCCAAAGAAAAACCGATAGCCAAAACAGTTTGACCGATTTTTAATTTAGCAGAATCACCCAAGGTAACAATCGGCAAATTATCTGCTTCAATCTTAATAAAAGCCACATCATTTAGCGGATCCCTGGCCACAACCTTGGCATCATAGGTTTTACCGTCCGACATAACTACCGAATAATCAGCCTCGGCATCTTCTACCACGTGTTTGTTAGTTGCAATCAAACCGTTAGTTGTAATAATAAAACCCGTGCCTCCGCCAATTTTTTGTTTTTGTGAAGGGGAAGACGGTTGAGTTGGCGCCTGCGGCGCTGGCTGAATATTAGGCATGTTAAAAAACTGATCAAACGGAAAATTAAATATATCGGGAAAAGGTAGGCCCGAGCCAAAATTATTGTTATACTGCCGAAGTTCTTTACTGATAACAATACTGACCACAGCCGGAGAAACCTTGGCTACGGCCTGGGTGCTGGATGATTCTTCATTTTCGCTTTTATCTTCGCTTTGGGCAATTTTAAAATCAAGCGGTTTATTTTCATTAACACCTGTGGGTTTGGAATTATTGATTTTAAAACCCAAAGGATTACTCAACCATTGGCTGAAAGACCCGGAAAAAAGGGTGGCGGTAAAAAACCCCGCCGCTCCGCCGGATAAAATTCCCACGATCAAGCTGGTTAAAATTACCGGCATTAAATGTTCTGGCCAAAATTTCGGCCAAAAAGAGAACTTTTTGTTTTTTGGTTCTAATATTGGCATAATTTTGCTGACTAAAAAACAAAGTTTTTTAGGCTCCGTTTGGTTTAGTCGTTAATTATTTACTGCTGATTGTTTAAATCCAAGATATTTTTATAAGCGTTAAAAATTCCTCCCTGATCATTAATGGCTTTTAAAAGATCCTGCTGATTAATTTTACCGCCAGGTAATAAATTATTCAAGGCCCCCTGCTCCTGCCCTAAACCCACCGGCATTACGGCGCTGGTAACATAACCCATGATATCCTGCCAATAAACCAGGCCTAAAATTAAAGGTCCGACCACAAACAAAATGCTGATGGTGCTCATAATCCTACCCAAAAGCATATAGGCCTTGAGTTTTTTGGAGATTAAATAAATCTGCTTGGAATAAGCCAGATTCTGTTCCAATAAATTTTTAACCTGTTCTTCGATGGGAGCAGCGTTAAAGTTGGTCATGGGTTGGAAATTAATTTTACGTATTTTAACTCAATAATATCCTTGCTCTTGAGTTTAATGGAATTTATGGGCTGGGTTTGCAATTGGTTATTAAGCCAAACCAACCATTGTCGGCCGGTTAAATTGCCGGATATACCCTGCAAAGAAAACTTTTTCAATTCACCTGTTTTAGCATCCAAATCATATACCAGCTTTAGCCCGCTTTTATCTTCTTGGCTGATTTTTTGCAATAAGTTTAAAACTGTTTGGCCATACTTAACTTGAGTTTCGGGATAAACAATTATTTTACCTTCGCCAAAATCCAACATTAAACTGACTTTAATATTTACTTGGCGGTTAATAATCTGGTTCAAACCGCCTTGCGGATTTAAAATGGTCACGGTTTGTTCCTGGCCAACTAAAACGCCGGCAATCCAAATAACCACTGCCAAAGAAACGGCAATAATCAATCTGGTAGTTGTATTAAAACGTTCTAACATGGCAAATTATCTTTTCTTGCTTTTTAAAGCCGCTGGAGATTTTAGTAAGCTGTTTAATTCCTTTTGAAAAGTTTTTACATCCTCAAAGGCTCGGTAAACGGAAGCAAACCTGATGTAAGCCACTTTATCGAAAAGTTTCAGCCGTTTCATGACTATTTCGCCGATTTCCGAAGTGGTAATTTCATCTTGCTTTCTTTTTTGGATATCGCGCTCAATGGTGCTAACTAATTTTTTAAAATTATCCTGGGTGTAGGGCCTTTTTTCCAAAGATTTTTTTAAACCTGATTCCAATTTTTCACGCAAGTAGGGCTCTTTGTTGCCCGTTCTTTTAACTACCGTTAAGTTAAGGATTTCCATCTGTTCATAGGTGGAAAATCTAAAGCCACATCTATAACATTCCCGACGCCTTTTAATAACAAAAGCTTCTTCCGCCAACCGGGAATCGGTTACCTTAGTATCTTGAGTTAAACAAACCGGGCAACGCATAGGTTAAATTATTTACCCATCTTTCTTCTGATAAAAGCCGGAACTTCCAATTCTTCTTCTTCTTTGGATTTAACCGGCACTTCCAGTTTATGCTCTATGGTTTTGCCCTTTTTGGAAAAAATATTTTTGGCCGCTAAATTCTGCCTTTCTTCCAATTGCTGGTTAACGGGCTGGACAACGGTAAAAGGCCGATCTTCTTTTTGCATTCTTTCCACTTCGGATTCTCCCCTGTTGCTTGGACTAAAGCCGGTGGCAATAACCGTAATTTTCACTTCCGAATTCAAAGATTCATCAATCACGGCGCCAAAAATTACTTTGGCATTGGAATCGATGGAAGATGTTATAACTTCGGCCGCTTCGTTTACTTCATGCATGGTTAGATCCGTTCCGCCGGTAATGGTAAACAATACTCCTTTAGCGCCTTTGATGGAAAGTTCCAAAAGCGGACTTTCAATAGCGGCTCTGGCCGCTTCTACTGCCCGATTTTCACCGCTGGAGCGACCAATGCCCATTAAAGCGCTGCCGGCATCTTTCATAATTGCTTTAACATCGGCAAAATCCACATTAACTAAACCCGGAATGGTGATAATTTCCGAAATGCCCTGCACGCCCTGTTTTAAAACCTCATCCACAATGGCAAACGCATCCAATAAGGAAGTTTTTTTATCAATCACTTGCAATAAACGGTCATTGGGAATGGTAATAATGGTATCAACTTTATCAATTAACTTATCCAAACCCCTTTCGGCAATGCTCCGGCGCTGGGCGCCTTCAAAACTAAAAGGCCTGGTAACTACCGCAATGGTTAAAGCACCAAGCTCTCTGGCCGCGGCCGCAATAATCGGCGCCGCACCGGTGCCAGTGCCTCCACCAAGACCGCAAGTGATAAAAACCATATCAGCGCCCTGAATGGCCGATCTGATTTCATCTTCATCTTCTTCGGCCGCTTGAGCCCCGGTTTCCGGATCCATGCCTGCGCCCAAACCCCGTGTTGTGCCTTTGCCGATATGGACTTTTTTTGGCGCCGCATTACTGTTTAAGGCCTGGGCATCGGTATTAACCGCAATAAAATCCACACCTCTGATTTTGGATTTTATCATTCGATTAATGGCCGAACCGCCGGACCCACCTACGCCAAAAACTTTAATTTTGGCGAAAGTTTCCATTTCCGGCTTAACTTCCATCGGTTTGACTTTGACATTTATAGACATGATATTGTGATATTAAAATTTGGTAAATTTAATGAGTTAAGGCAATAATGATTTAAACCAATCTTTCATTTTTCCTACAACCTGATCAACCGAAGAAAAAGAGGGCAAATGCAGACCGTGTTTGGCAGCTGCCCCTTGAGTTCCCCAAATAGCCAAGCCCAAAGCCGTGGCATAACTGGGATCATTAACTTTATCAATGGCATTATTTTCCAAACCCAAGGGAAAACCGGCAAACACCGGCAACTTTAATTTTTCTTTGCCTAGCTCTAAAATTCCGGGAAGCTTGGCCCCGCCCCCGGTTAAAACAACGCCCGAGGGCAATAAACCGGAACGGTTGATTTTTTTTAATTCCTTATCAATCAAACTGAAAATTTCTTCTACCCTGGCCTGAACGATTTCGGCAATCTGTTTAACGTAAACCATTGTTCTTTCTTTTTCGTTGACCGAAAATCTGGCCAAATCAATTTCATCTCTTTTATTAACCTTGGAGCTATCGGCCTGGGCAATTTCTAGTTTTAAGGCCTCGGCGGTTTCCATAGAAATCCTTAAACCGATGGCAATATCGGCAGTAATATGGTTACTGCCAATGGGCAGTACGGCAGTATGTAAAACATCTCCTTCTTCATAAACAATCAAGCTTGTTGTTTGGGCGCCTAAATTAACTAAAGCCACGCCCAATTCTTTTTGTTTTTTAACCAAAGTACTTTCACTTGCCGCCAATACGCCAAAAACCACATCATTGATATCTACCCCTGTGCGGTAGATACATTTGGTTAAATTTTTAACCTGCGAAGATAAACCCATAATAATTTGGGTTGCCACTTCCAGCCGAATGCCGGTCATGCCTACCGGATCTTTAACGCCCGATTGGCCATCTATGGTAAAGTCCTTGGGAATAACGTGGAGAATTTCGTAATTGGCCGGCGTGGCCACGGCTTGAGCCGCTTCAATCGCCCGTTCGACATCTTCTTCGGTTATTTCTTTATCCGCTTTAGCCACCGCCACTACGCCGGTTGATTCCAAAGTTTTAATATGCGTGCCATTCATGCCCACGACCGCTCTTTCGATTGGTAATCCGGTCATTCTTTCGGCCTGCTCCAAACATTCGGAAATGGATGAAACCAGATCTTCAATATTGGTAACCATGCCTTTGGCCACGCCTTCGGCCAAGCGTTCGCTGGCACCAATAATTTGCCAACCGCCTTCGTGGGTTTGCTGCAAAACAACGGCCCTAATGTTGCTGGAACCAATATCCAAACCGGTAATAATTTGAGCTTGAGTCATGACTGATGATTTATGTTAGTAAAATTGAATAAAAGCGATATAACTTTTTCTGTCTATCAGTACTAATTATACTGTGTGTAATTAGGGCGTTCGGTCGAAATGTTGTAGTGACAATTCATGAATTGTCACTACAACATTTCTTCCTCACTACTAATTATAATAAAAAAAGGCAATTAAGGCAACTAAAAAACTTTTCCACATTTGAACAAAAAAGATGTTCACTCCTTATAAACGATACTTGCTGATTATTCGGGCTCCCAACTCATCCATTTCTCTAGCTCCCCGTAGGGTTTTATCTTCGTAGCCCAAAACATGCAAAAGACCGTGGACAAATAAAATCGCTAGCTCTTTTTTAAGAGAATGACCATGTTCTTTGGCTTGCTCTTTGGCTTTGGCGTAACAAATCACCACTTCATTAACTTCCTCAAAAGATAAAACATCGGTGACCTTGTTTTTATGGCGATAAATTTTATTAAATTCCTGAATTTCCTGAGGGCTGATTAAAGCGGCCGAAACAGCCAGGTTTTTAATGCCCAAATTCTTGATTGTTTGCTGTCCTAACTTATTAAAAAGAGCCCCGTAATTTTGAGGCGCTTTAATAAGATTGTTAAATTCCAAACTGAACATAAATTATTAATGTAGGCTAAACACCTTGGAGAAAAATAAAGCTCTTTAAAAATAATTCATAGGTGGCGTAAAAATTCATCTGTTGTTGGTTGCCGATATCATAAGACAAAATGTAAACATTGGAGCCAACGGCCAAATAGGTTGTTAAACCGTCGGCAGTTTGAATTGCCGGCAAACCGCCCACTACCACATTTTTTAGCGATGCCGGATCCGCAGTTTTATTTTTATCCAAATACCAATTGCGGGCCGAAACTCCCAAGGCGTTGGGTTGAACAATGGTTTCAATAAATTCTCCGGTATTGGAAGTAAAAATAACCTCGCTATTAGTAGGGTTTAAAGACCGAACAGACCACGACTTGGGATAAAAAACCGAGGAACCATAAGTGGGATTTTGGTAAATACCAACTAAGCCGGAATCAACCAATCGGGCTTTGGATTTAATGGGATCATATAAACTTAAAATTTCCGCCGCATCGGTAAAGTCATCGGCATCCGTATCGGCCAAGGCAGGATTTGTTTGATAAAGATTTTCTTCAATATCGGTTAACTGATCGCCATCGCTATCCAAGCCCTTGCTGGGCACCACCGGAGTTGAAGGAACTTCCGGCAAACCGGAATTGGTATTTTCATTGCCATTGCCTTGCTCGGAATTATTGCCAGAACTTGCCGGAATAATACCTGAAGCAGTGGCTAAATAATCGCCTTGAGGCAATTTAACAATACCCCACTCGCCGCCTTGTTCTAAAGAAAAACTTATTTCATAATCTGCTTTATCCTCGCTCACCAGATAAATATAAGGCACGCTTTCGCCAACAGCACTGGGATTTAAAGGTAGCTCCTTTAAAATTGGACCTACCAAACTAGCTAAAGAATTAGGGTAAATTTGCAGGGTACCGGCAGATAAAGCCAAGGCGCTCCTTAAGGCGCTAATATCCGTTAAACGCTGTGCATCTCTAGCTGAGGGCGTAGCCAAAATATCGCCCGAATTAACATTTTGATTTTGGTTATCATTGGCATTAAGATTGGCGTTTTCATTTTCCAAAAGTTGATTGGCATTATTATTTGCCGGCTGTTGAGGCAATTCTGTCACCGTAGGTACTGCCTGTTGATTGATAAAATACAAAACTCCGGCAATAATTCCGCCTAAAACCAAAAAAACAATTACGCCTAAAATTACCCAGTTCAACTGCTTATGCTCGGGAGGGGTCATAGTTGACTGGAAAAACTTTTCGGGCATGGTATGAACATCCAATTGTTCGTCGGCATTATCCTGCACAGGTTCTTTACCTTGGCCCGAATTGGCGGAAAATTGTTCTTGGTTATTGGTGGGAGTAAACATGAAATAAATTAAAAATTAGTATCTAAAAGTTTACCAGCTCCCTTGGGATTATAACCGCCCTTGACTTCGGCACCGTCCAAATAGCCATCGCCATCGGAATCAGGATTTAACGGATCGGTTAAGTACACTTTAACTTCTTCACGGTCAAATAAACCGTCGCCATCGGAATCCGGTTCATTAGGATTAGTGCTTAAAGTTGCCTCTTCTTCATCATCTAAACCATCCTTATCGGAATCCAAAATAGCCGGCGCATTAACATTGTTGTTTAAATCAGTTTCAACTTGCCCAGGAACTTCGGGTAAAATCGCCTGATCATTAACATTGCCGTTATCTGCATTAGCATTGGCATTGTTATCCGATGGTTGATTGTCATTTAAAGGATTAAGAACATCTTCTTGATATTGTTTATTTAAATCCGCCGGATTTATGCTGTTAACGTTAAATGCAGGCAAGTTAAGAGAGCTGGCAGCAAAAAATTTGGCATAGACAAAATAACCTCCGGCCGCGAGTATGGCCAATAAGATAATTAATCCGATAAAGAAAAACTTTTTATGTCCCTCGCCTTCTTCTTCTGCGTCATCGGGCAATTGCATTAAAGGTTCAGGCGGGGCAGCAGAATACACCGGAGCAGAAGCGTTGATTGGATTGATTTTTGGCTTTAAGGCGGACATATTTGCTGTTGGATCGGCCTCGGCAAAAATATCTTCGGTTCCTGCCGCAGCTTGAGTTGAAGGCATTGAAGGAAGAACAGGCGCCATTGGCTCCACGCCTATACCATCCACCAAATTAGGGGCTTTGGAAATTGTTTTAGGATCAAACATAAGGGTTTAATGTTTAATTTTGTATTTGGAATGAATTAAGAATTCAAAATTTCTAATTTCAAAATTTAATCGAAATTCAGAATTCAGTATTCGAAATTCTCTGTTTATTATACCACAATTATTGATTCTGATAAACTTGAAAATCATCATACCAGCTGGTTGAGCAGTCACCCCAAACGGCTAAGCCAAAAGTTCCGCCGGTTAAAGCATTGTTATTATTATCACCGGCTTCATGCCAATCTGCCACATCTGGCATGGCTTGGCCATCCTGCCAATCAATATAGTTAATGGTTGCGTTATTGCCGTTATGGGTTATTTTTAAGGCCAGCCAGTACCATTCATCGGTTGGGATTGCTTGGCCGGCGCCAAAATTATCCAAAAGAGTTACCAGCCCTTCATCATTTAACGGCCTATCCATGCGGTTAACTTTAATCAAACTTAACCGATGAGTGCCTCGGTAATTAGCCCACAATGCATAAGCGGATTCTTGACCGGGATTGTTTTGATTATAAGTATAATTGCCTAAAATCAAAGTATTGGGGTTGCCGGGTTTAATTTTAATTCTGGAAACAATTGTCACATTTTGGTTATTAAAACTAGCCGGCACTAAAGATTTTAAATACCATCTTTCGGAATTTCCACAAGCAGGATCACCGTCGGTTTGGTTGGTTCCTTGCAAAGTATATGGATTGCTGTCATTTGCCAAATCAACAACCGACCAAATGGCCTCTTCAAAAGCTCCATGTTCTCTGGCTACCCAAGTTTGCCCGCCCGGCACAGCCCAAACACCGCCATCATCAAAATTATCCAAGAAAATCCTGTTACCCAAATCAAAACCGGAACAATCCCTCTTGCAATAATTATTACTGCCATTATGATTGCCGTCATCGCAGGCCTCGTTTTCTTCAATAATATCATTACCACAAACCGCATCGGGCAAGCACCTGCCGCCATCCAGATGAAAACCATTATAGCAAACTACGCCGCAAGAAGGATATTCATGATCAAATTCTCGGCACTGTGCTCGGCCATTGCCGCTTGCAGGGTCAGCGCATTGATTACCGCAACTGGCACAATTATTAACATCTATCGCTACACAAGTATCGCCGCATTTTCTATATCCATCAACGCAAATGGAATCGCTACAAGTATTATTGCAAATTTCATTAGCACCAACTCCAATCTGGCCGTCGCAAAATTCCTGGGGCTGTTTAATGCCATCATTGCATTGGCCTTGGTAAGGATCACCTCTATTACAAGATATTTGGCAACTCTGGGCTGAACAGCTTGGCACGCCTCCGCCAGTACAGGCCCAGCCAGCAGCCGAACCATCACAGTTTTCTCCATAAACGCTTTGTACCCGGCCATCACCGCACCAACCGCCAACATCCTTACAATTTTGGCTACAAGCATATTGATTATCATCAGCACTACCTACACGCGCGCCCTTGGCAAAACCTTCATTGCCTCTGGCGGAAATATCACATTCTTCATCAAGAGCCAAATTGGCGTAACCGGCCTCTTGGGTATTTAAAATGCCATCCCCGCAATAACCGCCGCAACATTCTTCTGGGCTTAAGCCATAACACGAAAAATTAACATCATCATCGGGATTTACCCAAGTACACTGTTTGGGCGTTCCCATTTCATAACAACCCAGCACCAGCGGACTATTCCAATTATGCCCACCTGGGCAATAATTGTAACTCATACCCGGTTCGCATTGTTCTTGATCATTAATTTGGGCATCCCCGCAGTAGCCGCCAACGGCTTGGGTAGTGCAACCTAAAACTTTTTCAATATCCAAACGAAAATGATTGTTTAACTGTCCGCCACGCCAATCAGCGGTTGTTTCCATTTTGGCGGCCAAGAGGTAGTTGCTTTGACCCAAGCTTTGATAGGAATAAAAATAGGATTCGGCATCGCAAGCAAAAGCGCCCTGGCTTTGGTTGGCATTAGGATTCCAACATGTTTCTCTGTCATAACCGCAATTACCGCCTTGAGTTTGAATATTTACTTGATCAACATAAAATTGGGCTCCGCCTTCGTGCGAGCGGATAAAAATAAAGTTATCAGTGCCGTTTTGGCCGTTGCCGGCAAAAGCATTGGTTACCAACCGATTTTTAAGCATGACCCAGCCGGTTTTATCCGGCGGGCTTAACCATTCATTGCCGTAATCCGCCCCATTAAAGGTTAGGTGTGCCCGGCCAGAAACAAGATAAACCCAGGCACTTAGTTCATAAGTGGTGTTAGGCAGTAAATTGACTGATTGGGCTACGCCTCCTCGCGCACTGGGGGCTAAAATTGATAATGAAGAATTGCCTTCTTTAATATATGATTGATTTTGATTTTGCGTTACCGCAATTTGATCTCCTACTCTTTCTTCGCCAACTTTTCTCCAAGCCGATTGGTCATTAAAATTCTCATTTTCTTCAAAACCGGAATTTAATAATTGCGGTTCGGTACAAACAATACATTGGTTGAATTTATTAATCGGATCAACCGGCAGTCCGCCTGATTTTAATTCGGAAGCCAAACCTTGATTCCAAGAAGGCCACTTGCTATTGGTTCGGCCGCTTAAAAAAGTGCCAGCCGAAAGAGTCGGATACTTGGCTCCGTGGGAAGATTGATAACTATCCAAACTGCCCGCAACAGCTGTTAGATCGGCTAAACGAATCGTATCCCTAATGAGCTTATCTTTAAGTACGGGATTATTGATGTTGGTATTAAAATTCCAATTGTCTAGCAAACGCTTAACTATTTCCAAAGTTGCCGGATTGGCGTTTTGGTTATAAGAAAGCAGATAAATATTGGTAAAGGCCCAATCAATATTATTAATTTGATCATTTAAATAATTATCATCAAAGTTGTTTTGATTGTTATTCTGCTGATTAAAACCTTGATTTAAATTATTTAAATTGGCCTCAAAAGCGTTAAGCTGATTTTGATCAACCCCAGCATTAAGCAGTTCTTGCCTGTTATAATTTTGGTTGAAATCATTTAAATTTTGGCGAAAATCCGCTTGCTCTTGAGCTGTTAATGAGCCCTGATAAAGCTGATTGTTTAAATTCTCCAATTGCTTTAGATTTTGCGCAAAATTTAAGGCATTTAAAGCATTACCATTATTATTCCCTGGAGCAACTGCAGCTTTGGCAGGCGTAAACAAACTGGCAACCAGGCCAGCGGCATGGCTCCAAAAATTATCTGCTTTATAGGTTTTAACAGGCAAATTAGCCAAACTGCGGTTAATTTGAGAATTAAAGCCCAATAAATTTTGACCAATATGAGCGTTAGCCGCGGCCACATAAACAGTTCGGCCATCGGTAATGGATTGATAACCATCAACCGTGCCGGCATTAGGCCTACCCTTAACGGTAATGTTTTTTTGATACCAGGCCAAGGGCGATAAATGGGAGTCATTGGTATAAATCCTTAAACCAACCACATCGCCGGTTGTAGGCACCGGAATTAAATATTCTCTCTTTAAATCATCTTTAGCCGGATCGTTGGCATTATGTTCAATGGCCTGCGGCAAACCAAGTGTCGGCAAATCATCTTCAAGACCCACCGCTCCATTATCCCGGCAATACTTTATGGAAAAATTATAGGTCTGATCGGTAAATTTGACGTCTGTTCCTTGTTGACCGGCAGGATTCCAAGGATTAACGCATAAATCAACAACAGCCCGTCCAACAGCAGATAAAGATTTTTTAGGATAATTTTCGGGATACTTGGCAATGGCCGTAATGTTGGCTTCGCCATTTTTATTATTAGCTCCCACCACTAAAAAGTCATCTTGGGTAGCCAATAATGAAGCCACGCTGTTATCCGAAGTTTGCCATTCCCAACTCCAATCATGGCCAGCCAAGCCGGCAATTGGCACTAACAATTCGCCGGCCGAACTAAAACCGGCGGCCTGATATTTTTTATCCCGATCAGAAATCGTATCAAAAGTTGCGCCATCATTTAAATTATTATCAGTTTGATTATCAAAACTGGTGATAAAAGTCCAATCTGAAGCACCCGAAACTTGGTTTGCCGACACAGTTACAAAAGCCAAATTACAAACATCTTCTCCGGCAGTAAACTGATAACTGTAATTTCCCTGCTCATTAAGTTCTCCAGACAAAGGCAAACCATTGGTGGCTTTAACACCGGCTACTCCTCCCCTCACCGTTACCCGAACCAAGGTGTTTTTTTCCATTTCTTTGCTTAAGGAAAAATGGACCGCTGTTTGGCCTTGATAATTTTCACTTAACCACTGGCCCGATACCGGGCACCAATAAACAGCAGCGCTGACCCTGCTAAACAATTTATCTTTCAACCAATTAAAGGCATCGGCAACCAGGTTGTTAAATAATCTACCAATAAACCCTTGAGTAGGCCACAAAGTTGGCAATTTTTTATTTACCGCTACCTGGCTGCAACCGTTAAATTGTTGAGGCGATTGATATTCTATTTTAAAAGTATTTGCATTAACTGTTTTAACATCTAGCAATTTATCAAACTCAACTTTAACTAAAGCATTGCGGCAAACTTGGGTTGCCCCATCAATGGGGATGTTACTTAAAATATGAGGGCCGTTTAATAAATCATTCACGGTTAAAATGGCAAGGCCTTTAATTTGTCCAATGGAAGCGGTTATAATTGCCTGGCCTTCAGCTTTGCCGGTAGAAACTGCCAGTGATTTATCGTCTACCGACTGGGTAACATCGGCAAAACGATCATCGCCTGAAACCCAACTGTCGATTTTATCCATCAATAAAGTGCCATCTTGAGCTAAAACTGAACCCAACCAATCCTGGGTACTGCCGGCATTTATTGTTGCCGTTGCCGGTTCTACAACCACCTGTTTTGGCTGGCAAATATCATTTTTAGTGGTAAACGACCAATTGCAACTTTGGCCATCTTCCCAAGCCATTCCTTGAGAACAGCCGGTATTATTTAACGATTCTCCTGTTTTGGCCTTAATTCCGGCTTCGCCCCCATGAACCTTAACCGTATAAACCGTACCTTGATCCCAATTGGCATTTAAAGCTGGCAATAAATTAACTACTGTTTTATTTTGATTGGCGGTAATTTGAGTGCGGACAGGGCAGCCATTGGGGCAGGCCTGGCTGGTGGCTAAAACCGTAAAATTAGCCTCGGTTAATGTTGCCGAATTAAGCTCTAAATTAAACCGCACTTGTACCAAAGCATTGGGGCAAACCAGTTCGCCTATTGGCTGATGCCTGGTAATGGTTAAATCAACAGGGCCTTCTACTTCATTATTATTAACTCTTAAACGGCCGTTTTCTCCGCTATTTTCTTTGCCAGCGGCTGTGGCGCGGATATAAGTTTCACCAATTTCTTTGGCATTAACTACAGCTTGATTTTGATTGCCGGGAGCAATACTGGCAATGGCCTCATTTTCCACTCGCCACGAAAAACGCAAATCTTCTGGATTTTTTAACAATTGGCAAGAAGCGCCATCCAATGTTTGGGCAGTATAATTTTGATTGGCATTTATTTGCAAAACGGCCGAAGCAGGATTAACCAAAATTTTATCAAACTGGCAAAGTTCATTACTGGCTTTGGTTTTAAATTGCCAGCTGGTTTTGCCCACCAGCCAGCCGCCGGCAAGATTTTTTAAATTAGGATTAACAGCAACCTCATACCAAGTGTTTGGCAACAAATTTTGTTCGGGCGAAGCCACTAAACCTCTTAAGCCATGGCGTCCGCCTACTTCATAATAAAGACCGCTTTCCAAAACCAAAGGCACGGTAACGTTAGCGGCTGTTTGCGTTAAAGTTAAGGGAGCGCCGCCAAGCAAGCTATCCGGCATTAAAGAATCAAACTGCACGGAAATTTTAGCGTTTAAACAGGTCTTGGTAAATGATGGCGCCGGGCTTGGGCTTTGCGGTTTATTAAGGCAGGAAGCATCCGATAAAATGCTAAAATCCTTGGGCACAATATCCAAACTGGCTTGGCCGGTGGCGCTATGTTCTTGGTTATCTTGGGCCGTAGCGGTTATCACAGCCGAAATTTCCGTTACCGCTTTAGCTTGCAACATGCTTTGGTTAATATGGGAAGCTTTATCTATTTGGGCTTTATCTTGATTGGAAGAATCCCAAGACCAAGTAAAACGATCCGGGCAAATATTGCAGTTTTCCAAATTATAAGCATTGGCTTGATATTTAATATTGTCATTTACATAAACAGGCGAATTATTGCTAATCAAACGTTGTCTGGGATTAACGCCCACATTGGTAATTTGGCAAGAACTGTTATCATCTTTGGTTTTAAAATTCCAAATATAAGATTCTGCCAAAGGCAAATTTTCCGCTTGGCTTGTTAAATTCTGCAAAACTACCCGATACCAACTTGAAGTATTAAGCGGATTGGTTAAAGCCAAAGTGAAATTTTCGCCAGTATTGGTTTCGGCGAAATTAAAATTACCGTTTAAATTATCCAACTGCGAACAATTAGCCGGTTCTTGCCCGTTACCACAATAACTAATAACTACGGTTGCACCAAGATCAAATGAATCATTGTTCATATCCGTATTAAAAGCGGCGGAAATTAAAGTATCAACAAAATTACCCTGGCTGTTTTTTCTGGGCGTAGGCGAAGCCAAGCCAAGCTGACAGCTTTGGCTTTCTACCACTTCGGGCACCAAGCAATTATCACAAGTGGTAAATTGCCATTGATAATAACCATTGGGTTCTTGCGGTTCCTGACCAACAGCAGGAGTCACTATAAAATCAAGAGCATTACTGACCAAATCCCCTCTGACAACTTTAACTTGACCCGACTGCGCTCCCACCGGAACTCTTACATTATTAAAATGCCTCTGGGCGTTATCGGGTTCAACATTTAAATCAAGTTCACCTAGTTTTAAAATTCCGTTATTAAAATATTCTCCCGCCACATCAAAAACCGAACCTACCAAACCTTCCCGGGGATACAAACTACAGATGCCCGGAGTCAGTTCGGCTTCGGCTTGAAAATCAAAACTGGCTGGCGCCTCAACTTGCTGCTGATCAAAGGTTATCACCTTAAAAATGCCGTCTGATGCCCCTTCGGGCACTTTAACAATAATATGACCGTCTTGCCAAAAAGAATTACCAGCCCGGCATTCGTCAGGAAAATCAAAACTGCCGGAAACGTTTTGGGCAAAAGTAACTAAAGATTGCCCTTCTCTATATTCGCCAAAACCCGAACCGTAAATATTTATATATTCTCCGGCATTGCCAAATTTGGGCTCAAAATCTGTAATCCGCGGAACATTTTGTTCGCCCAAAATTGTAAATGGCAAAGCATTGCTATCTTGGCCATTAACCCTGATTTTAACCGAAGTTTGCCCAGCGCTTAAATTAGGTAAATTACCGGAAATAATTCCTCGGCCAATAACCGTTCGCCAGCTCTGATTGCTTAAAGAAAAATTTTGTTCAACCTGTCCAAAATAAACATCTTTAGAAATATTTTGGTCCGCTAAATTACCAAACTGATAACCAACTAAATTCAAACGATCGCCAAATCTACCTGACTGTTGGCTAAGAGCGCATAAACCGGGGCGCTCAACATTGTTAACCAAAAAATCGGTTTGGTTGCTCATTAAGCCATCACTGGTAACAACTCTGATTTGGCCATTGCCGACGGATATCCCAACCGGCAATTCAATAATAATTTGCTCATTGGACCAGGTAGTGGGGCAAAAATTCCTCGGTGGCAAATGGGCTTCCGTTTCTCCAAGATAAATCCGCCCGACTTGATCACCAAAATTTCTGCCAGTTATGGTAATCCAATTACCAATAGCCCCATTACCAGGATTAACAGCTATAATTCTTGGGCCCCCTTGGCACAAACAGGATTCAACATTGCAAACATTGGAAGCGCAAGAACTGTTATCCGGTTGGGTGCATTGATTTTCTACTATGGCGCCACAACTTCCGCCATCGCAAGCCCCGCAAGAACCGCCACAATCAACCGCGGTTTCTCCTTGTTGTTCGTCCAATTGGTTATTAAAGCAATAAGCCGGCCTTAGGCGAACAGTTACTTGCTCCAAACCAGATTGTTGGCCGGCTAAATCATAGGCCCTGGCGCCCAATTGTAATGTACCTGACTCCAAGCCGTTGGTGGCCCATTGGGCCTGGGCAACAAAATCCAAAATTTCTTCTTCGGCAGGTTCGCTAAAAGATAAAAATTCATTGACAATATAAAAATCAACTCCACTTAAACCGCCATCATCAGTAGCCCGAGCTAATAATTGATACGCTTCATCAAGAGATAAAATTACATTATTATTTAAAGCCAAATGATTATTAGCCCTGTTAATGGCTTCGGTAAAATTCACTTCCGGGTTTTGCGTATCAACAATACCGCCTACAGTAAATTCCGCACTACAACTATTGGCAACACAGCTAACGGCTAATCCCCCGACACTCCGCAAAGAAATTGCCGGATCATTTTCCACCGTAATTTTATACCTGTTTAAATCTGGATTATTTTCGTCATAATTTAAACAGAATAAATTCTGGTTTGGTTCGGGGCAAGTAGAGTTGGGAGTAAATAAAACCCGTTGATGGTTATTAGGATCAATGGTTAAACTGCCTTCAACCCTTTCAAAACCGCCATTGGCATTGGCTCTTTCTAACTTAATGGCCTGTTGATTGGTTAAAACATTATTCTCGCCGATTAAAACCGGATTGATAACCTTATTAAATGAGGCCTGAACAACCACATTGCGGATTCTTAAATTACCGCGCGGCCGAAGGTTAGTAACTCTAAAAATAGCATTATTTCCGCCATCACCATTGCCTCCATTGCCATTATCTTCATTAACATTAATATTACCGGAATTAAGAGTGGCAGGACTAAATCTACTAACAACAAATAACACAATCGCGTAGGAAGATAAGATAATAATCAAGCCGATAACAGCGTTGGTAATGATCTTTTTGCCTTCGGAAATTTTGTCTTCTTCTCCGCCGGAAGTCATCCAAGTGTAACCGCCCCAGATAATTAAGCCAACGGCAATTATGCCTAAAAAGCCCAAAAAGATTTTAATAATCAGGATGATAATATCCTTAAGATCGCGAGTTCCCAAACCGGTTGATCCAACAGGTTCAAACCCTAAAGAGGTTTGGGCTAAGGATAATTGAGGAATAACCAAAACGCCCAGTATGATTAGGAAGAGCCCCGCTAAAATGATTGCTGATTTTTGTTTTAAAAACATTGTTTAAAAATATTATCTGCAACCTGGACTCACTTGCCCCTCTGCGCATGGGCCGGTTGCCGGATTAAAACAGTTTTGATACAAATCTTGGATGCCGGCTGTTAACCTGGGATTATAAACGGTTAAAGGATCCAGATACGGATAGTAAGTTCTTAAAATCGCTTTGGTTTTATTTTCCCTATTTTCCTTATAAACATTAAAACCGCCTTCGGGATAACAGCTTAACTGCTCGGGGAAAGCAGGTCCGTCGCAAGCAAATTTGTAAACCTTAAAATTATCGCTGTTAACGGTACTGCTTCTTAATTGTTCACTAAAACCGGCATTAATCCTGCTGTTTTTAGGGGAGTTAGCCGAACCCTGATCCGGAGTAATGTTTTCAATAACCGGCGGAGTTAAATCCAATTCGTTATTAGTATTAAAACTTGAAGTAAAATTATCAGTTGGCTGGCCTTGAGAATCACCATTGGCATTGCCATCCAATGAATTGCCGGAAGCATCGGTTAAACCGGAAAATAAATCTACGGTTTCGCCTGCTTCATTAACCGTGGCGGCTTTGGCTAAAATAGTGATAATTTGGCTGGCTGGCAAACACTTTGGCGCAACCCCACAAGAATTTGCCCTAACTTCTTGGCCATCAACCGTGCAGGCCTGATCGGGTAAAAATTCTATTGTTCTAAACCTGTTGCTGATGGTAAATTCTCCACTTAAATATTGCGGAGCTTCTTGATCATTGATATAGCTAATTAACAAGTTATTAAATGCCTCACCCGGATTACCGGTTGAATGCCCGGTGGCGGAAATTAAGCTTAAGGCCTCATTAAAATTTATTTGAATAACCGCATTTTTGGCTACCGTGGAACCGGCCTTAGGCAATACGCTTTCCACTCGAGGCCCGGTTACATCCGAAACATTACTGACTTCAAACGACCAAGTATAGCCGCCGGAATAAAAAGCCGCCTGGCCATTATCTTTTAATATCCTCTCCGAAAGATTAACCGAATAAGCGGTCTCTCCATCCGCCGAACCCAAAAGCGGAGCGGGATTAAAAACAAAATTTTGGCGGTCAACGGTAGTTACCACCACTTGATTAGCCAAAAGCCAATTTGAATCATCATTTTGATTGATGATTTTAACTGCCGGCACAACTGATTCATCGGGCAAAGTAAATTCTTTTAAATAACCGCAAGTTATATTTTCGGGCAAGTTGGCGCAAGCAACCGGCTGATTATTGCTTTCAATAATGGAAGAGATATCCATTCTTTCTTTAAAGCTAACCATGATCATGGCGTTTCTGGGCACATCCCGATCGCCCGGCTCCGGGTAAACGCTCCTTAAAATTCCGCCGCCAAAAGCTCCGATATTAACATCAAATTCACGCCGATCTCTGTTAGGCACATTTCCTCCCGGCTGATTGGCAACATCAAATTTGCTCACAACAAATAGCACAATCGCGTAAGAAGATAAAATAATAACCAAGCCAATAACGGCGTTGGTAATGATCTTTTTGCCTTCGGAAATTTTGTCTTCTTCTCCGCCGGAAGTCATCCAGGTATAACCGCCCCAGATAATTAAGCCAACGGCAATAATGCCTAAAAAGCCCAAAAAGATTTTAATAATCAGGATGATGATATCTTTAAGATCACGGGTTCCCAAACCTGTTGATCCAACGGGTTCAAATCCTAAAGAAGTTTGGGCTAAAGCCAGTATTGGCAAAACAAAAACAGCTACTAAAATAACCATACTTGTTAGTAAAGTAGCTGTTTTAATATTCCGATTAAAAGCTCTAAATAGCATGGGGTTGCTGTTTTCGCTTTTTAACTTAAATCAAATTAACTTATTTAAGCGCTTTTTTAACCAAAGCGCTAATGGCATTACCCGAGGCATTGCCTTTGGTTTGAGCCATAACCAATTTCATGACTTGACCAAAATCTTTGGCCGTAAAACTGTTTTCAGACAATATCTTATCAATTATTTTACTCAACTCTTCTTCAGGCATTTCTGCCGGCAAATAAGCGCTTATTAAATCGGCTTCCAGTTGTTCTTGAGCAACTAAATCCTGCCTGTTGGCAGCCAAATAGCTGGTTATAGAATCCTGCCTGGCTTTAAGTTCGCGCCGCAAAACCTTGACTATATCTTCATCAAGCAATTCGGCTTTTTTTTGAATTTGCTCGTTTTTTAAGGCCGCTTTCAATAAACGCAAAGCGCCAACTTTAATCGCATCTTTACTTTTAAGGGCAATGGTAAAATCCTCTTCCAAACGAGCCGATAAATTAGACATAATATTTCTTTAGAAGTTGAATACTGAACAAGGCGTTATTTTCTACCTTTAAAGCCCCGGCGGCTGTTTTTTTCCAATAAATCATCAAGTTTGCCGATTTTTCTTAAGTATTCGCGCTCTTTTCTAAGTTCGCCACGCCTAATAGCCTTGGCTTTTGTGGCCACTTTGCTAATGGGTTTTTGGTGAAACCTGATTTTTTTGGCTTGAATCAACTTGCCGCTCTGAATGGTTTTTCTGGTAAAACGCCTGATTAGCGATTCAAAATTTTCATTATCTTTCTTTTTTACTTCCAACATGATAACTCACCTTCCTTTCTTTAAGATTTATATAGTAATCTTTACAAAAAATTATTACTATATTCTTATATAGTAATAACATATTTAAAAATAATAGTCAAATAGTTTTCAGCTTTGCTGAAAACTATTTGTCCCGAGCTTGCCGAGGGGCACCGCTCAGTTTAAAAGCTACTTAAATAATTATATTATTTATCACTCACCACTGATTTTTCCAAGCGCTTTTTAATTTCCGCCACGGCTTTATGGAAATCAACCACTTCCTGTATACCGTTTTCCATATCCCGAATCATGATGGTATCGTCTATAATTTCCTTTTGCCCTAAAATCATGGTGAATTTTACCCC